>JAABUX010003840.1_pt1 | contig 19534 bp, 13 predicted proteins | sample 5561851 | NCBI WGS metagenome assembly JAABUX01 (sample SAMN10711883, study PRJNA513361) | rock metagenome | isolation source: Antarctica rocks | place: Antarctica: Victoria Land, Richard Nunatak red sandstone | collected 2016-01-03 | reverse complement strand
CGGCGACTGCGTCAGGTGGAGGACGAGAACCGACGCTTGAAGCAGTTGGTCGCCGATCTCACCCTCGACCGGCAGATGCTCCAGGAGGCCCTCCGAAAAAACTGGTAACGTCGGCCCGGAAGCGCACAGTCGTGCAGTTCTTCCGGTCCGGCTTTCCGGTCAGTGAGCGGCGAGCCTGCCGCGTCGCCGGTGTCCCGCGCACGACGATGCGCTACCGGAGTCAGGCGCGGGATCAGTCCGCGCTGCGGCAACGGATCAAGGAACTGGCGGAGACGCGAGTCCGCTACGGGTATCGGCGGCTGCACATCTTACTGCGACGGGAGGGATGGCGGGTCAATGCGAAGCGGGTCTATCGGCTCTATCGGGAGGAAGGCCTCTCGCTGTGCCTCAAGCGGCCGAAGAAGCGGGTCAGCGTGCCGCGGGTGGCTCCGCCGCCGGCGACACAACCGAACGAGCGGTGGAGCATCGATTTCCTGCGGGACAGCCTCGCCGATGGACGGCCATTTCGGGTCTTTACGGTAGTGGATAACGTGAGCAAGGTGAGTCCCGCCATCGCGGCCGCTTTCTCGATCACGGGGACCTACGTCGTGGCAGTGCTGGACCGCCTCAAAGCGACGGTCGGGCTGCCGCAACGACTGGCGGTGGACAACGGCCCCGAGTTCATCTCCAAGGCGCTCGACGCCTGGGCGTACCGCAACGGGGTAACGCTCGAGTTCTCTCGGCCCGGCAAGCCAACGGACAACGCGTTCGTGGAGAGTTTCAACGGCCACGTCCGCCAGGAATGCCTGGATCAGCACTGGTTCGCGTCGCTGGAGGAGGCGCGACAGATCATCGAAGCGTGGCGGATCGAGTACAATACCGAGCGTCCCCACCAGGCACTGAAGTACGGGACGCCGGCCGCCTTCGCGGCCACCTGGGAACCGCCGAAAGAGGCGGCGGACGAACATATCAGGTGGACCAAATCCGGGTTCAGGTCAAGAGGCGGCGGACTAACGTATCGGGTGGACAAATTCCAGGTTCAGGTCAAACTCAGGGAAGGCTCTCAGAAGGCGTGATCATACTTCGGGTGGCAGGTCAGTGCAACAGTCGAAATTAGTTGACTATTTTGTCATCTCCATACCATCCCCGGATATCACAGGAGAAAGGTTCGGTTCGTATAGTTTCGAATGTGGCGTGTGTAGCGCATGCAACTGGGTGACGACATAACAGCGCCCGGCTATACCGTGGAAGTAGTACATCGTGAAGGGACGCTAGGCTAACAATGGAACTCGCACAATACAGGGCGGTATTGCAACGTTGGTGGTGGCTCTTGCCGCTCGGGGCATTACTCATCGGCGGTGGCTCCTACCAGGCTACTAAGAATACGACGCCGGCCTATCAGGCTCGGACACGTCTATTCGTCAACCAGGTGCAAGTGCCGGGCTTACCTAGTTACGGTGACGTACAGACGAGCGAGCGCCTGACGAAGACGTACAGTGAGCTGATACACACCAGGCCGATCCTCGACGAGACGATCAACCAGCTCAACGCGTCTCTCACCGCTGAAAGCCTCGACGGTAATGTCAAAGCGGAAACGGTCCCAAACACGCAACTGCTCCAAATCACCGTTACCGATACCGATCCTAACCGCGCCGCCGCTATCGCTAATCTACTCGCCCAAGCGCTCATCAAGCACGTGCAGGACCTGCAGATGGGGAATACACAGGTAGCCCGCGCTCAGATCGACCGCAACCTCGACGCCACGCAGCAACGCATCACGGACACGTCGAGCCGCCTGAACCAGATCACCACCGCAACAGGCGGCGAAAGCAATCCCGCTGCGAACGCGGAGGCGGGACGCCTGCAGAGCCAGCTCGCGCAGGACCAGGATGAATACCGAAAGCTCCTCGAAACTCGCCAGGTCATCATTCTGGCGCAAGGTCAAGGCGCATCGGCCGTCTCGGTCGCCGATCCCGCCCTCGTCCCGGCTTCTCCGGTGCCCGCCCACACAATCCAGAATATCGCGCTCGGCGCGTTGCTCGGCCTACTCCTCGCGGCGGGGGTCGCGCTACTGCTCAACTATTTCGACGACCGCGTCCGCGATCCCGAGGAGCTCCGCGAGCGGTTCAATGTCGTCCCCCTGGCGACGGTCCCGTTCGTTCGCGACGGCGTGCTGCAGAAGAAGGCCAAGGCCGATTCACGATACAGCGAGTCGGCGGAAACGCTGCGCTTGCTGCGTACGAGCCTCGAGTTCGTGACGAGAAGTCGTAGTTCGCAGACAATTTGTATCACGAGCGCACTCCCCGGCGAGGGTAAGAGCACCGTCGCAGCCAATCTCGCGGTAATTGAGGCGCAGGCGGGCAAGCGCGTAATCCTCGTTGACACCAATCTGAGAGACCCCAGTCTCCACCGGATATTCGGCCTTTCCAATGACGAGGGTCTGAGCACGCTGCTCACGCAAAAGGATAAGAGCTTAGAAGTGGTACTCCAGGAAGGACCGTACGGTGTTGAAATCCTCCCAGGTGGCCCGATTCCACCCAACCCCGCCGAACTGTTCGATTCCCCGCGAATGGCTGCGCTGGTGCGTGAACTACGCGGTCGTGCGGACATGATCATCTTCGACACTGCACCAATTCTACCCGTGACCGATACCCTCCTCCTGCAGCGGTACGTCGACGGGAACGTCGTGGTGAAAGACGTCCGGCGGATGGGGACGAAGGCATTCGGCCAGGCACTTGCCGCGATCGAGCACAGCTCCGGCAAAGTCTTGGGAGTGGTCCTGAATAAAACCAAGCGCCGCACGGGATCGTACGGCTACAGCCCGCAACCCGTCGCGAGCACCGGAAGGGACGTTGCCTAGATGCACTCGGATAATGCTCGGGGAAAGGGGCCCTCCCCACAGGTCGGTGATACGATACCGGCTGTTGAAGTTGCTTCTCCGCCCGAACACATGTCGCGGGGCGGGGTCACCGAACCGTGGGGAGAGCCGGAAAAGGGAAGAATAGTGATGGAACAACCCGTAACCGGGCAGCGACCGATACGCATCCTGCACCTGGTCAAGGCGATGGACCGGGCCGGTGTCGAGACGTGGCTGATGAACATCCTGCGCTCGGTCGACCGTGATCAGTTCCAGATGGATTTCGCGGTGGAGTCGGCGCGCCCCGCACCCTACGACGATGAGGCGCGCGCCTTGGGGAGCAAGGTCATCCCCTGCGCGGACCCGCGGCAACCATGGCAATACGCGACCACCTTCCGGCGGATCCTGCGCGAGCATGGACCGTACGACATCGTCCACAGCCACGGACGCTATTACAACGGTTTCGTCCTGTGGCTGGCGCAGCGGGAAGGTGTGCCCGTCCGGATCGCGCACAGCCATAACGACACGTATACGCGCCAGGCCTATCGGGGTTTCATCCGCCCCCTCTACCTCGCCGCGACGAAGCGGTGGATCAGTCGGTATCGTACGATCGGTCTTGCGTGCAGCGACAAAGCGGCGGTTGACCTGTTCGGCCCGCACTGGCAGGACGACCCGGCGTGCCGGGTGCTCTATTGCGGCATTGATCTCGCCCCCTTCGCCGATCCCTGCGATCCCACCGACGTGCGAGCGGCGCTGGAAATCCCCGCGGATGCGTTCGTCATCGGGCACGTCGGCAGGCTTATACCACAGAAGAACCATGCGTTACTCGTCGAGATCGCCGCCGAGGTCGCGTCGCGCGAGCCGAACATGCGCCTCTTGCTCGTCGGCGTTGGTGCGCTGCGAGAGACGATCGCGAAGCAGGCGGCGGACCTCGGCATCGCGGGCCGGATCATCTTCGCCGGGTCGCGCACCGACGTCCCGCGCCTCTTGCGCGGTGCGATGGATGTGTTCCTCTTCCCATCGCTTTTCGAGGGGCTAGGTCTCGCCCTCGTGGAGGCACAAGCGGCCGGCTTGCCCTGCATCATTTCGGACGTGGTGCCCCCCGAGGCAGACTTGGTGAGGCCCCTGATCCGGCGGCTCTCTTTGGGCCAAAGCGCCGCTGTGTGGGCCGACGCCGTGCTCGCCATGCGCGGCGTGCCGCCGGTGCCGCGACGGGAAGCGCTCGCGATCGTGCGGCGCAGCCCGCTCAACATCCAGAGCTCTCGACACGAATTGGAGACCCTTTACACGAGCCAGGCAAGGCCGCAGCGAAGAGTCCTGGAGAATGGGCGAGGCGGTGATGCTGGCGCGACGTCACTCCTCGTCCAGCGCTAAGGTGTGCGCACGATGATATTTTCTCGCGCCAAGGCATCGCGGGTAGCGGTGCTTGCAAAGCGAGTCGCGGCGCATTCCCAAGGCGAATCCGTCCGCGCGCGATTCATGAACGGTGCCTTCTGGTCCCTGGCCGGGGCGGTGGCCTCACGCGCGCCGACCCTTCTGGGCTCGATTGTCGCCGCGCGCATGCTGGGCATAACGAGCTTCGGCGAATTGGGAATCGTGCAGAACACCGTGCTGCTTTTCGGGACGTTCGCGGGGCTTGGACTGGGGTTGACCGCGACGAAGTACGTTGCCGAGTACCGAGCCAGTGCCCCGGACCGGGCGGGGCGGCATATTGGACTCTCGCTCATCGCGACGCTCGCGGCGAGCTTTGTAATGGCGTTGCCCTTCATCCTGCTAGCACCTTGGCTCGCAACGCACTTGCTCGGCGCGCCGAGCCTTGCCTTGGACTTGCAAATTGCGGCGGGACTCTTGTTCTTCAGCGCGCTGAACGGCACCCAGAATGGCATCCTGGCCGGCTTCGAAGCCTTCAGGATGGTGGCGCAAGTTAACGTCGTCCGCGCCGTGCTGTCGCTGGCGCTCCTAACTATGGGCGTCATGCTCGGAGGTGTCTTCGGGGGCGTCCTCGGGCTCGTGGGGGCGGAGGCGGCGGGGTCGTTCATCGGCTACCTGGCGATCAAACGCGAGACGCGCAGGGCCGGCATCCGCACGCAATACCGCAATCTGGGGGGGGAAATGCCCGTCTTGTGGACATTCAGCCTCCCCGCTCTGCTCAGCAGCATGGCGACCCTGCCGGCGATCTGGGCCGCCAACCTGCTGCTCGTGCGCCAGCCGGATGGTTACGCAGCAATGGGGCTCTTCACCGCGGCGAACAAATGGAGCCTGCTCATCCTGTTCATCCCGACCTCGGTGGCGAATATCGTCCTACCGATGCTCGCGAACCTGCGCGGAGCCGGGGACGACCAAGCGTTCCGGCGGGTCTTCCACGCGAACGTGCTGGTCGGCCTCGGCTGCACGCTCGTCCCAGGGGCGCTCATCGCGGCCTTCGCCGTGCCGATCATGGCCCTGTATGGGGGCGATTACCGCATGGGCTGGCCGATTCTGGCAATCCTCGCCCTCGCGACCGTCCCGACCGCGCTCAACACGATCCTCGGCCAGGCGATTGTCAGCACAGATTCCATCTGGTGGCGCTTCTGGTTCGATGTCCTCCTCGCCGCAATCCTTTTCGGCTGTGCCTGGTTGCTCATCCCGCGGTGGGGGGCGACGGGGATGGCCGTCGCGTACGCGCTCGCCTTCACCGTGACGTCGCTCGGCCTGTTCCTCTTCATTCAGCGCCATTTCTGGAGTAGACGGAATGCTCGTCCATTCAGCACCATTTCTGGAGTACACGCAATGCTCGATCGTCCCGCGTTCATGAACGCCGCCGTGGCACCACGCTCTGGCGGGCCGCTCAGCCGGCCCGCGCCGTTGCGCGGACCGGCCCACCACGCCACGCGGCCCGCGTCTTGGTCCGCGCTCGCCGGGTACTTAGCGATTCTCGCCTTTCTGGCTGTGCCCAACGAGCATCGCTTCCCGGCGGTCATCGTCAGCGCGTCCGCCTTCGGCTTCATGCAGCTGCTCTTCCCCCGCTGTCGACCGGTGATCGAGACGCCGATCTGCCCATTGAACTGGGCGCTACTCGTCTTCTTCCTGCAGCTCATTGTCCTCCCCCTGATGATCACCTTCCTTGGCCCCTCGACGGGGACATTGCCCTTCCTGCCGTCGGACTTCGCCACGAACGTGTCGCTGATACTGAGCACGCTGGGCTATGTCGCGTTCTGCGCGGCGTATCAGCTCTTCACTGCGCACTCCGCATCGAGGCCATCGAGGCCGGGCGGTGCCGTCGGGTGGACGCCCTCAGGGGAGATTATTTTCCTCTACGCGGCGATCGGTATCATCGGGATGATCCTTGATTTCGGCAGTATCCACAATATCCTCACGTATTTTGTACCCCCGGGCGATGTCGTGAACCCCGAATCGGCGACCCTGCGGTCCGCAGCACCGCACTTCTTGAAGCCGTTCATCGGCGTTGCCTTCGTCATGATCTGGTGCAGGTGGGTCGATCGCCACGGGCGCGCGAGCACTCGCGTCTCCCGACTGCTCGTGACTGCGGGAACGGCCCTACCGGTCATCCTGGTCTATGCGACGTTCGGGTTCAACCGCGGCTCCTTCGCCGTCCCCCTCGTCTCGATGGCGGCCGTCTATCTGGCGCGCGTCCGGCGGGTGCCGATCAAAGTGATGGCCGGCATTACCCTTGCGGCGATCCTTGTCCTGGTGTCCACCAGTCTCTCTCGCGGCGATACAGTCGCGGGCACGAACGGCGCAAGTGGCCAGCCAACCCAGCCCGCCAGTCGATTCGTGCATGCGGCGCAATTCGACCTCAATGATCAGGTGCAGGTATACGGCGCAGCCCCGCAGTTCGGAGGCTTCCTGCTGGAGCGGACCGATTATGCCCGAGATCCGTATTGGGGGAGCACGCTGCTCTCCTCCGCCCTCTTCCCGACCCCGATTCTTGGCAAGCCCTTCCGACCCGGTAGCGGCGTGGTCATCTACAACGAACTGATCTATGGGCCGGTTGGGAACCTCGACCAGAACCTGCCGATCGAGGGTGAACTCTTCATCAACTTCCGTGTCGTCGGCGTTATCGCGGGCTTTTTCCTCCTCGGGTACGTCGCATCCCGGCTGCAGCGCGCCTTTGCCCAAGCGCTGACGGCCGTGGAAGCCTACTTCTCGATCTACACCTCGATCTGGACATTCTTTATGATCGTTGGCAGCCTAGCCGCGACGAGCCAAGTCTTCATTTACTTTTGCTGGCCGATCTATGGGTACTTCATCCTCAAGGCTTTGCATCGCACCGCCCGTCCCGATACGCGCGGTGAACGCCAAGTTCGCTTGTATTCCGCGCATTAGGAGGCATTGTCCATGGATTCCCTGAACGTCTGTATCGTGGGTGGCGTCTTTGATCGATCCGAGGAATATCGCAGCAAGCACCTGTTCACGCCAGAGACGGTCCTTGTTGCCGGACTGCGGGCGCGCGGGATCGACGTGGAAGCGTGCGGCCACCGACACTTCAACCCCACGAGCTCCTACGACATCGTCCATGTCCATCATCTCGGTAAGGCCGCGCTGCGGATGGCGACGGCTGCGACGCGATCGCCGTTCGTCTACAGCAGTCACGATCCCCAACTGGTCAGCGAGTATCGCATCTCGCGCTCACGCATGCTGGCGACGAAGTTCGTCCTGAACCGGGCCGACGCCGCTGTCGCGCTATCGACGACCGAATCGCGCACGATGCAGCGGTTATTCGGACATTACAACGCGGAGACCGTGACAATCGGCAATGGTCTTCCGAGCGACGTGTTCTACTATGCCGAGCGGCCTGCGCGACGGGCCGGTCCGTACAAGCTGCTGTTCGTCGGCCAGCTGATCGAGCAGAAGGGCGTGGATGTCCTCCTGAAGGCCCTCCAGATCGTCCGACAATCGCATGACGCCGAGGTCTCCCTAGTCTACCAGAACCCGCACCTCGAGGTTCATTACAAGGACCTGGTCGCCGAGCTCGGCCTGACAGATCGCGTGCATTTCCTCGGCTTCAAATCCGCCTTCGAGCTTGCCGAGTTGTACCGGCAGGCGGACCTCTTCGTCCTACCAACCTTCGCCGAGGCTTTGCCCTCTGTCATCACCGAAGCGATGATGAGCGGGCTGCCCGTGATCGCCTCGCGCATTGCGGGAATCCCCGAGCAGGTCGGCGAATACGGCACGCTGGTCATGCCCGGTGATGTGGGAGGACTCGCGGACGCGATCCGGCAGACGCTGGACACCCTCACGGCGGGGAGCCTGCGACCCGAGGAAGTAAGCGCGTACGCCACCGCAAGATTCAGCGTGCGGACGATGGTGGACAAGCATCTCCAGCTCTACGAGGATCTCGCACGCGGCGGGCGGATGCCCATGCGTAGCCGGAAGACCTACTGGCCCGTGAATGCGATGGCGCGGGCTGGTTTAACAGCATGCGGCGAGCGACTGGCCGGCAAAGGCTGGCTCTCGCGATAGTCCACTGCGATGAACCAGCCGGGGGATTGAAAGATTGGAACTATGCGACTACACGGACAGCGCATCGGAGTTGGCGTGCGGGCGCTCAGTGCCGGCTAACGCTGTTGTTCGCGTCTCACGGCGCGAATTCTGCGGTCGCGTGGCGGTGCGCGGCTTCTCCGCAGTTGCGGCGGCGACCGTTATTGCCGCCTGTGATTCTCGTGCCCCTGTGATGACTGCATCTTCCTCGTCGCCGGCCGTACCGAGCCCTCCGTCGCGTACTGAGACAGCGACACCGACCATCACGGCGAGAGCTACTGTATCCGTACCACCCAACGACCAGCGGCAGCGAGCACCGCAAGCGCCGATCACCGATACTTACAATAACGTCCGGGACTACGGCGCGACCGGCGACGGCATTACCGACGACACCCCGGCGATTCAGGCGGCGATCGATGCGGTGCCTGCCACGGGTGGCACCGTCTATTTCCCGCCCGGTACCTATCTCTGCAATCTTCGGGTGGGTTCATTCGTCTCCGTGCGCGGCGCCGGCGCAGCCTTCACTGTCCTCAAATCGGTCCCTGGAAGCAACCGAGACGTGATCATGGGAAAGAATTTTATGGGGCTGACGGGGAGCACCAAGATGACCCCGGAGACGCGCGGCGACAATTATCTGTATATCTCCGACCTCACCATTGACGGAAACAAACTCACCAACCAGACAGGATGTGGAATTCGCATCTGGGGACGCTCGCACATCTGGCAGAACCTCATCGTCCAGAACTGTCCCAACGACGGCGTCTTCACCGAGTTTACGACGCATGACGGCGGCGAGACGCAGGACGCCTTGGAAGCCTTCTTCGACAACATCAAGTGCATCCAGAACGGTGGCAACGGATGGACGCACCGCGGCCCGCACGATTCGGTCCTCCGCAACTTCGTCACCTTCGGCAATGGCGGATGGGGATTCCGCTCCGAAGCTGCGGCGGGCGCGTATAACGGAGGGATCGCGGGCTTTTCCTGGAACTCGTGGCTGAATGGCACCGGGTCGTTCTTTTTCAATGCGAGCGTCTCGTTGTCGGGCGCGACTGCAAGTGGACCGCTCACGGGGGTAGGTATCGAACTCGCGGGGGATGCCGGGTCGGACCTGTTTACAGGGATTCTCGTCTCGGGCCACGAGACCGGGGTGCTCTTGAGGGGGACGAACCATACCTTCGTTGGCACGATCCAGAATTGTCACAATGCAGACGATACCGACGGGAACGGGATGATCCTCGACGGGATCGGCACCTGCAGCATCGACGTGCAGGGCGTCGGGAACCACAATGCTATCAAGGTGATCAGCGAGACGGGAGGACCGAGCATCATCCGCGGTCGGTTTGACGTCCCACAGGGCCGTACGCTGGTGACTGGATCCTTTGGCGCGTCAACCACCGTAGAACTCGGTTCGACTGGCACCAGCGCCGATCAGATCTTTTCACGCTTTGGCGGCGATCTCAGTGCGAACGGGGTGATACAGCTGCGTGCATACACTATCGCCTCTCGCCCGCCCGCCCGGCAATATCCGGGCGGTTTAATTTACGTCGCCGATGCCGCCGCCGGGGGCAAGTTACAGTATTCAGACGGCACGAAGTGGGTTGCCGCCGGATAAGAGACTCGGTTGAATACGCTATCAGCGCGTGCAGGTAAGCGCTCGGCGCCGTGCAAAAGAGGAAAGGAAGTAGTGCAAATGCGCATCGTGCATGTGAGCGTCGCGGGTACGCCCGTTTTATATCGCTATGGGGGAGCGATCCAGCGGCGGGTCATCGAGACCGCCATCGCGCAGGCCGCGCGAGGGGACGATGTGGTCGTCTATTCGCCCGGCGAGACGGACGGGCGTCAGCAGTATCGGGGTGTGGAAGTCCGATCGGTCGCCTGCAAACGCGCGGGAAGGCTGGGGGGGATCGAGTTGCAGCGGCGCATGGTCGCGGACATGGAGGACGAACAGCTAGACATCCTCCACTTCCATAGCCAGCCCGAGGGGGCGATCCTCAGCCGACGGATCGCCGCCAAGAAATTCCTCTCCTACGACTATTTTCTCATCCGCTGGGGGCGTAAGACCCCGCTCTATCCGCTGTACCGCCACTTCTTCGGTTCGTTCGATGCGCTCCTGCCCGTGTCACAGTACTGCTTCGACGAGTCCCGTCGCTTCTGGCGCATCGCGCCGGATTCGATGCGAGTCCTGCCCAATGGGGTGAGCACCGCGCAGTTCCGACCCGATCGTGCCCTTCAGCAGGCGGAGCGGCAGAAGCTCGATATCCACAAGCGCGTGGTGCTCTATGTCGGGCGCGTCTGCCGTCAGAAGGGCACGGATGTCCTGATCGACGCGTGCAAATGGCTCAACGAGCGGCGCGACGACATCCAATTGGTCGTCGCCGGGCCGATCGGCCAGTTTGGCCAGACCGACGACAGCACGGAGGGCTGGGAGGTTCGCATCCGCCGGGCGGGGGGGATCTACCTGGGGCCTGTCGCGGAGGAGCGTCTCTGCGCCATCTACAACATGGCGGACATCTTTGTCATGCCGACGCGAACGCTCGAGATGTTCGGCATGGCTGCAGTGGAGGCGCAAGCGTGCGGCAAGCCGGTTATCGCGAGCGACCATGGGGGCTTGGTCGAGACGGTGCCGGACGATTGCGGCGCACGGTTCCCCGTGGGGGACGCCCGCGCTCTCGCCACGCAGCTGGCATACTTCATCGATCATCAAACGGCGTACGAGCGGGCTGCGGCGAATGCGTTGGGAAACGCGGCACGCTACGACTGGGAGCGGATCGTGGACCAACTGGCCGTAATCTATCGCGAGACGCCCGCAGCTCCCGCCAGCCGCCGGCTCGCGGAGGCAATGACAATGTGAGCGTCCCCTGCGGGCTTTCCGCCGGCTTCCGACAGGCTGGCGCGCGCCGACGCTGACGTTATTGTCAGGCGATGATGAGCGCTGCGAGGTGCCCTGCTCATCTTCTCCGTCTATATCTACCTTGCTGGTAGCGCGAAGTCCTCATCGGTTCTAGGGTTGGATGCGCGCGAACCGCTCCAGGATAGGAAGGAAAGACAGGATGGAATCCGAACGTTTCGCGGCGCGGGCGAACCCGCCACTCGTCAGCATCGCGATGCCGGTGCGCGACGGCGCGCGCACCCTCGCCACCGCGATCCGCTCGATCCTCGCCCAGACCTATCCGCACTGGGAGCTGCTGCTGATCGACGACGGCTCGTCCGACGAGACGGTGCAGGTCGCGCGCGCCTTCGCCGACCCGCGCATCACGCTCGTGTCCGACGGGGCGGGGGGGCTGGGATTGGCGGCCCGGCTGAACCAGGCGATCGACCTCAGCGCGGGGGAGTACTTCGCGCGGATGGACGGCGACGACGTCGCCTACCCGGAACGGCTGGAGCGACAGGTCGCCTATTTGCGGGCGCACCCCGAGGTCGACCTGGTCGGCGCGGGGACCCTCATCTTCGGGGCGGATGGCATCGTGCTCGGCAAGCGGGCGAATGCGGAGCATCACGAGGCGATCTGCGCGCGCCCCGATTACGGCATCACCCTCCCGCACCCGACCTGGATGGGGCGCATCGCCTTCTTCCGCCGCTTCCGGTATCGGATCGATAGCCAGGAAGACGCGGACCTGCTGCTGCGCGCCTACCGGGACGCCCGCTTCGCGAGCGTGCCCGAGATCCTGCTCGGCTACCGGGAGGAGCGGCTCAGCCTCGGGAAAATTCTTACGTACCGGCGGCTTCATGTCCGCAGCATCGTGCGCGAATTCCGGCATCAGGGGAAGCCGCATCTGGCGGCCAGGGGCGTGGCGACCCAAGTGCTCAAGGCGGCGGTCGACTGTGTCGCGGTGACGAGCGGGCTGGGCTACCGGCTCCTGCGCCATCGCGCCCGTCCAGTCACGGATGTGGAGCGGAGGAGGTGGCACGACGTCTGGGCCGGACTCAATGCTGCGCAGTCCACATCTGCGGCGATTGTGGGGGCTAGCGCGGTGCGGAGGGAGTCCTTCTGCGGGGCGAACGATGCCTGTGCTGTCGCGTCTGCGACAGCGATCACGCTCGTTCACGTTGCGCCCCACCCGATGTTCTTCTCGTTTCTCAAGGGGCAGATCAGTTTCATGAAGGCGCGGGGGGTCGAGTTGCACGCGGTCGCATCGCCCGGCCCTCTCCTAGATGCCCTCGCGGTGCGGGAGGGAATATCCGTGCACGCGGTGACGGTCGCCCGGCGGATTGCGCCGCTGCGCGACCTCGTCTCCATCGTCCGCTTGTACCGCGAACTGCGGGTGATCCGTCCCCACATCGTGCACTCGCACACCCCGAAGGGGGGGCTCGTCGGCATGACTGCCGCGTGGCTCGCGCGCGTGCCCGTGCGCATCGCCCACAGCGACGGCTTACCGATCCTCACGGCACGCGGTCATACGTGGGCGCTGCTCTGGTGCAGCGAGAAAATGATCAGTTTGCTCGCGCACCGGGTCCTCTACGTTAGCCACTCGAACCGCCATATCGCCGTACAGCGCGGGCTTTGCCCCGTGGAAAAGACGGGCGTGATCCTCAACGGGAGTGTTAACGGAGTGGAGGCAACGGAGCAGTTCAACCCGGCGCGTGTCAGGGGCGCGCGCGACAGTATGCGCCAAACATCCGGCATCCCCGGCGATGCCCTGGTGGTTGGCTTCGTTGGTCGCCTCCTGCGGGAGAAGGGTGTGGCGGAGTTGGTCGCGGCGTGGGGGATGCTACGCGCGGAATTCCCGGCGCTGCACCTCCTGATCGTCGGGACGTTCGATTCGCGGGACCCCGTGTCGCCGGAGGTCGAGGCGCTGCTGCGCGATGATCCCCGCATTCACCTAACGGGCCAGGTAGAGGACATGCCGCCGCTCTACGCCGCGATGGACATTGTCGCGCTGCCGTCGTATCGCGAGGGGCTGGGGATGGTGCTCCTCGAGGCCAGCGCGATGGCGTTGCCGACAGTCGCGACGGATGTCCCCGGCTGCATAGACGCAGTGCAAGACGGTGTCACGGGGACACTGGTCCCCGCTCGCGACGCGGGCGCATTGGCCGACGCGCTCCGACGTTACCTCCGGAGCCCTGAACTGCGGACGTGCCACGGTGGTGCGGGGCGTGAGCGCGTCCTGCGTGATTTCCGTCCAGGCGCGCTCTGGGAGGCGCAGTATCTGGAGTACGTGCGTCTCCTGGGCGCGAAAGTGATGGCGATCGTCCCATAGGAGAGAGACAAGACGCTGTTGGCCCATGTCCGCAGGGATGAGCGGCACTGCTCGTCGGAAAAGAGGCTGAGCGATGCATCTTGCGTTTGCGATGGAGAGAAGAATCAAGGGAGAAGGTGGAAGGGTGGGATATCCGTTGAAGCGCGCACTTGATGTCACGCTAGCCCTTGCGACCTTGGCACTACTCTCGCCCGTGCTGGCCTTCATCGCGCTCATCGTCATGCTTCGTCTGGGTCGTCCGATCCTCTTCAGGCAGATGCGGCCGGGCCTCCACGGAAAGCCGTTCGTGCTCTACAAGTTCAGGACGATGCGGGAGATGTACAATGATCGGGGGTATCCGTTACCGGACGAGCAGCGCGTGACGCGATTGGGTCGTTTCCTTCGCGCGACCAGCCTCGATGAGTTACCCGAGGTCATCAATGTGTTAAAGGGCGAGATGAGCCTGGTCGGCCCGCGCCCCCTCCTCATGCGATATCTTGAGCTGTACACGCCAGAGCAGACTAGACGTCTCGATGTGCTGCCCGGTATCACCGGTTGGGCGCAGGTACATGGGCGCAACGCGGTCTCGTACGAAGAGACGTTCGCGCTCGATGTCTGGTACGTTGACCATCAGTCCCTCCGACTTGATCTATACATCATCGCCATGACGATCTGGAAAATCGTGCGGCGCGAAGGGACGATGGACCGCAAGGAGATATGGGAATTGGAAGAGTGGACCATGGCTGGGGATTGCAAGAAACCACAGGGACTGGGAAAGCCCGGCGGGTGTCGCTCAATGGGCCGTATGACGAACAGAGAGGCAACCGTGGGTACGAAAAGGGGCGTCTCCGGCGATCTCGCATCGCGAGCGGACGAGGCTCTTGAGTCGAATGAAGTGAATCGTGGAGCAGACTCCAGCCGGGCGAACTGCTTGGGGACGAAGTCTGCTCCACCGGGGCAAACGCTCTGCACCACCGAGACCATCGAGGCGAACGCTCTGCACCACACCACCGCTGCTAAATGATGCTCAGCAATGCGGCACGGTTCTATTAAGGGGAAAGAATGACGAGCGGGGGCGGCACGCACGATGGGCTGCGAGTCCTGTATCTGGTGAAGACATCGACGGGTGCGTTGTGGGCGGTACGCCAGGTGCGCGACCATGTCCACCTCGGTGTTGACGCCCATATCGGCCTGCCGGCGGGCGGCCCGACGATCGCGCGGTACGAGGCGGGCGGCGCGACGACGCACCTGCTGCCGACCGACGTGCCGGTGAAACGCCCGTGGGCCGCGCCCGCCATCTTCAAGGGGCTGCGCGCGCTGGTTGACCGCGTAGAGCCGGACCTCATCCACTCCTACCACGTCAGTACGGCGGTGACGGTGCGGCTCGCGCTCGGCAGGCGGCACCCGATCCCGCGCGTTTTCCAGGTGCCGGGGCCGCTCCATCTGGAGCACCGCTTCTTCCGCACCGCTGAGATCGCCAGCGCGGGGCCGCATGATTACTGGATCGGTACCTGCAATTCGATCCGCGACTTCTACCGCGCGGCCGGCATCCCCGAAGGGCGGCTATTCGTCTCGGATTACGGCGTGGACCTCGAAGACCATGTCAGCCACGCGAAAGGGAAACTCCGCGCAGCGATCGGTGTCGGGCCGGAAAAGACGCTGGTCGGGATGGTCGGCATCATGTATCCACCCAAACGATTCCTGCTCCAGACGCGCAGCCTGAAGGGGCACGAGGACCTGATCGACGCGCTCGCTCTTGTGATGCGGGGCAGGCCGGAGGTGATGGGCATCTTCATCGGCGGCGCGTGGAACGACGCGGCCGCGTACGAGGAGCGCGTGCGCGCCTACGGCCGGGCAAAGTGCGGCGACCGGGTCGCCTTCCTCGGTATGCGCGACGACGTGCCGGAACTGCTGCCGGACTTCGACATCGCCGTGCAGCCCTCGCACACCGAGGGGGTCGCGGGGACGGCGGTGGAGGCGCAGTTGCTCGATGTACCGGTCGTGGCGACCAACGTCGGCGGGCAGCCCGATTTGATCGTGGACGGCGAGACGGGCTGGCTCGTGCCGCCCAAGGACCCGGCCGCGACGGCGGCGGCGATTTTGGATGCGTTGAGCGACCCGGAGCGGACGCGGCGGATCGCCGCGCGGGGGCACGAGCGGGCGGCGGCGTGCTTCAACGGCAAGATCAACAACGCGGCGGTCGTGGCGATCTACGGGACGATCCTGGAGCGGGAAGGGGATGCGCGCGATGTATCGGCGTTTCGGCAAACGACTGCTTGATGTCGCGCTCGCGACCGCCGCGCTTGTCGCGCTGTCGCCCGTGCTGGCGGTCGTCGCGCTGCTGGTGCGGCGGTCGCTCGGCTCCCCGGTGCTCTTCCGCCAGCGGCGGATCGGGAAGGGCGGCGTGCCCTTCGGGGTCGCCAAGTTCCGCACGATGACGGACGGGCGCGACGCGGCGGGCGCCCTCCTGCCGGACGGCGAGCGCATCCCGCGCTTCGGTCGGCTGCTGCGCTCGACGAGTCTGGACGAACTGCCGGAGCTGCTCAATGTGCTGCGGGGCGCGATGAGCCTGGTCGGCCCGCGCCCGCTGATCCTGGACTACGCGGGGCGGTACACGCCGGAGCAGATGCGCCGCCACGAGGCGCGCCCCGGCATCACCGGCTGGGCCCAGGTGAACGGGCGCAATGCGCTCTCGTGGGAGGAGCGGTTCGCGCTCGATGTCTGGTACGTGGACCATTGCTCCTTGCTGCTCGACCTGCGCATCCTCGTGCGGACGGTAGCCAATGTCGTGCGGCGCACGGGCATCAGTGAGGCGGGCCATGCGACGATGCCCCTGTTCATGGGCACGGCGCAGTCATCGGAAGGCGAGGCCGCGCGATGACGATGCATCTGCCCCCGGTTGATGAGGCACAGGGACTTTGTGATATGCAAAAAGTATTCAGGAATGGTGGCCGATCATGAATATCCTTTTCACGAGTGCCGGCCGCCGGGTCGAGTTGCTGCGCGCTTTCCGCGATGCCTATCGGTCGCTCGGCCTGGCGGGGCGGATCGTCGCGACGGACATCGATACGCTCGCCCCCGCCCTCCACGTCGCCGACCGGGCGCACATCGTCCCGCCCTGCACGTCGGATGCGTACATCCCCGCCCTGCTCGATATTTGCGCGCGCGAGGAGATCGGCCTGGTCTTCCCGCTGATTGACGACGATATCCCGCTGCTCGCCGCCCGCCGTGAGGCGTTCGCGGCGACGGGTGCGCGGCTCGCGGTCGTCGCGACGGCGGCGGTCGCGATCACGGCGGACAAATGGCTGACCGCCCAATTCTTCGCGCGCCTCGGCCTGGTGACGCCGCACTCGATGATCCCGGAGCAGTTCGACGCCGCGTGCGCCGACTACCCCGTCTTTATCAAGCCGCGCGACGGCAGCGCATCGAAGAACGCGTTTGTGGCCCGGAATGAACAGGAAGCGACCTTTTTCCTCGGTTACGTGCCTTTCCCGATCGTGCAGGAGTACCTGCCCGGCCCGGAGATCACCACCGATGTCGTCTGCGGTCTGGACGGGCGGCTGCTCGGCATCGTCTCGCGCCGGCGGATCGCTGTGCGCGGCGGCGAGGTCGTCAAGGGTGTCACGGTCTGCGACGAGCGGATACTGGATGCCTGCGAGCGGATCGCCTTCGCGCTGCCCGCCATCGGGCCGATCACGGTGCAGTGCATGATGCGCAACGATGTGCCCTATTTCACGGAGATCAACGCCCGCTTCGGCGGCGGTCTCCCGCTCGGCATCGCAGCGGGCGTCAATGCGCCGCTGCTGCTGCTCGCGGACGCCGCCGGGCTGCCGAGTAGGGCGCCGCCGCTCGGCGCCTACCAGACAGGGCTGTATATGACGCGGTACGACGACTCGTTTTTCCTGACGGAGCAGCAACGTGTACAGATGGCGGGCGATTATCTTCGATCTCGATGACACGCTCTACCCGGAACGCGACTACGTGTTGAGCGGCTTCCGCGCCGTCGCGGCCTGGGCGGAGGCGCGGCTCGCCATCCCCGCCGCCGAGGGCTATGCCGCGCTCGCGCACCTGTTCGCCAATGGCGTGCGCGGGAACACGTTTAACGAGTGGTTAGCGATTTATCAGCAACCCGTCGGCCTCGTGCCGGAATTGGTGACGGTCTATCGCGAACACGCACCCGAACTGCATCCATTTCCCGGCATCCCGGAACTGCTGGATGCCTTGCGGCTGCACTGCCTGCTCGGCCTGCTGGGCGATGGCTATCTCGACGTGCAACGAAAAAAACTGGCCGCGCTGGGATTGGCGCACCGCTTCGACGCCATCGTGTTCACAGACGAGTTCGGGCGGGATGCCTGGAAACCGGACCCGCGCGCCTTTCTGACGATCATCGAGCGGTTGGGCGTCCACGCCACCGAGGCGGTCTATGTGGGGGACAATCACCTCAAAGATTTCCTCGGCGCGCGCCGCACCGGGATGGGCACGATCTGCTGTCAGCGCCCGGATGGGGTGTATGCCCATCACGCGCCACCCACCGCCGACCATGCAGCCGACTGCGTCGTGGATTCGGTCGTTGCGCTCCACGCGCTCTTGCTGCATGGTCGGTCGCCTGAGAACGAGATCGAGACGCGGCCCGTCTCGATAGAATAGCGCGCATACGTGGGGATTCTGGCGTACTCCCGGTGGTGAAGAAGTGGCCAGGAGGCGGTAGAACATCAATCTAAATCCGATTGATGAGCGGGTAGAGCTGCGGCGGTATCGCAAGAAGATCCGGGGGTGTGAACAGCCAACTGGAAGCGTGGGGCGTCCAGTGGCTCCATGCGCGCGCGCACGCGCGGTTCGTACTCAAGGTATGGGCGTCGCTAATTCGCTCCCCTCTGCGTGAACGCCTGCTAGCAATCAGGTTACATCTTTGTTTGCGAGACAAGCTGCTCCGGTCGGGATGACCCGGACAGTGAGCGCACATGAGCCGTGGCCGCCCCGACAACGCGCCCATCCTGCGGTATCGATACCCATCATCCGCGGCGATGCGGCGCGGGATCACCCACCCGCCGAAGCTCCCGTCGCGGGCCGGGCGGCGGCGATCGCCGCACCGCGAGCGCTCGTCTGCTCAGTTCGGATAGACGATGCCCGCAGCGGGGTTCGCGTGCTGCTGCCGCTGACAGCCGAACCCCACTAAGCAGTTGGCGATGTTCACGCCGTCGCCGCGCGGCGCGATCCCCGCGTCCACCCGCACCTGCCACGCGCCCGGCGTCCCGGCCGGGACGATCACCTGCTTCTGCCGAGTCGCGTCCCAGGCCGTCCACCACGTCGATTGGCTGCCCGACTTGAGGTTGAAGACGATCCATTCGGAGACCGTGCGCGAGGCACCATCCCAGCCCGCCGCGCCTTGGTCGTTGGCCAGCACGACGCGGGAAAGGTCGTTGGGGTCGGCGAGGGTGAGCGGGCGATCCACCTGGAACTCCACCGAGGCGCCCCCCGTCCCGGTCGAGCCGTCCGGCCCGCCGCCGGGCACCTCGAGCTCGATCTTGGGATACCACCGGGTGAAGCAGCCCTCGCGCGGGGTCGGCCGGCCGCCGCAGCTGACGGTGTCCGCCGTGAACCGCCCGGTGCCGTCCGGTATGGGGCGGGAGAGCAGGCCGAGCTCGCCGGTATCGGCCTGCCCGCCCACGTCGATGATCTGCTTATTCCGCGCGCCGTCGCACAGCGCGATCGCGAACTGGAAGGTGTGGAAGCGCTCCGTGAAGCCCTTCGTGCCGCCCCCCTGGTGGATGATGGCGCGCATATCGCCGCAGTGGTCCGTGTCCCCCGGGAAGTAGAAGACCTTGAAGCCGAAGACCGCCTCGTTGTGGTCGTAGGCGGAATCGAAGCGGAAGGGGCGCGGCGCGTCGAAGGGCGTGCCGGGGGGCATCGGGTTGTCGCCGTTCTCGTAGCCGAGGAAGCCGCACGCCTTGCGCAGCCCCGGCGCCCAGCGATCGACCGAGACGCCGTGCTGGTCCACGGCCCCGTCGCCGAGGTCGTGGCAGTCCGCCGCGGGCGTGCC
>JAABUX010003838.1_pt1 | contig 19539 bp, 16 predicted proteins | sample 5561851 | NCBI WGS metagenome assembly JAABUX01 (sample SAMN10711883, study PRJNA513361) | rock metagenome | isolation source: Antarctica rocks | place: Antarctica: Victoria Land, Richard Nunatak red sandstone | collected 2016-01-03 | reverse complement strand
CTGGCGCACGTCGTGGGGTGCGCCGCGACGGCATCACGGTCGGCTCCGCGCAGCTCACCGTCGTGGTAGGCGACGAGCACGGCGGCATCGGGGTGCGTCACGTGCGCCGCGCTCGTCATAGCCCCCCCTATTCCCTCGTCGTCGTTCATTCCTTCGCCTCTGCCGGTCCTTGTCCGTCGGCGGCGCCATCGCGATCGTAGGCCGCCTTGAATGCCGCGCGCGCCCGTGAGACACGCATCTTGACCGCCGCCTCAGAGATGCCAAGGGTCGCCGCGATGTCGGCGTAGCCAAAGCCATGGACGACATGCAGCAAGAGGGGCGCGCGCAGGGCCGCGGGCACGCCACGCAGAGCCTCATGCACCCCCTCGCCGACGGCGTAACGCCCTGCCAGGTCGCCGTCGTCGCCGACCGGCTCGGACTGCCACGTCCCCGATTCGCCGTCGTCGTCGCCGCGCCGGCCCCAGGGCAGCCAGGAGATAAGCCGGCGCCGGCGCAGCACGTCATAGCAGGTGTTGGTGGCGATGCGGTAGAGCCAGGGCGTGCGCCCCTTACCCTCGGGCAAGCTATCCAGGGCGCGGTAGACCTTCACGAACGTGTCTTGCAGCAGGTCGTCGGCGCCCTCGCGGTCGCCGACGAGCCGATAGATATAGTTGTAGAGGGGAGACCGATACCGCGCGTAGAGCTCGTCGAAGACGGCCAGACGCGCCGCGTCCGGCGTCGCCGCCATGGTCATGGTCCACCCCAGGTCGGCCAGCGCACGACTCTCACTCACTACATAGGCCCTCGCACGGTACAACGAACGGGGGCGTGAATCGTAACAAACGACGCGAGACGACGTTTCATGGTAGTGTATGGTATGGGCGCGATAGCGTGAAGACGACACCCTACTTCGACACGGTTGTGCGCCACAAACACCCCGAGGTACGGCGTGAATGGATCGAAATGAAACTGCAATACTTCCCCGACACAGACACCCTGTATATCGATCTGCTCGACAAGTGCGCAACGGTTTCGGACGAGATCGCGAACGATGTCGTGGTAGACTACGACGCGGACGGGGCGGTTGTGGGCATCGGAATCGACCTTGCCTCGGCCAAGGTCGACCTCACCAAGATCGAGGTCTCCGACTTGCCGAACGTCCACGTCCTGTCGGCAACTCGCCCGACACGGGAGACCGCCTCCGTCGAAGCGTAAGCTAAATAGCTCATGGCGACGTCACACGAGCAAGCGCCTCGAAGAGGCGTTCGTTATCCTCCACCGTGTTGTAGAAGTAGGGAGACACGCGAATCAGGCCGGGGCGGGCGTCGACGATGATGTTATGTCGAGCCAGGTGCGCCACGGCCCCCGCGGGGTCGTCCATGCCCAGGGCCACGATCCCCGTGCGATGCTCGTCGTCCGGCGGCGACAGCAGGGTGTAGCCGGCGTCTCGCGCCCGCGCCATGACGTCGGCCGCCAGCATCAGGGTGCGCTCGCGTAGCCGCTCCGGACCGATCTCCTCGACGATCTCCAGCCCGGCCCGGCCCGCGTAGACCGCCGCCATGCTCGGCGTCCCGCCCTGGAAGCGCGTGGCGGCGTCGGCGTAGACCAAGCGGTCCGCCTCGAAGGTAAACTGGTGCTGGTGCGCAAACCAGCCGGTCACGCGCGGCTCCAGCGCGCCGATCAGGTCCTTGCGCACGTAGAGGTAGGCCAGGCCGGGTCCGCCCAGCAGCCACTTGAGCCCGCCCGAGACGAGCATGTCCGCGCCGGCCTCGCGGCCATGCACGTCGATGGGGACCTGCCCCGTGCCGTGGTAGTCGTCGACCAGCAGCAGCGCGCCCCTGGCATGGGCCAGATCGGCGAGGCCCGGCACGTCCTGGATGTAGCCGCTCTTGTAGTAGACGCGCGACGTCGCCACGATGGCGGTTCGCTCGTCGATCACCTCCGCGAAGCGCTCCAGCGGCACGCCGATGCCGTCGTCGGAGCGCGCGAAGACGACCTCGACCCCCTCGCGCCGCTTGGCCAGCCACTGATAGGGCACGGTCGGGAAGTCGAGGTCGGCGACCACGACGCGGTTGCGCGTCCCGTAGTCCAGGGCCGAAGCCACGGCGGTGAGGGCGTCGCTGGCGTTGGGCGCGAGCGCGATCTCGTCGGTCTCGGCGCCGATGATGCGGCCGAAGCGCGCCCGCGCGTCGCGTAGCGCCGCCCACCAGATCTCGTACCAGGCCGAGGCGCCCAGGTCTTCCCACAGGTCCAGGAACTCGCCCACGGCGGCGCGTGAGCGGCGCGAGAGGGGTCCAAGGGAACAGCTATTGAGGTAGGTCTTGCGCTCGAAGATGGGGAACTCGGCGCGGTAGTCCGCCAGGTCGGAGTGCGCCGCCGTCCGCCGGGTGTCGTGCTGTTGCTCTATCATGCCGTTTGTCGTCCCTCCTGGGCGTTGTGCCGCGCCTGAGCGAGCTGATCTTTCCTCCATGCAGCGTACCAGGTGGTACCCTTGGAGGCAGAAGAGGGACGATAAGGGACGAGAGACGAGGGACACGACCATGGATATGACGACGTTGATCGGCGATGCGCTCCAACTGCCCCCGAATGCCATCGGCTACGAAATCAGCCGGTTCCTCAGCACGCACTATCCGACCAAGGCGCTGGTCGAGGACAACGGCGTCCTCTCCGGACTGGAGGAGTATAGCCGCGCCGGCCACTGTGCTCTGGCCCTTAAAGTGGGTCCCTACAACAGGCAACAGGGCCGCTGGTTGGGACCGGGACTCGGCCTGATCGACGACGGCCAGCAGACCTGGTACGAGGTGACCTGGCAGGGCCATGCCCTCCAGGTCCTGGCGATGTTCTGGAGCGAAGCGATGAACGCCTCGACGCACTACTACGTGTTGGCTGCAACCCGTGACGTCGCGGAGCGGTTCGTCGACGCGGTCGGCGCGTGGAACATGGAACTGCGCGACGAGGTGCTTGTCTTCGACAGCGGCCACTGGCACAAAGACCCCGTCCTCTTCCACGCCATCAAGGGTGCGACGCTCGACAATCTGGTCTTGCGCGGCAGCCTGAAGGAGGATATCTATGCCGACCTGTCCGGTTTCTTCGCCGCGCGCGAGACCTACGAGCGCTACGGCGTGCCCTGGAAGCGGGGGGTGCTCTTGGTGGGACCACCCGGCAACGGTAAGACGCACGCGGTCAAGGCCATCGTCAACGCCCTGGCGCGGGACTGCCTGTACGTCAAGAGCTTCCGCTCGCAGGGTCCCGATGAGTACAGCATCCGCGCCGTGTTCGAGCGGGCGCGCCTGTCCGCGCCGTGCATCCTGGTGCTGGAAGATTTGGATTCCCTAATCACCAGCAACAACCGCTCGTTCTTCCTCAACGAGATCGACGGTTTCGCCGGCAACACGGGCATCCTGACCCTGGCCACGACCAACCATCCCGAGCGCCTGGACCCGGCAATCGTGGATCGACCCAGCCGCTTCGACCGCAAGTATCCGTTCGACCTACCCGCAACCGAGGAGCGCCGGGCCTACATCGCGCAGTGGAACCTGACGCTCCAACCGGAGCTGCGCCTCGACGACGACGCGACGGCTCACCTCGCCGAGGGGACCGACGGCTTCTCGTTCGCGTACCTCAAAGAGCTATTCCTCTCAGCCGCAATGCGCTGGATGGCGCTGACCCAGCCAGGCGCTATGGCCGGGATCATGGCCGAGCAGGTGGAGGTGCTACGCGAACAGATGGTCAGCGTCGCGCTGCTCCCCGAGCCCGACCCTGAGCCCGACACGTCCTACCCCGGCGGCTTCATGCCGCCTGGTAGAGGACTACAGTGGGGTCCACAGACGAGTATGACGGTGACGGCGCGCGGTTCGATTCGACGGGATCGCCGCTAAAATACCGCTACCAGCGGTGCGGGTGCGGACCGAAGTCGGCCCGGTAGTAGTCCTCGGTATGTGTTCCGGGAGGGACCAACGCGTCGACGCGCTTCTTATCTTCCTCGCTGATCGTCACGTCGTTGGCGGCCAGGTTATCGTCCAGTTGCGCGACGCTGTTGGGCCCGATGATGGGGCTGGTCACGCCGGGCATCGCGTTGAGCCAGGCCAGTGCAAAGGCCGTCATGGTACAGCCCTTGTCCCGGCAAATCCCCTCCAGGCCGTCCAGGACGCGCCAGGTCTCGGGACTGAAGTCCCCTGGATTCTCGCGCGCGTTGGCCGGCGCCTCCTGGTCGCGCCGATACTTGCCGGTCAGTTTGCCGCCCGCCAGCGGACTCCAGGGGATCACGGCCAGCCCGTAGGTCTGGCAAAACGGGATCAATTCGCGCTCGACGCGGCGGTCGAGGATGTTGTAGGGGGGTTGCTCGCACACGAAGCGGTTGAGCCCCAGGTCGCGGGAGACCCACAGGGACTCCATCAGCTGCCAGGCGGCGTAGGTGCTGGTCCCGATGTAGCGTACCTTGCCGTCACGCACGAGGTCGTCGAGCGCGCGCAGGGTCTCGTCGATGGGCACGCTCGACTGCGGCCGGTGGATCTGGTACAGGTCGATGTAGTCTGTGCCCAACCGGCGCAGGGAGTCCTCGCAGGCCGCGATGATGTTGCGGCGGTGGTTGCCCTGCGCGTTGCGGTCGTCGTCGTTCATCGCGCCGTGGACCTTGGTGGCCAGCACCACGCGGTCGCGCTTGCCGCCCGCCAGCGTCTTGCCCGTCATCTCCTCGGACGCGCCGCGGCCGTACACGTTGGCCGTGTCCACGAAGTTGCCGCCCGCCTCGAGGAAGCGGTCCATCATGCGCGTGGCCTCGGCCTGCTCGGTCTTCCAGCCGAACGTCATCACCCCGAAACAGATCGTGCTCACCTGCACGCCGGTCCGGCCTAGCGAACGGTACTCCATCGTCGTTTCCTCCCTTACGGCACACGGCACCCCGCACTGTTCGAGGCGGCCGTCATGCTTGCTGCCGTCGCACTGATTATGCCACACCCCTCATTGTGATCTTTCCCGTCTGCCCGCACAGAGCGTCTCCGCGGGCCAGGCGCGGGATTCGGTGGCGCGGACCACGCGTTGTCGCCGGCCGGGCGAGCGGACACGGATCGCGCCTATCGGCGTCCCTTCAATCCGGCCGCTCACATCAATGGATGAGAAGCGTCGAGCGGCAGGGCTACCGGTTGGCCGCCGTTCCGCGAGGACTGGCGCAGGGCCAGGATAATCTCCTGGTCGAGCCGGGCCTGCGCGACGCCATAGCTGGGCTCGCCGCCGCTGCGCACGGCCGTGACCAGGCTCATCAGGCAGCCGGCCACGCCGATCTCGTCGTCGTGCCACTGCATGCCGTGCCCCTTGACCGCGGGAGCAAAAGGGTTCTCCCAGCGCACGATCGGTAGGTCGGGATCTCCGGTGTGCGCCACCAACGCCACCAGCGCGCCGCCGTCGGTGCGCTCCCACTGTCGCTCCACAGTGATAAAGAGGGGCGCTTCGCCGCCGGGGGCCAGCAGCGACAACTCCTCCCGCGCCTCCAGCCCCACGCCGACGGTGACGCCCATGCCCTTCTCGGCCAGGAAGCGGCTGCTGCGCCACCAACGCAGCGCGGAGTCGTAGCCCACATCGGTCCAGTGGAAAATGCCCAGGCGGCCGTCCGCGAAGTCGATCAGCCCATGCTCCTGCGTCTCGGTGCGCGCCCCCCTCGTCTCGGCCAGGCGCGACAGGTGCGGCGCCAACTCGTAGGAGCGCACGGCGCCCGTCACCCGCACCGGCACGGCGTCGAAGCCCAGGTAGCTGCGCATGACGCTGACGCCATGGTAACCGTGTCCGGCGACGTCATTGAACGAGGTATAGACGCGGCCGAAGAGCCCCGACGCGATCAGGCGCAGCTTGAGCTGCTCCAGCGGACGGCGGTGAAACTGCTCGGCCACCTCGATCTTGAGCCCTCTCTGAGCGGCGGCGGCGATGATGGCGTCGGCCTCGCCGAGGTCGTGCGCGATAGGCGTCTCCAGCAGCACGTGCAGCCCATGCTCGACCGCCATCAGGCCCACCTGCCCGTTGGCGGCATAGGCCACGGAGACGACGCCGACCCGCGGCGCCGTCTCGCGCGCCAGTCGATCGAGGTCGGTGTACCAGGGCACGCCCAGACTCTCGCCCAGCCGCCGCGCCGAGTCGGCGCTCCGGCCCCACACACTGACCAACTCCACCTCGGCGGGCAGCGCCTTGATCATAGGACCATACAGATAGTTCGAACGAGCGGCGGCGCCGATGATGGCAACCCGCAGCGGCTGAGTAGTATCGGTCATGTTTCCCTTCCTGCCTATAAGATTCGGGTGCGTTTCATGTGAGTTGGAGTGGCGCCTCCCCCTCTCCCGCGCACAGAGGAGAGGGAGCCGGGGGTGAGGGTGTCCCCAACACGGATGAAACACACCCATAAGATTCAAGGGGCGCCCCTTGGCGTGCTACAGTGATTATGCGCGGCCCTGGAGATGCGCAACCTCCGCTGGATAGGATACTACCAGCTATGGTACCAGCGCCATCAGTGCTGAACCGGGCAAGAATGCGTGATTGGTGAATCTCTTGCGACGCCACATCCTGACGCTGCGGCCGCCCGAGGCCGACCTGCGGCTGCCATACGGCGCCGATCCGCTGCAGTTCGGCGACCTGCGCCTGCCCGCGGGCGCGGGGCCGCACCCCGTCGTGGTGGTTGTGCACGGCGGCTACTGGCGCGCCGCCTACGACCTGACCCACGCCGGGCATATGGCGGCCGCGCTGACCGCGCTGGGCATGGCGACCTGGAACGTGGAGTACCGCCGTATCGGCAACGACGGCGGCAGCTGGCCCGGCACGTTCCATGACGTGGCCACGGCCACGGACAGCCTGCGCGCGCTGGCAGCCACGCACCGCCTGGACCTGACGCGGGTCGTCGCGCTCGGCCATTCCGCCGGTGGCCACCTGGCGCTGTGGCTGGCCGCGCGCCACCGCATCCCGTCCAGAGATGCGCTATTCAGCCCGCGACCGCTGACACTGCGCGGGGTCGTGGCCCTGGCCCCTGTCGCCGATCTGGCGCAGGCCTGGGACCTTCGACTGAGCGATGGCGTGGTGCGCGAGTTGATGGGCGGCGCCCCCCAGGAGCGCCCCGCACGCTACGCCACGGCCTCGCCCGCCGCGCTGCTGCCGCTGGGCCTGCCGCAGGTCCTGGTTCACGGGGCAGGGGATCGCCACGTGCCCTACGTCGTCTCCCGAGACTATCAGCAGGCGGCGCTGAGGCACGGCGACGACGCCACCCTGATCACCCCGCCGCGCGCCGACCACTTTGCGCTTATCGACCCGCGCAGCAAGGTATGGCCCAGCGTGGCCGCCGCCGTGTCGCGCCTGCTCTCCCCTGACACGATGTCGCCGTCTGGGCCGTAAGCCTCATGAACTATGGAGGAGCCGTTTTTCGCACAAACTCCGAACCCTTAGCTTTTTGACCCGCTTGTGCTGATGAAACCTTATGTCCGTGCCAGGGGGATTTCTTGGGACGTAGGGAGCGTTCGCGCGTTGATGGAGCAACAACAGTCCCGCCAGCAGGATCGCCGACCTGATCGGATGCGATCAGGTCGGGCAGGGAGATCACAAAGCGCTCGTCGTCAAAGACGACGGCCAATTCCAGTTGCGCCCCCATCGCCTCCAGGTAGCTCCGAAGAGTAGACAGATAGAGGTCGGTCTGGTTTTCGATGCGTGAGACTTGAACCTGGGAAACGGCAAGGCTACGAGCCAGTTGCTCTTGTGTGAGCGCTCGCGCATGCCGCAACTGAGTCAGGCTCACGTCGTATGCCGCTACCTCAGCATCGCCGCGCTGCTTCGCTTCAGCCAACAATGCCGCCCGTCGTGGATCAGCGACAAGGGCATCACGCAATTCCCTAAAGTTTCGCGTTACCATTAGATTACCCCCTTGGCTTTCAACTCGGCGAGATGAGCCCGGTAGAGGTCGTCCGCAACAGGGACAGCTGTCTTATACCAGCGATTCCAGAGCCCTGTTTTGTCGCCGCCAAGCAAAAGGATCGCGGTACGTCGAGGATCGAATATGAATAGCACGCGTAGACTTCCACCCTCGTCACATATGATTTCCTTCATTCGAGGATTGAAGGCTGAACTCTGGATTTCACCTACGTAAGGACGGCGTAGCGCGGGTCCTTCCTCGGCAAGCCGGTCTATGCGATCCGTGAGAGCAACCTGTTGTTCCTCAGTGAGAGTGTTCCACCAGGCTCCGAACTGGTCGGTATACTCGATCTCCCACATACTCACTCCCGTACACTTTAATAATACGCTTTAGCGTCTATCCGTTGGGTTACGGTCGTCGGCACAAAGACCTGCGATGTAGGCGTAAACGCCACCGTCGGAGTGGTTGTAAAGAGTTTTAGACGAAGAGCCTGGCCACGGGGTAGCTGAAACCCGGTACCACGTCCTTGCCGTCGAGGGTGTTCCCGCTGGTCAACGTTGTCGGCGCGGTGTCATCGGGTTGCCATACGTCGACCTGCTGCCAGCGCGGGTAAATGATCCACACCAAACGCGTGCCGGCCTTGAGGTATCGCCCTACCTTGATGTTCATGGCCGGACGGTACTGGCTATCGGACGCGATCTCGACGGCGAGGTCGGGCGCAAAAGGGATCACTTTATCGAGGTCGAGTTGGGGCAGCAGCGCTGCGCGGATAAAGCCGATGTCGGGCAGCAATCCGGTGTTGGGCTGACCTGTGCGCTCAAAGTCGTAGACCCCGTCGAGCGGCGTCACCTGGCCTAGCCCTTGTTCCTCAACGTGGGCGTCGAGCGCCCGCAACAGCCGCATCGTGATGAACAACGCCCTTGGCTTGCTCCCTGCCATGCGGACTAAAACCCCCTCCACCACTTCGTAGCGACACCCATCGTCGTCCGGCCAGTCCAGCAGGTCCTCGACGGTCATAGGGCCGACTCCGGGGACGACCTCGGCCCAGGGAGCAATGGGTTCCGGTGGTAACGCGCGCATAGCAGCCATAGCCCCATTATCCTCCGTTCGTCGGTCATGATCAATAGACAATCGGTGAACTCGTGAAGCTACGCGGCCTCGACCCAACGCAGCAGGAACTCGGCGCACAGGCTGTTGGCCCAGGCGAACCAGGGCCGGGTGAAGCGGGTGGGGTCGTCGGGGTCGACGCTCTCGTGCATGTAGCCGGTTCCGGCGGTCGTCGTGGCCAGCATCTCCACCAGCGCGTCGCGCTCGGCCCGGTCGGTCGCGGTCAGCCCCTGCATGGCCAGAGCAAGGGGCCAGACGTAGCCCCGCGGCGTATGCGGGCTGCCGACGCCGCGCGCATACCGTCCCATGATGTAGTAGGGATTGTCGCCGCTCAGCACGAAGCCTCTCGTGCGCCGGTAGTCCTCGTCCGTGGCCGTGCGGTAACCCAGATATGGGATGGAGAGCAGGCTGGGCACGTTGGCGTCGTCCATCAGGTTGTGGTTGCCCCGCCCGTCGGTCTCATAGGCGTAGATGCGGCCGTGGCGCGGGTGGTCGACGAGGCCATACTCGTGGATGCCGTGGTCGATCTCGTCGCGCAGCCGCGCGGCCTCCTCCGCCAGCTGCCTGTCATCGTAGACCGCGCGGGCGATCTCGACGACGTGGTGGAGCGCCACCACCGCGAACATATTGGCCGGGATGAGGTAGCCGTAGGCGCAGGCGTCGTCGCTGGGTCGGAAGCCCGACCATATCATGCCGGTGTACGCCGACGGCGGCCCATGCCCGCCGTGCGTGAGCGTGTCGAGCGGCGACGCCGGGCGCGGCCGCTCGAACCAGTAGGGTGAGTCGCGCTCGTGGCGCTGCTCGACGCGCATCACCGCGACGATGCGCTGTAGCATCGCATGGACCGACCCATCGAAGACCGCGCTGTCGCGCGTGGCCTGCCAGTAGTCGTGCAGCAGTTGCAGCGGATAGCACAGCGAATCGAGCTCAAACTTGCGCTCCCAGACCCAGGGACTCGCGGCAGGGCGATCCGCGGCGTGCTGCCGGCGCTGTCCGCGCGGCGCGCGCATGAAGGCGTTGGCGTAGGGGTCGTGCAGGATGTAGGCGGCCTGGCGCCGGATCAGCCCCGCCACCAGGCGACGCAGCCCGGCGTCGCGCGCGGCCAACCGCACGTAGGGACGCACCTGCGCCGACGAGTCGCGCAGCCACATCGCCGGGATGTCGCCCGTGAAGACAAAGGTCGTCCCGTCGTCCTGCGGCTCGGTGGTTGTCTCCAGCGTGTTGGGGAAACAGCGCGCAAACAGGTCGACCAGCGCCGGCCGTCCTGCCAGCCGCGCGCGCATTATCTCGATCAGTTGGTAGACTGCCGGGTACGGCATCGAAGGCATCGACGACCGTCGCTATTGCTCGTACTCGCTGAGGCGGCGGCTGACCTGGGGGCGGCGCAGCTTAATCAGGGCCTGCGCCTCGATCTGGCGCACACGCTCGCGCGTGATGCCCATCTTCTCGCCGATCTTCTCCAGCGGATAGACATGTCCGTTGCCCAGGCCGAAACGGAGCTGCAACACCAACTGCTCGCGCGCGGTCAGCGTTTCTCGGAGCACGCGGTGCGTCTCGTCCTTGAGGATGCGCTCGTAGGCGCGCTCGTCCGGCGCCTTGGCGCTCTCATCGACGATGAAGTCGCCCAACTCGCCCTCCTCCTCCTCGCCGACGGGCGTCTCTAGCGAGATGGGGGCGCGCGTGGCTTTGAGGGCCTGCCGTACCTCGTGCATGCCCGCGCCCAGTGCTGTCGCCAACTCTTCCTCGGTCGGCTCGCGCCCCAACTCACTGGTCAATTGCTGGGTCACGCCATACATTTTGCTGAGCGCCTCGCCCATGTGGACGGGCAGGCGGATGGTGCGGCTCTTGTCGGCGATGGCGCGCGTGATGGCTTGCCTGATCCACCACACCGCGTAGGTCGAGAACTTGTAGCCGCGCCGCCAGTCGTACTTCTGCACCGCGCGCATCAGGCCGATATTGCCCTCCTGCACCAGGTCGAGCAAGCCCATGCCGCGCCCCATGTACTTCTTGGCCACGCTGACGACCAGACGCAGGTTGGCCAGCACAAACTCCTGGATCGCGGACCCGTCGCCGGCCTCGACGCGCTTGGCCAGATCGACCTCCTGGGCCATGGTCAGCAAGGGGACGTTGCCGATCTCACGCAGGTAGGTCTGCACCAGGTCGGTATCGCCCGGCTCGGTCTCCAGGGCGTCAAGCGCGGCGGCCAGCCCGTCGTCGGCCTCGTGTTGCCGCGCCTCCTGTTCGTTCTGAACCACCTCGATGTTCGCGTCGAGGAGCGTGTCGGCAATCGCCTCCACATCGGCCGGCGCCAGGCTGTCGCGCTGGGCCAGCGCCTCCAGGTCCCCACGGCGCACGTAGCCCTTCTCGTGTCCCTGGGCGATGAAGCCGGCGACGCTCACTCCGTGCGCCGCCGCCTGTCCATGAGGTTTGTCGTTCACCGGTCTACCCCCTACCTCGGCCTTTGAGGTTTATTCACGCATGCCGTGCAGTACGCGCTGTCTAGCGGCCCCATCAGCGGCCTGGAGGCCGCCTGACTCGCGGCGCCGATGCTCCCGCCTATCCGGCTGTCGCGCTATGCCTATGCTAACACGATCAGCCGCACAATATATGCCGCGGGCAACGAGCCATAGCAACTCACACCCACCGCAGCTAGTTGGGCGACACTTTGTCACCGGGTGCGCCCATCTCGCCCATGCGGCGGAGGATGGCCAACTCCCGCCGCAACACCAGCAGTTCGGCGTAGAGCCGATGCTCGACCCCTGGCGCCTCGAGCAACCGTTGACGCTCCGCCGGTTGTAAGACGTGTTCTAACAGGCCGGCAACCTTGTAGGACAGCGTGACCGGCTCGTCGGGCAAGCGGATGTGCGCCACCTGCTCGCGACTGAGCGCCAGCAGCATGATGACGTAGCGCCGGCTCATGTGCCGCACCTCGTCGAAAAGCGCCCGCAAGCGCTCGCTCGGCGCATAGTCGTCGGAGAGCAGTTCTACATCCCCGGTCAGATAGGGCTGGTCATGGTACAACCGGGTCACGCGGAAGCGTTGCCGTCCCGTCGTGCTGATGTTGATGCGGCCATCGTCGAGCGGTACCACGGCGGTGACCTCCGCCACCGTCCCCACCTCGACGGTCCGAGCGGCCGGACTGATGTCCGGGCGGCCGTCGTGGATCAAGACTACACCGAAGCGCTGGTCGCCCGCGAGCACCCGGCGCAACATGATCTGGTAACGCGGCTCAAATATATGGAGCGGCAGCACCGTTCCCGGTATGAGCACGGTATTCAGTGGGAATAGAGGCAATCGTTCCGTCTTCATAACCTTCTCCCTCACCGGAAGGCTGCGTGAGCATAGCACGAAACGGCGGAGCCATAAACGTGGCCACATTGTGCACCACCCGGTCCGGCGGCACTGTCCCGACGCGTTAGTGTACCGTCATCGGGTCCCGGACCACGAACGCAGTTGCCAGTTGCCAGGCGGCGGTGGGCAGGCGGTGGGCAGGCGGCGGTGGGCAGTAGTAAGATGTGGGTCGGACTGGGAGCGCGGGCGGCCCGCCCGCTTGGTCCCGCTCGGGGGGCGCAACAGTGGGCCGGACGTGCGGACGGTCCACGGGCGGCCGGATCGGCAGCCCGCGTCGGACGACATCTTTCAAGGTCGCGCCACAATGCGCTACTTTATGGACACCTGTTGAAAATGAGGAGAGACGATGAGCGACGCCAACAACGACAGCAGCAGCACGGCCGCCGAGCGCGACGAAGCGTATACCGAGACGGAGACGGACGGTGAGCCGGGTCTGAGCGGCGGCGAGTACCCGGGGTCCGAAAACGACCTTGCCACGAAAGCGGACGACCTACTCCCAGAGGGCGAGTCGACCACCTTTGGCGGCGCCCTTGGCGGCTACGGTCCCGCAGGGACCATGGGCACGATCGACGAGGCGAGCAGTTAGCTATTAGTAATTGGCTATTAGCCGTTCGTCGCTTGCAAACGTCGCCCGCAGCCAGCCAAAAGCTAATAGCTAACGGCTAATTACTAATGGCCATTAGTGCGCCGTCCATCCGCAGTCGATCGTCTGGGCGCTGCCGGTGATGGCGGAGGCGTCGTCGGAACAGAGGTACCCGACGAGCGCGGCGACTTCGGCCGGCTCCACCAGGCGCCGGATTGGGGCCTCGGCGACCATGATGCGCTCGACAACGTCGGCCTCGGGGATGCCGTGGATGCGCGCCTGGTCGGCGATCTGCCGCTCGACAAGGGCGGTGCGGACGTATGAGGGGCAGATCGCGTTGCAGGTGACACCGTGTTCGGCCGCCTCCAGCGCCGTGACGCGCGTCAGCCCCAGTAGCCCGTGCTTCGCCGCAACGTAGGCCGATTTGAACGGTGAGGCGCGCAACGCATGCACCGACGCAATGTTGACGATACGGCCCCAGCCACGCTCGTACATGCCCGGAAGGGCGGCCTTGGTCAAGAGAAACGGCGCGGTCAGCATCACCTCGATGATCTGTCGCCACTTCTCCTCCGGGAACTCGGGTAGCGCGGCCACGTGCTGGATGCCCGCGTTGTTGACCAGGATGTCCACCCGGCCCAGCGTGGACACCGTCTCGTCGATCAGCGCCCGCGGCGCGCGCGGGTCCGCCAGATCCGCGGCATAGAAACCGGCTCCCGGCAGCTCAAATGCCGCAGATGTACCGGCCGTGACATCGTAGTCGGACAGCAGCACCTGCGCCCCACGGGCAGTCAGGTCCCGCGCGATCGCCAGCCCAATCCCGCTCGCGGCCCCCGTCACGACGGCGACCCTGTCCTCCAACCCTCTCGCGTTCATGCCAATCCCTTCTCTCTGACACGGCCCGCCCTACTCCGCGGCGTCCCCTGTCGTCGCCCCCGTTTGCTCGGACGTACCCGGCGCCGGGCTGCCGCCGGCGTGAGCCTTGGTCTCGCGCGAGGACATGCCGTCGTAGGCGCCGCTATAAAAGCTGAAGAAATTATCGATCATCCCCCGGCACGTGTCGAGCATCGAGCCCCACGTGTCAAGCCACGCGCGCCCGGCATCGGTGATCGAATAGACTCGACGGGCCGGGCCGGTCGGACCAGGTTCCCACGCCGAGAGGAGCAGGCCATCCTTCTCGAGCTGGCGCAGGGTGCGATAAAGCGTGCTTGTATCGGGTCCGGTGTATTTAAGCGTTTTCTTCAGGTAATCCTCGATAAAGTACCCATGGGCACGCTGCATCGAGACGGCCAGCAGCACATAGGGGACGAGCATATCCGGCGGGGACCAGCGCGGAATAGCGTTTCCGTTCGCGCCGTCGGCGGTCGAATCGGGTGTGGGACGACGACGCGGCATCGATACCTCCTGTTGCGTTGACAAGCCCAGCGCTATTTGTATAGCGCCTATTACCTATATGCATTATACATCTAGTGCAACCCTGTCAAGAAGCGTGAGAATCGCATATGGCGACGCCGCGTTGAAGTTGCTATAGTGCTAAAGGTCTTGGGCCACGGACAACGGGGATCAACGTTATCGACGTTAAAGATACAGAAGGATAGAAACAGGGTGACGAGCAAACCCCCGACCGCGCGACGGCAGGGAACACAACATATCGCAAGGAATAACGCGCGGGGCGCGCGCGCCGCTATCATCGCGGCGTTCGGGCTGCTGCTGGCGTTCGCGGTGCTGCTCCATGGCAGCGAGATCACACGCACCGCACGCGCGACCTCCCTAGGCTCCTACCACGACACGCTGCCAGGCCTCACGTCAACCGACACCGCGACGCCGGACGTCACGCCAACCGCGACCCCGACCTTCCGTCCCACCGATACCGCGACGGTCACCCCGACGCCGACCATCACACCGACCAAGACCGCCACGCCCACCAGGACCGCGACCCCCACCGCGACCGCCACGCCGACGAACACCGCGACCGCCACGCCATCGCCCACCGCAACCCTACGCCCGATCACCTTGCCCCCGCCCATCGTGCATCGCACCAACGGCTATCAGGTCGGCGTCTACTACTTCAGCGGCTGGACCCACGCGCCCAACGACAATCTGACCCCCTTGTTGCTCAATAGCCCCCTGCGCACGCACGAGCCGCTGATCGGTTGGTACGACGACTCGCAGCGCACGGTAGACCAGAGCATCGACCAGGCCACCGCCGCGGGCGTCACCTTCTTCGCCTTCGACTGGTACGACACCGCCCTCTCGCGCTACCGCACCGACCGGTCGCTCAACGAGGGGCTGCTGTATTACCTGCACTCGGCCGAGCGGCCGCGCATGAACTTCTGCCTCAACGTCATCGACCAGGAGCCATTCCTCCCCAAAGCCTCCAAGTGGCCCTGGCTAGTCGACGTCTGGATCCGCTACTTCAAGCAGCCCGACTACGTGCGGGTCAACGACAAGCCGCTGCTGATCATCTTCAGCCCCGAGCACATGCGCGACATCTTCAGCAACTCGCGCAACATCCACCGGGCGCTGGACTACCTGCGCGCCCGCGCGCGCGCGGCGGGCCTACCCGGCGTGACGGTGGCGGTCAGCGCCTCGCTGCACCCGCGCTACAATCCGACCCGCGTAGGGCAGTTGCGTAGCGAAGGCTACGACGTGCTGACCGGCTACAATTATCATGCCTTCGGCGGCGAGCAGTACCATCGCCCCGTCCCCTACGACCGCCTGGTGCAGGAAAATCGCGGGGTCTGGGACCGCGTCCTCAAATATGGTGAGCCGTACATCCCCGTGGTCACCTCGGGCTGGGACCAACGCTACAGCTATCGCGAGCAGTCCCGCGCCATCATCTACGATGGCCGCACCGCGCGCGCGTTCGGCTGCTACGTCGCCGCGGCGCGCCACTGGGTCGACACGCACCCGCGCAACACGGTCAAAGAGAAAATGATCATGATCTTTGCCTGGAACGAGAGCGGCGAGGGCGGCGCTATCATCCCCACCCGCGCCGACCGCTACGCCTACACGACCGCGCTCAGCGGGGCTATCAATGCTCCAACGGCGCCGAGGTGTTAGTAGCCAGTTGTCAGTTGCCAGTTGCCAGTTGCCAGTTGCCAGTTGCCAGTAGGTAGAGCATCAGGTCCTGCGCCCGCTGCTTACTGCTTAGCGGCGGTCATCGTCGGGTTCGGCTCTTCGGTCCTTTCGCGCGCCCCTGGCAAGGTCCTCCTTTTGCTCTTTGCTCTATCATGAAGTGGACGCAGTACGTTAACGTCCATCATACATAAATAGAGGAGAAAGCTTGCTATGACGCTCGACGGCTCGCCCGACGAGGCCACCGCCACCACCTATGCCCGCGTCGCGGCGCTCGGCTTCGTGACCGGCCTGCGCTCGATGATGCCCTTCGCCATCCTGTCTCGCACCTACGAGACCGACGGGTCCGCGCACGACGCGCTGCCACGGCCGCTGCGCCTGCTGGACAGCGGGGTCGCGCGCGGCCTCACTGCCGTCGCTGCGGCCGGCGAGGTCGTGGGCGATAAATTGCCCATGGTCCCGAGCAGGTTGCAACCGGGGCCGCTGGCCGGCCGTGTGATCGTCGGCGCCCTGGCCGGCGCGACCCTCTCGCACCGCAAGCCCCTGGCTCTTGCTATAGGGGCCACGTTGGGCGCGGCGACGGCCGGGGCCGGCTCAGCAGCGGGGTACTACGCCCGGAAGGCGCTGGGCGAGGCGACGGGCGTGCCCGACCCGGTGTGGGCGGTGCTGGAGGACAGCCTCGCGCTCGGGCTGGGTCTCCTCTCAGTACGCGGCTTCACGCCCATGGAACGCACCTGATCGTATTCAAGGTCTGAACGCCTAACGAGGCGGAGGGCGCCGGTACGACCGGCGCCCTCCGCCTCGTTGTATGATCCGTGCTGGGTTGCGACGATCATCTGGTTCCCGTGCCGGACAGACCGGCTGCCCGCCTATCGGCGCTGTACGTCGATTACTCCTCGCAGGCCCCTGTAGGTGCGGTCAAAGCCAATGACAGGGATCTGCACGCGCACACTGAACGTGGTCGGACGTTTACGGTGCAACGGGTCGCGCATCACGCGCAGCCTGAACGCGGCGCCCCGCACGTCGATGTGCCGCTTGCCCCGCACGTTGGTCGTCCCAAAGGCGATCGTCCCCCTCACATCGATGCGCGTGCGGACACCGCAGGCCAGGTACGGGTACGAGCGGTAGGAGAAGAACGCCACCAGTCGTCCATCGGAGAAGAATAGCGGCGTGCTCGACACCGCGCGCGACCCCTCCCCCCGCGTGGTGCGCAGCCCCTCCACGGCCACCGCCGGACGCGAGAAATGATCGGGAATGGACCGCAGCAGCAGAAGCGAGACCGTACAGCCATGTGAACCCGGCCGCATCGTAGGAGTGGCCGTGACCGTGGCCGTCGGCGGCGCGACGGTCGTCGTTGCCGTGGCGGCGGCCGAGGTGCCGGTCGTAGTCGCTGCCACGGTCGTATTGGTCGCGGTGTTCGCCGGCGTGTTTGTCGCGGTGTTCGCCGGCGTGTTTGTCGCGGTGTTTGTTGGGGTGGCCGTGTTGGTCGGCGTATTGGTCGGCGTGTTCGTCGGCACGACCGTGTTGATCGCCGTGGCCGTATTCGTCGCCGTGCTGGCCGCCGCCGCCGTGTTCGTCGCGCTCGCGGCGGGCTGCGTACCCGTCGCGGTCGCCGCGCCGGAGGTGCTCGTGGACGACGCCGCGCCGGTTGCCGTCGCCGTGGGCGCGGTGCTCGTCGTGGTGGACGAGGCGGCGCCAGTCGCCTGCACAGTAGTCGTGGCCGTGGTCGAGACCGTCCCCGTGGCCGCGACGCTGGTCGTTGTCGTGGTCCCCGTGGCTGTGCCGGGGGTGGATGTGCTCGTCGTGGTCGCGGTCGGAGTCATCCCGGCCAGCGCCGCGATCTGCGCGTCGGGTAGGATGCCCTGATAGAGGCGCACCTCGTCAATCCTGCCCGGAAAGAAGTCGGTCCGGCCATCATTATAGAGGCTACGACCAATCGCCGTGTGACCGGTGGCCTGGAAAGCGTTGAGATACGACTGAGTGTCTTGCAAGGTACCGTCGACGTACAGCTTGATCTGCTGGTTGGCCGCGTCGTAGACGCCGGTAAGGTAGTACCATCTCCCAACGGTGGGCAACCCTATGGCGGCCTGAGCGCGGATCGACGATGGGTTATCCATGTCACCACCCGAAGCAGCGAAGGCGAACGTGTTGCATGTGTTGCAGTACTGCAGGAAGAAGGCGCTGACGTGCTGGCCGTCGATGCTGACCGCCGTGTGGAAGCCACTGGTGTCGTTGAGGTTGACCCAGGCCCCCACCGAGTAACTCGCGGCCGTGTTGAGCACGGTATCGGTCACGTCCACGCCGGTGGCGGGGGGGTTACTGCCGTCGAGGCGGAGAGCATGAGGGCTGTTGTCCTGCCCCGGCGAGGCATAGCCGGCGTTGCCCTGCAGCGTGCCCGTGTGGCCGTTACCCGTGGAGTCGATGGCCGTCGCGCCGGGGCACGTTTGAGTTTGCTGAGGGCAGCCCTCGTCGAACTTATAGAACGCATTCAGCGTCAGCGGGACCGGTGTGACCGTCGCCGTCGCCGGCTGCGGTGTAGACGACGGCGGGATCGTCGTGACCTGCTGCAGCGTCGCCGCCTCCAGCGCCACGCCGCCGCCCAGGTTGACCGCCGCCGCCCAGTCCACGGTCAGTGTCTGGCCAGGCGAGGAGGCGCGGTAGTACAGGGTGTAAACGCCGGCCGTAGTGGTCATCGGGCTGCTCAGCGAGGCGTCGCTGTAGACCGGCGCGCTGTTGTCGCCCAGGGAGGCGGTCAACCGGCCCGTGGCCCTGGTGGCGCTGACGTAGACGCGCAGCTCCCGCGTCGTCGTGTCGGCCGGCACAGTGAACTGAAAGCCGCTGCCGGAGACCGGGGGATTGTTGCTGTCGCCCGAGCCGGAGACATAGACGCCCCGGCCATTGTTCGTGCCGGTCGCCGCCGGCGTACCGTCGCTCCAGGTCAGGATCGTGCCGCTGCCCGTGATGGCCTGGGACTCGGTCCCATAGCCGACCGGCGTGAACGAGCTGATCTGGGGCGTCACGTTGGCCTTGCGGTTATAGTCCGCGGGGTAGTTGTTGTTGCTGGCCGCCCGGTCACCCCACTCGATCCAGTCGGCCGTGCCCTCGGCGGTCAGATTCGCGGAGGACGGGGCCGCGTCCTGGCTGCCCTGCAGGGCGCCCGTGGTCGTGCCCGGGGTCGACGGCGTGATGACCGGCAGAACTGTCGGCGAGTCCGTTGGCGTCGCCGTGTTGGTGGGGGCTGGCGTGGTGGTGGACGTATTCGCCGCAGTGGCGGGGACCGGCGTATTGACAGGCGTGTTCGTCGCGGTGGGGGCCGGCACGCCGGCCAGCGCCGCGATCTGCGCGTCGGTCAACACGCCTTTGTAGATGTGGACATCGTCGATCTCGCCCTGGACGAAGTCGCCCGGAGTGCCGCCGTATTTGCCCCGGCCCACCACCGTATCTCCCGTGGCCCGGAAGGAACCGTTATAGGCAGCGGTCCCCTGGAGATAGCCATTCACATACAGCCGGAGTTGGTGCGCCGCCGCGTCGTAGAGCCCCACCAGGTAATACCAAGTGTTGGGACTCG
>JAABUX010003836.1_pt1 | contig 19549 bp, 22 predicted proteins | sample 5561851 | NCBI WGS metagenome assembly JAABUX01 (sample SAMN10711883, study PRJNA513361) | rock metagenome | isolation source: Antarctica rocks | place: Antarctica: Victoria Land, Richard Nunatak red sandstone | collected 2016-01-03 | reverse complement strand
GCTGCGGCCTCGCGCAGGAAGGCGATGGCGCTCCTCCCGGTCTCGTCGTCCCTGACCGCGAAGTGGACGGAGCGCGAGCAGCGGTCGATGGCAACATACAGGTATCGCTTGCGCCGCTCGCCGTCGCTGGTTTGCAGCTTGAGCAGGTGCTTGATGTCGATGTGCACGAAGCCGAGGTCGTAGTCACGGAACGTGCCCTGGCCTTTGGCGCGGCGTTCGGAGAAGGGCTTCGGCCTTGAGGATGCGCCAGATGCTGCCGCGGTTGAGGTGCGGCAGGTGGTGGCTGACAACGAAGATGAGGTCGTCGAGCGGGAAGCTGGTGCTGCGCCGCAGGGTGCAGACGATGGCGCGCTCCTCCTCACTCGCCTTTCAGGGCAGATTGCGCGGGCGGGCGGAGCGGTCGAGGCAGTCATCGGCGCCGCGCGCTCGCCACTTGCGCACGGTCTCGGCGCTGATGCCATAACGCTTGGCGACGGTGCCGCTGGGTTCGGTCGAGCGGGCGATCTTGGCGCGGGTGGCGGGGGTAGTGCGGGCGTTCGGGTGAATGTGCAGCATGGGTCACCCCTGTCCTGATGCGGCCGGCAGACGCTCGAACCGGTCAGCATACGGGACGATAGCCAATCCGACCGGGTTCCAACAATGTTCCGCGACCTGAGACCTGATACTACTTTGCCATGCCCAGACCAGCATGTGCCATGGCGTGCGGTGGCCGCAGTCGGGGCAGTGGGCGGGGTTCTGACGTAGCCGCCCTGACTGCGTCATTGACCCTGCGATCCCGGGCCTCATACTGCCGCATCACGGCATAGGGGGGCAGCGATGATCAGGCGTCGTGACGTGGGTCTGATCGGGCGGCCGGACTGGGCACCACTGCCATCGTGGTGCCTGCCCAGGCCCAGACAGGTTCCGAAGGCTCGACCTGGGACGCCATCCGCACCCGCAAGGTGCTGCGGCTCGGCGCGACGCCGTCGGAACCCTGGTATGTCAAGTCCCCGGCCACCGGCGAGTGGTCCGGCGTGGCGGTCGCGCTGGCGCGGCAGATCGCTGATGACCTGGATGCCAAGCTGGAGGTGGTCGAGACCACCTGGGCCAATGCCCTGGCTGGGCTGCAGGCGCGGCAGTTCGACGTGATGTTCGTGCTCGACCCCACGCCGCCCCGCGCCCTGGCCATCGACTTCCCGTTCGCGCCGGTGTTGTACTATGCCCTGGGCGTGATGAGCCGGGACGCGCTGCCGGTCACGACCTGGGCCGAGCTGGACACCCCCGGCACCACCATCGCCGTGCCGCTTGGCACCTCCATGGACCGGGAGCTGACGGCCCGCCTGCCGCACGCTGGGATCACCCGGCTGCGCACCAACGACGAGGCCATCCTGCACTACCAGTCCGGCCGGTCCCGCCTGCTGGCGCTGTTCCACCCGGCGCTGCTGGCCTAACGGCTGCGGATCGGCCAGGGCATCGTCGTCGTGCCGAGGCCGGCCGTGTCCGCCGTCGCCGGGGCTGGCGTCCGGCGGGAGGCCGACAAGACCTGGCGCGACTACCTGACGACCGTGCTGACCTACCACTACGAGGCCGGCACGACGGAGCGGCTGTACCGCGAATACCTCGCCAGCCGCGGCATGGACCCGGCCGCCGCGCCGGGCATCACCAAGGCGGCGCTGGCCGGCTAGGGTGGCCGGCAGCCAGGACATCGCGGAGGACCCGCGCAACGCGGGCGTCCAGGTGTGGCTGAACGGCGCGCTGGTGCCGCGGGACCAGGCGAAGGTGTCGGTGTTCGATGGCGGCTACATCGCCGGCGACGGCGTGTGGGAGGGCCTGCGGCTGCACAGGGGCCGGCTGCTGTTCGCGGACGAGCACCTGGACCGGCTGTTCGCCGGTGCCCGCGCCATCGACCTCGACATCGGCCTGGCCCGGCCCGCGCTGCTGGCGGCCCTGCACGCGACCTGCCGGGCCAACGGCATGGAGGACGGCGTCCACCTGCGCCTGATGGTGACGCGCGGCGTCAAGCGCACGCCCAGCCAGGACCCGCGCGCCACCATCGGCCCGGCGACGGTCGTCATCATCGCGGAGTGGAAGCAGCCCAGCCCGGAGCTGGCCCGCACGGGCCTGGCGCTGCTGACCAGCACGATCCGCTGCACCCGGCCGGACCAGTTCGACATGCGGCTGAACTCGCACAGCCGGCTGAACCTGATCACGGCGCTGATCCAGGCCTACACGGCGGGCGCGGACGAGGCGCTGATGCTGGACGACGCCGGGCATGTTGCGAGCTGCAACGCCACCAACTTCTTCTTCGTCCGCGGCGGCGTGGTGCACACCTCCACCGGGCGGTGCTGCTTCAACGGGATCACCCGGGCGAAGGTCATGGGGCTGTGCGGGCCGGCGGGCCTGCCGCTCGCGGCCGGGGACTTCACGCTGCTCGACGTCTACAGCGCCGAGGAGGCGTTCGTGACGGGCACGTTCGGCGGGGTGACACCAGTGCGGTCCATCGACGGACGGGCGATGGCGCAGCCGCTGCCGGGGCCTGTCACTGCGCACCTTGCTGCCTGCTACGCGGAGCTGGTCGGGAACGCCCCGAGCCAGGGCAGGCCGCCCAGCGTGTGACGCCGGCCCATGCTGCGGGATGTGCGTGAGCAGGGTGCGCCGCTGACTGTCCAGGCGCGCACGCAAGCCTGCCGGCCACCCCTACCGCAGCCCTGCGTCGTTTGCGCGATACCAGGCGATGGTGGCTGCGACGTACAGGCTCTGCAGCCCATGCAGCGGGATGGGCTGCACCCGGGTTGCCGGCAGCGGCAGCGCCTCCCCGGTCAGCATGTGCCGCGCGAGCGCCGCACCCATGGCCGATTGCAGGCCGACGCCGCGGCCCATGCAGCCGATATCCGCCAGCAGCCCCGGCTGCGGCTCGTGCAGGTGCGGCAGGAAGTCGCGCGTGACCGCGACGCGCCCGCACCAGCGATAGGCGATGGGGGTGCCTGCGACCTGCGGGAACATCCGGGCCATCACACGTTCCAGGTGCGCCCAGTCCTCGGGACCCGCCGGCTCCCGGAACGGCCCGCGCCCGCCCATCAGCAGCCGGCCCTCGTGGTCCAGCCGGAAATACAGCAGCAGCTTGCGCGTGTCCGACGAGACATGCCCGTTCGGCAAGATGGAGCGGCGCACGTTATCGCCCAGCGGCGCCGTCGCGACTTGGAACGAGTTGACCGCGATCACCGACCGCCGCAGCCCCGGCACCAGGTCGCCGGTGTAGCCGTTGGTGCAGACCAGCACGCGGTCGGCGCGCACGGCCGGGCCTGCCGCGGTGCTGACCAGGAATCGCTGGTCCTGCCGAGTGATCTGCGTCGCCCGCGTCCGGCCATGGATCGCCGCCCCGGCGCCCAGCGCAGCCCGCGCCAGGCCGCGCGCATAGGCCAAGGGCTGCACGCCGCCGCCGCGCCGGTCCAGCCAGCCGCCCAGGTAGGACCCGGTGCCAAGCTCCGCCTCCGTCTCCCGCCGGTCCAGCACCGCCACGTCGGCACCGTGCCTGGCCCATCCTGCCGCCCGCGCCTCGGCCTCTCGCAGGCCGGCGGCGGTGTGCGCGCCCTGTATCCAGCCGGCCCGGGTGTGCGGCACGTCCATCCCATGCCGCTTGATGAGCCCAAACACGGCGTCGGCCGTGCCGCCCGCGAACTGCACCAGGCGTTCGCCGGCCTCGCCGGGCAGCAGCGACGCAAGCTTGTCGGGATCATGCTTCAGCCCTGGGATGACCTGGCCGCCGTTGCGGCCCGACCCGCCCCAGCCCGGCTCGTGCGCGTCCAGCAGCACGACGCGGGTGCCGGCCTCCGCCAGGTGCAGCGCCGCCGACAGGCCGCAGAAGCCGCCGCCGATGACGCACACGTCGGCCTGCGTGTCCCCGGCCAAGGCCGGCGTGTCCGGGGCAGGCGGCGCCGTGGCGGCCCACAGGGACGGCGCAAGCGGGAACGGTTCGGCCATGCGTCCTGCCATGCCTGGGACCTCCTGCTAGATCGGGTTGAGCACGCGGCGCAGGAAGTCCTGCGTGCGGGGGTGCTGCGGGGCGCCCAGCACGTCGCGCGCCGGGCCGTGCTCGACGATCAGCCCGCCGTCGATGAACAGCACGCGGTCGGCCACCTCGCGCGCGAACGCCATCTCGTGCGTGACCACCACCATCGTCATGCCCTCGTCGGCCAAGGAGCGCATCACGCGCAGCACGTCGCCCACCAGCTCGGGATCAAGGGCGGAGGTCGGCTCGTCGAACAGGATCGCCTTGGGCCGCATGGCGAGCGCGCGGGCGATGGCGACGCGCTGCTGTTGGCCGCCGGACAACTGGCTGGGGCGGGCGTCCTCCCGCCCGGCCAGGCCGACGCGCGCCAGCAGGTGCCGGCCGTGCCTGCGCGCCTCCGCCACGGGTTCGCGCAGGACGTGGACCGGCCCTTCCATGACGTTCTCCAGCGCCGTGCGGTGCGGGAACAGGTTGAAGCGCTGGAACACCATCGACACCCCTGTCCGCACCGCCCGGATCGACCGGTGCGCGGGATCGACCCGGCAGCCGCCAATGCTGATGCTGCCGCTGTCATAGCGCTCCAGCCCGTTCACGCAGCGCAGCAGGGTGGACTTGCCGGAGCCAGAGGGGCCGATGATGCAAACGACCTCGCCCGCGTCCACCCGGGCCGTCATGCCGCGGATGACCTTGTTGGCGCCGAACCGCTTGTGCACGTCCACCAGCTCGATCATGCCGGCCTCATCGCAATGGAGAGGCGGTCAAGGCCGGGCCGCCCGCCGCTCCAGCCGCCGGACCAGCAGGATCAGCGGCAGGCTCATGCACAGGTACAGCAGCGCCACGAGGGTGAAGACCGTCGTGTTCTTGAACGTGGAGCTGGCGATCAGCTTGCCCTGCAATGCCAGCTCGGCCACCGTGATGGTGGACGCCTGCGAGCTGTCCTTGAGCATCATCACGCACACGTTGCCAAAGCCCGGCAGCGCCACCCGCAGCGCCTGCGGCAGGATCACCCGGCGCATCGACAGCCCCCATCCCATGCCGATCGACGCCGCCGCCTCCCGCTGCCCGGCGTCGATGGCCTCGATAGCGGCGCGGAAGTTCTCCGCCTGGTAGGCGGAGTAGGCGACGCCCAGGCCAATCACCGCCGCCTGCACCGCACTCAGCGACACGCCGAAGTCGGGCATGACGAAGTACACGTAGAACAGGATCACGATGATCGGGATGCCGCGGATCAGGTTGATCAGCACCAGGCTGGTCCCGGCCAGCCAGGGGATGCCCGACACGCGCATGAACACCCAGGCCAGGCCCAGCAGGGTGGACAGCACTAGCGACCCCAGCGCCACGACGACGGTCAGCCGCACGCCCTGCAACAGGATCGGCAGGTACTCCTGCGCGTCGGCCAGAAAGCCCGTCACGCCCCCAGCCATGCCCCCGCTCACGCCAGAACCGTCAGAGGCCCCACTTGTCCAGGATGGCCTTCAGGCGCCCGTCCGCCCGCATGCGGTCGAGCGATGCGTTGACCTTCGCCAGCAGCTCCGGCTCGTCCTTGCGGACGGCGATGCCGATGGAGGCGACGACCATCGGCTTGTACGACCGGACCAGCCGCACGCCGGGGTAGCTGCCCTGGCCGATGGCGTAGGCGACGATGGGGAAGTCGGCGAACCCGCCCTGCAATCGGCCCAGGTTCACGTCGCGCAGGATGTCGGGGGAGGTGTCATAGACCTTCACGTCGGCGAACACGCCCAGCTTCTTCAACGGCTCGACATAGGCGGTGCCGACCTGCGCACCGACCGTGCCGCCGGCCAGCTCCTTGGCGTCGGTGATGTCGCGATGATCCGCGGCCGGCACCACCAGGCCCTCGCCGTAGGCATAGACGGGGCCGCTGAAGTCGATCACCTGCTGGCGCGCCGGGGTGATCAGCATGGCGGCCGACACCGCATCCAGCTTCCCCGTGGTGAGCGCCGGCACCAGCGTCGAGAACTGCATCGGCTGGATTTCAACCTGGAAGCCGTTCTCCCGGCCGATGGCGGTGATCAGGTCCACCATCATGCCCTGGATGGTGTTGGTCTTGGTGTCCAGGAAGGTGAACGGCATCCCCGTGGGCGTCGCGCCAACCCGCAGGATGTGCTGCGCCCCGGCCGGGGCGGCAAGGGCAGCGAGCAGCAACGCGCCTGCGAGCAAGGTCTTCAGCTTCATCACCAGCCCTCGTTCGTTGAGCCGCCAGGCCAACGCATCACAGGTTCATGCATCAGGGCCGGCAGGGCAAGCACGGTGTCGCCCTGGCATGGCCACCGCTCCGCCGCCCATCCTGGTTCCATCCTTGTGGCCCGTCCTGACCTACCCGTTTGACAAGCGCCGCGGTTGCCCCGCACGGTCTCCTGACCAGTGTCCAAGCCGGACCGGGATGTTTGGGGAAGACGGCGATGCGGGCACCTTTCGCGGCTGGCCTGTTCTGCCTTGGCCTGCTCGGACCGGCCCGGGCGCACGACCTGCCGGTGTTCTGGGTCGGCGTGCTGACCGACCTCTCCGGCCTGTATGCCGACGTCTCTGGGCCAGGCTCGGTCGAGGCGGCGCGGCTCGCGGTCGCGGACTTCAACCCCGAGGCCCACGGCTTCCGGGTCGAGATCATTCCCGGCGACCACCTGAACAAGCCCGACGTCGGGTCCGCCATCGTGCAGCAATGGCTGGGTGCAGGGGGCGTGGACGTGGTCGCCGACGTGCCGACCTCGTCGGTGGCGCTCGCGGTCTCGACGATCGTGCAGCAGCGCAACAAGGTGTTCCTGATCGCCAGCGCCGGGACCTCGGACCTCACCGGCCGCGCCTGCACGCCCAACAACGTGCATTGGACCTACGATACCTGGGCGCTCGCCAACGGCACCGCGCGGGCTGTCATCCAGCAGGGGCTGCGGTCCTGGTACTTCCTCACCGCCGACTACGCCTTCGGCCAGGCGCTCGAGCGCGACGCGACCGAGATCGTGCGCGCGTATGGCGGCCAGGTGACCGGCCACGCGCTGGCGCCGTTCCAGACGACGGACTTCTCCGCCTACCTGATCCAGGCGCAGGGCAGCGCGGCGCAGGTGGTGGCGCTGGCGAACTCCGGCGGCGACACGATCAACGCGGTGAAGCAAGCCAACGAGTTCGGCCTGCGCCGCTCGGGCAAGACGCTGGTGAGCCTGCTCGCCTTCATCTCCGACATCCACGCGATCGGGCTTGAGGCGGCGCAGGGGCTGCTGCTGACCGATGCGTTCTACTGGGACATGAACGACGGCGCCCGCGCCTGGACCCGGCGCTTCATCACCCACACCGGCGGACACTACCCCACCATGGACCAGGCTGGCGTCTATGCCTCCATCCTGCATTGGATGAAGACGGTGGACGGCATGGATAAGGCTCAGGCCCGGGACGGCGCCGCGGTAGTGGCGCGCATGAAGGGGTTGCCGACCGACGATCCGCTATTCGGCCAAGGCTCCATCCGCGCGGACGGACGCACGATCCACGACATGTACCTGTTCCAGGTCAAGGCTCCGGCGGAGTCGAACGGTCCATACGATTACTACAAGCTCGTCGCCACCATCCCCGGCGACCAGGCGTTCCGGCCGCTGGCCGCCGGCGGGTGCCCGCTGATTGCGCAATAGGGTGCGGGGCAAGACTGCCTCGCTCGCGCTGCTGCTGGTCAGCGAGGTGGCGGGGATGTCGGTCTGGTTTGCGACCACTGCCTCGGTTGCCGCGATCCGGCAGCACTGGACGCTGACGCCGTTCCACGAAGCGCTGCTGACCAGCAGCGTGCAGGCCGGGTTCGTCGCCGGCACCTGCATCAGCGCGCTCCTGAGCCTAGCCGACAGGTTCGACCTGCGCCGCCTGTTCTCGGCGTCCGCCGCGACCGCTGGCATCGCGAACCTGCTGATCGCCCTTTGCGAGCCAACCTCACCCGCGGTGCCGCTGCTGCGCTTCGTAACCGGCGTTTGCATGGCAGGCGTCTATCCCGTCGGCATGAAGCTCGCATCCACCTGGGCGCGAGGCGACCTCGGGCTGCTGATTGGGCTGCTGGTCGCGGCGTTGACGGTCGGCTCCGCGCTGCCGAATGCGCTCGCCTCCGCCGGGATGCCGGATTGGCGCCTGCCGGTGCTCGCCGCCGCCGCCGCCGCGCTCGCTGCCGCAGTGCTGATCCGCTTCGCCGCGGTTGGCCCGGCGGTCACCACCGCGCCCCCGCTCCGGCTGTCCAACGCGCTTGACGCCTGGCGCAACCGGCCGCTGCGGCTCGCGAACCTCGGCTACTTCGGCCACATGTGGGAACTGTATGCCATGTGGGCCTGGATCGGCGCGTTCATGGCGGCGTCGCTGCGGGCGCGCTACGGGGAGGCGCCGCCGGTTCCGCCGGCGCTGGCGACGTTCGTGGTGGTTGCGGCGGGGTCGCTGGGGGCGATGGGCGGCGGCTGGGCGGCGGACCGGGTCGGGCGCACGGCAGTGACGATCGCGTCCATGGTCGTGAGCGGCGGCTGCGCGCTCAGCATCGGCCTGGTGTTCGGCCAGTCGATCGGGCTGGTGATGGCGGTGGGGCTGGTGTGGGGCGTGTCGGTGATCGCCGACTCCGCCCAGTTCTCGGCGTCGGCCACCGAGCTGAGCGACCGCGGCCTGGTCGGGACGATGCTGACGGTGCAGACCTGCCTCGGCTTCCTGCTGACCATGGCCAGCATCCAGTTGCTGCCGCTGGTGGTGGCGCGGGTGGGATGGGAGCATGCGTTTTCCGTGCTTGCCATCGGCCCAGCGCTCGGGGTCATTGCCATGGCCCGGCTGCGCGCCCGGCCCGAGGCGCGCCGCTTGGCCGGCGGACGACGGTAGGGGAGAAGCAGCCATGACGTTCGAGACCATCCTGTTCGAGGCGGTCGGCGCCGTCGCCCGCATCACCCTGAACCGCCCGCACCGCGCCAACGCGCTCAACGCCGCCATGCTGACCGAGATCGCCGCCGCCATGGACGCGGCGGAGCGGGACGACGCCGTGCGCGCCATCGTCGTCACCGGCGCCGGGGCGGCATTCTCCTCCGGCTTCGACCTCAAGGACCAGATGGAGCGGCGGCCCACGGGGGTCGCGGACTGGCGGCCGATCCTGCGCCACGACTTCGACGTGCCCATGCGGTTCTGGCACAGCCCGAAGCCGACCATCGCGGCGGTGTCCGGCCCTTGCCTCGCCGGCGCGTGCGAGCTGGCGCTGGCCTGCGACATCACGATCGCCGCCGAGGATGCGTTCTTCGGCGAGCCGGAGCTGAAGTTCGGCGCTGGGATCGTCGTCATGATCCTGCCCTGGATCGTCGGGCCGAAGCTCGCCAAGGAGATCATCCTCACCGGCATGGACCGCATCGACGCTGCCCGCGCGCGCGAGATCGGCATGGTCAACCGCGTCGTGCCCGGCCCCGCGCTGCAGGCCGAGGCGCTGCAGATGGCGAACCGCATCGCGGTCATCGACCCCAACCTTGTCAAGCAGACCAAGCAGGCGATCAACCGCGCGATCGAGGCACGGGGCATGCTGGATGCGCTGGAGGCCGCGCTCAACATCGACCTGCTGATCGAGGCCGAGGGTTCGCCCGACAAGCAGCGGTTCATGGACATCGGCCGCGCCCAGGGCCTGAAGGCAGCGCTTGCCTGGCGGGACGCCCGGTTCGCGCCGTGACCGGCGCGCTCGCCACCCTGCTGTGCCAGGCGGGGCTGAGCCAGGCAGGCAGCACGGAGGGGGCGGACGGGTTGGCTAGGCGGCTGCGCGCCCACGGGATCGGCGAAGACGAGCCGGTGCTGCTCCAGATCGGCAACCGCCCGGGCGACCTCACGGCCCTGCTCGGCGTCTGGCTGGCGGGCGGCGTTGCGGTCCCGGTGCATGTGTCGGCCGCCGCCCACACGGTAGCGGCGCTCCGTCAGGCGACCAGCGCCCGCCTTGCCGTCGATGGCGCGGTGGTCAAGGTCATCGCGGCCCGCCCGCCGCCGGGGCGCCCCTTACTGCGGGGGGCCGCGCTGGTCGTGTTCACCTCCGGCACGACGGGGCGGCAGAAGGGCGTGGTGATCGGCCACGACGCGCTCGCCGGCAAGCTCGGCGTGCTCGACCGCCTGCTGGCGCTCCGCCCGGAGGACGTCGTCGTCGTGCCGCTGCAGCTCACGTTCATCTTCGGCATCTGGGCGGCCCTGCTGGCGCGGCGGTCCGGGGCGCGGCTGGTGCTGGTGCAGAAGTTCTCGCGCCCGGCGATCGAGGCTGCGGTGACGGAGGGCGCGACGGTGCTCGCAGCCGTGCCATCCATGCTGCGGGTGCTGATGGCGCCACCCCCCGCAGCAGCGGGCCGGCTGCGGCTGCTGCTGACCGGCGGCGAGGCGCTCGGCCCCGCGCTCGGCCGGGGGATCGGGCTTGCCTGGCCGGGCGTCGGCATGTTCGACCTCTATGGCTCGACCGAGACCGGCTCTTGTGACTTTGCTCATCGCCCCGCGGCCGACAGCCCGGAGGGCGCGATCTGGCGTCCAACGGACGGTGTCACGCACGCCGTCCTCGCCGGAGATGGCTCCCCTGTCCTGCCGGGCAGCCCGGGCGAGCTAGCGATCCAGACGCCGTACGGCATGGCGGGCTACCTGGACGACCCGGCCCTGACCCGCGACGCCTTCGCCGGGTCCTATTTCCGCACCGGGGACCTCGCGCGCGCGCTGCCGGACGGCTCGGTGGCCCTCGTCGGCCGCCTGAAGGAGATCGTGTCCCGCGGCGGCAACAAGGTCGCCCCGCAGGAGATCGACAACCTGCTCGGCAGCCATCCCGACGTGGTCGCCTCGCTCACGGCCGGTGTGCCCGATGCCCGGCTCGGCGAGGCGCTGCATGCCGTCGTCGTGCTCGCCGACGGCGCGGTGGCGACCCCGGCGACGCTCCGGGCGTGGCTCGCGGAGCGCATTGAGCGCTACAAGGTGCCGGACGTGATCGAACTTGGCGACGCGCTGCCCACTGGCCCGACTGGCAAGGCGAGCCGCGCGGCGCTGCGGGCAGGGTTGCTCGCAAGGAGAGAGGGTTAGGTCAGGATGCAGGGCAATCGAGTGAGTTGACCCAAGTGGATTCCTACGCGGCCTGAAATAGGATTCACAGGACGCCTCATATGGAGGTGTTCGATGGTTCAGCTGGCAACACTGCCCTTCCTGGCGCACTTCACAGCTCTGCAAGACCCCCGGCAGGCGGCCAAGGTGCTGTATCCCTTGCCGGAGCTGCTGCTTCTGCTGCTGTGCGGCACCGTCGCGGGGGCTGACGACTTCGTCGAGCTGGCGCTGTGGGGCGGCGAGCACCTGCTGTTCCTGCGTCGCTTCCTACCATTCACACGCGGCATTCCGAGCCACGACACGCTTTGCGAAGTCGTCGCGGCCCTGGACCCGGCGCTGTTCAAGGTCTGCTTCACGAACTGGGTCGAGCGGCTGCGCGATCCCGGGCCAGAAACGATCGCGGTCGACGGCAAGACCTCGCGGCGCAGTCATGCCCGGTCCAAGGGCCGCGGCCCGCTGCACACGGTTTCGGCCTGGGCGACAGGGCAACGGTTCGTGCTGGGGCAGGAAGCGGTGTCGGAGAAGTCCAACGATATCACCGCCATCCCGCTGCTGCTGCAACGCCTGGAGCTGGCCGGCGCCTTGGTCACTATCGACGCCATGGGAACGCAGACCGCCATCGCCCGAACCGTTCTCGACGGCGGCGGAGATTATGTGCTCGCGCTCAAGCAGAACCAGCCCGGCCCATGCGCCAAGGTCGAGGCGCTGTTTGCCGCACCACCGGTCGCGATGGCGATCAGCACGCATCGGACCGTAGAAGGCGGGCATGGCCGGCTTGAGGCCCGCACGCACCAGGTGTGCCATGACGTCAGCGGGCTGCTCTCCGGCCGCGGCCCCCTGGCGAACTGGCCTTTCCGGGCCTGGCCATGGTTGGCATGGTCGAAAGCCAGACTGACCGCGACGGCAGGATCGGGCGCGAGCGGCGTTATTACCTCTGCTCGACCAAGCTCGATGCCGAAACCTTCGCCCGCGTGGTGCGCAGCCATTGGGGGATCGAGAACCGCCTACACTGGGTGCTCGACGTGGTGTTCCGCGACGACCTGGCCCGGCTCAGGACAGGCCACGGCCCCGCGAACATGGCCGTGGTCAAGCACATGGCGCTCAACCTGCTCCGGCAGGCAAAGCCGACCCTCAGCCTAAAAAACCGCAGGAAACGGGCGGGATGGAATACCGAATACCTCGCCGCCCTCGTCCAACAAACCGGTTAGACGTTCACTCGATTCCCCTGGCTGCTGGGGCGGCTCACTCAGGCGGACGTGACCGCGTTCGTCGCTGAACGGCTCGCCCGCGGGATCGGCATCGACACCGAGTTGCTGATGCCGCGCCTGCGCGCCCTGGCGGCCGGTCTGGCCGGTCGGCCCCCTTTCGCCTTGACGGAGCCATAGGACGAAGGTCCAAGTCGGGTTGGGAGCGGCTGTTCCTGGCTTTGGCGAACGTCACGCAGTGCTCCCAAAACGAGGGTTCGAAGGAGAGATCGAACACTCAGTTTGTTGAACAAGGCTGGATGGCGGGGACAGACGCAGCAATACGCGAACCGCTGCCGATATGGGCTCAATGATCGTGTCCCCAAATACCCGGCGAAGTTCCGCAGCAGCGTCGGTCAGCGGCCCACCTCCGATGATAACCGTCTCGGCGCCGTCTTGGTCGATGCACTCTGACACGGCTCTGTGCAGCGCGGCAGATTGTCTCGCGGGGTCGGCCGCCAGGGCGAGGGGGTCGATGGCCGGGATGCGGATGCCGGTGAATGCCGCGCCGTGCAGGAGACACGAGACCTTCGAAGTGATCGCGTCGCGCAGTTTGGGTGTCGTCGTGGCAATTCCGAAACGCCTGCCCCAGCCTGCCGCCTCGCGGATCGCCGCCTCGCCGATGCCGATGACGGGGATGTTCAGCGATGCGCGCAGCGACGCCACGCCCGGGTCGCCGAACGCCGCGACGATGATGGCTTGGGCGCGGACGGCCTCGGCCAGGCCGATGCGGACCACCTCCGGTTCGCTTTGCGCGAGGGCGGCCTCGTCCACGATCATCGGGGTTCCCCGGGTTGCGCCGATGCCGCGCAGGGCGAGGCCTGGGGGCAACAGCACGCGGGCCGCGGCGACCATCATCGCCGTCGTCGCTGGGGAGGTGTTGGGGTTGATGAGCAGCACGGCGCTCACGCGTCCGGCAGCCCCGTCCGGCCCTCGCCGGGCTGACGCAGGCGTTGCTGGTTGTGTCCGAGATGGCGCTCCATCAGGTGGGCCGCCGCATCGCCCTCGCCGGCCTCGATGAGGCGCACCATCCGCCGATGCTCCTCGACGGCGCAGGAGGGCGCGTCGGACTGGTCGTACAGCAGCACGGCGAGCGAGGTCGTCGTGGCCAGGGTCTCGATGAAGCCGCTCAGGAACGGGTTGCCGGCGAGTGAGGACAGCAGCAGGTGGAACTTGGTCAGCAGCCGGACGAGCGCCACCTTGTCACCCCGGCGCTCGGCGTCCGACTGCCGCCGCAGGTGCTGGCGGAGTGCGGCGACATGCTCGGGGTCGCGCCGGGAAGCGAGGCTGCGCACCACCCCCGCCTCGACCAGCCGCCGCGCAGCATAGGCGTCCGCCACGGCCTCGCTGGACGGGGCCGCGACCACCGCGCCGCGGTTGCGCTCGATCTGCACCATGCCGATCATCGCCAGCGACCGCAGCGCCTGCCGCACCCTGGTCCGGCCGACCCCGAACGCCCGGCACAGCCGTTCCTCCGTCAGTCGCTCGCCGGGACGGACCTGCCCCAGCGCGATCTGGGCGGATAGGCCGCGGAACACGGCATCCTGCGGCAGGGTCGCGGTGAACAGGCTGAGGGCCGCGACCGCGCGCTCGCTCCCGGCGCGCGGGGGCGCCTCGGCCGTGCGCAGAAGCACCTTGCGGATGGTGGGGAGCGATACGTCGAACCCGTCTTCGGCCAGCAGCGTCGCGCGAAGGCGGGCCAGCGACAGGCCGGAGGCGCGCAAGTCCGCGATGCGCGCTGCCTCCGCCTCGAACACCTTCCGGCCCGGCGAGCGGCGTGGCGCACGGCTTGCGTCCTCGAGCCCGGGCAAGCCGTGGCACTCATAGCGCCGCCACCATTTGCGCAGGGTCATGCGGGAAATGCCGAACCTCTCGCAGGTCGCGGCGGCGTCGCGGGTGCGCTCGAATGCCGTGACCCACACGACCCGGTCGGACGCCGCTGTTCCCATCTTGGTCACCTCGATGCCGTGTGCACACACTATTGCAGGGTTTCACCGGGATGGAAGCCTGCTCGCGAGGCATCTTGCGCAGGCCGGCCTCCGCAATTGTGTGCAATGATACCAAGGGAGCGGCTCCGGGTGACGAAACCGGGTGGCACGACGCTTGCGCTACCTACCTCATTGGACCCGCAAAGGAGGTACATGATGGCCAGCGCACCCACGCGACGCCGCCTGCTCGGCGCCACCGCTGCCGGAGCCTTGCTCGCGATGCCGGCGATCGGCCGCGCGCAGTCGCGCGACCTCGTCGTCGGCGGCGCTGCCGGCATGGCGGGTTACATGAAGGAGTTCGTCTTCCCGGTGATCGAGAGGCAGCACGGCATGCGCGTCGTGTTCGACGGCACGCGGTCGCTGGTGAACCTCGAGAAGATGCGCGCCGACCGCGCCGCGCCGCGCATGTCCGTGGTGCTGATGGACGATCCGGTCATGCAGCTCGCCTGGGACGAGGGACTGCTTGCGGCGCTGAGCGCGGCCGCCATCCCCAATCTCGCCCACATAAAACCGGGCGCCGTCCACCTCGATGGCGCCTGGGCCAACTACCAGCAGCCCTGGGCGGGCATCGCCTACAACGCGAAGGCCGTGCCGGGCGGCGTGCCGAGCTATGCCAGCCTGTGGGAGCCCGCTAACAAGGGGCGCGTCATCGTGCCGTCGCTGCAGAACACCGAGGGGCTATGGACGCTGCTGGCCGCCGCACACCTTGAGTCCGGCAAACCCTTCGCACAGGCGCAGTACGACATGGAGGCCGGGTTCAAGAAGCTCGCCAGCCTGAAGCCCAACATCCTGACGGTTTACACCAACCAGCCGCAGGCGGAGAACCTGCTGGAGTCCGGCGAGGCCGCGCTGATGGGCGGGCAGTTCTCCTCCTACACGCTGATCCGTGCGGCGACCGGCGCGCCTGTCGGGCTGGCAGCTCCGAAGGAGGGCGTGTTCGCCATGCCGTCCGGCATCTGCAAGGTGAAGGGCGGCCCGAACGAGACGGCCGCGGACGCTTTCATCGACGCGTTCCTCGGCCCGGAGATCCAGGCGATCCTGGTCGAGAAGTCGTTCGTGCTGCCGACCAATCCCGCGGCCGCAATCCCAGCCGGGTTCGTCGTCCCGGCCGACCCGTTCGTCCCCGACTGGGCGAACGTGAACAAGAACCGCGAGGTGTGGATCCAGAAATGGAACCAGGTTCTGGGGTAATGAGGTGGGGGTGATGCTGGACGCCGACTGCGCGCACCTCGACATCGCAGGGGTCGGCAAGCGGTTCCGGCAGACGACGGTCCTGGACGGCATTACGCTCGGTGTCGCCCGGGGCGAGTTCGTCTCGCTGCTCGGACCCTCCGGCTGTGGCAAGACGACCTTGCTGCGCATCCTCGCGGGATTGCTGGCGGCGGACCACGGCCGGATAACGCTCGGCGGGCAGGACCTCAGCCGGCTGCCGCCGCACCGGCGCAACGTCGGCGTGGTGTTCCAGAGCTACGCGCTGTTCCCCCACCTGACAGTGGCGGAGAACGTCGCCTTCGGCCTGCGCGCCCGCAGGCGGCCCCGCGACGGCATTGCGCCGCGCGTGGCGGAACTGCTGACGCTGGTGCAGCTCGGGCACCTCTCCGGCCGGTCGGTGGCGCAGCTCTCGGGCGGGCAGCAGCAGCGGGTCGCGATCGCCCGTGCGTTGGCGACCGACCCCGACCTGCTGCTGCTGGACGAGCCGCTCTCGGCGCTCGACCGCAAGTTGCGCGAGACGATGCAGGTCGAGTTGCGCGGGCTGCTGCGCCAGCTCGGCATGACCGCCGTGTTCGTCACCCACGACCAGGAGGAGGCACTCGCCCTATCCGACCGGGTCGCGGTGATGAATGCCGGGCGGATCGAGCAGCTCGCCCCGCCAGAGGTGATCTACGCCCGCCCGTTGACACCTTTCGTGCGCGACTTCGTCGGCCAGGCGACGCTGCTGCACGGCACCGTGGTCGGCCGGACCGGGGCAGGCGTGCTGGTCGGGACCGGCTACGGGAACGTCGAGGTGCCGGGAGAGCGGGCGCATGGCGCGCCGGTCGCCGTCGCGGTGCGGCCGGAACGCATCGTGCTCGGCAATGGGGCGGGGCCGGGCTGGACCGGGGTGGCGCTGCCGCTCACCGTCCGCACCTTCCTGGGCAGCCGCTGCCTGCTGCACGGCGCGCTGTCCGGGCAGGACCGCGCGACCGTGGAGCTGCCCGCCGACGCCGCCCACGGCATCGAGCCCGGTGCCGCCATCGGCATCGCCTGGCGGGTCGCCGATGGCATGCTGTTCGCGGCGGAGCGGCCATCGTGAGGAGCGTTGCCTGGCTGGCGGTCCCGGCGACCACCGTCGTCGTGGCGCTGTTCGCCGTGCCGCTCGCGCTGCTGCTGCTGGAGAGCCTGCGCAGCCCCGGCGGCTGGACGGGCGAGGGCTATGCCGCGTTCTTCGGCAGCGCCTATGCGTGGGGCGTCGTCCTGCGCACCCTGCGGCTCGCCGCGATGACGACCTTCCTCTGCCTTGCGCTCGCCTATCCCGCCGCCTTCGCGCTCGCCGCGAGCCGGGGATGGCTGCAATCGGTGCTGCTGGCCGCCCTGCTCCTGCCGCTCTCGCTGAGCGTGATCGTCAAGGCGTTCGGCTGGACCGTGCTGCTGCGCGGCGACGGGGCGGTGAACCTCGCGCTGCAGGCCCTGCGGCTGACGGACGCGCCGGTGCGCCTGCTGTTCACCGAGACCGGGCTGCTGATCGGCATCGTCAACATCTTCCTGCCCTTCATGGTGCTGCCGATCTTCGCCAGCGTGCGCCAGCTCGACCCGCTCCTGCCGGACGCGGCGGCGACGCTGGGCGGGGACCCGCTTTACCGCTTCTGGCGGGTTGTGCTGCCATTGACGGTGCCGGGCGTCGTCGCCGGGGTGACGCTGGTGTTCTCGCTGTCCATCGCCGCCTACGTCATCCCGACGCTGCTGATGGGCGACGCCTACCAGACCCTGCCCACCATCATCGCCACCGCGTTCCTCTACCTGCAGGACCCAAGGCGTGGCTCGGTCGCGGGCGTAGTGCTGCTGGCGCTGTCGCTGCTCGTGGTCGCCGCAAGCGTTGCCCTCGGGCGGCGGGCTGACGGTGCCCTCGGGCGCAGGGCAGGTGCCCGGTGACGCGGCTTGCGCGGCTGCTTGCGGCGGTCGTGCTCGCCGCCTGCGTGGTGTTCCTGCTGGCGCCGCTGATGGTCACGGTGCTGGTGTCGTTCGCGCCCTCGCCGGTGTTCGGGTTGCCGACCGGGCGGTGGGTGCTGACCTGGTATCGTCGCATCGGCCAGCTCGACGGCCTCACCGACGCCGTGCTGCTGACGGGCGAGGTGGCGCTCGTGGCCACTGCCGTCTCGCTGCTGCTCGGCACCGCTGCGGCGATCGCGGTGGTCCGCGGGCAGTTCCCCGGGCGAGAGGCGGTCGCGACCTTCCTGGTCTCACCGCTGATGCTGCCCGGGCTCGTCGTGGGGATCGCGACCTTGCAGTATTTCCGCCTGCTCGGCCTGCGCGAGGCGCTGCCCAGCCTGCTGCTCGCCCATGTCGTGATCGTGCTGCCGTTCATCGTCCGCACGCTGACGGCGGGGCTGGCCCGCTTCGACTTCGCGCTGATCGACGCGGCGCGAACGCTAGGGCTGTCCTACCCACGCGCCGTGCTGCGCGTGATGGTGCCGGTGCTGGCGCCGTCCTTCGTCACCGGCGGGCTCTTTGGGTTCCTCGCCTCGGTCGACAACTACCCGGTCTCAATCTTCCTGACCGACGTCTACCACCGCACGCTGCCGATCCAGCTGCTGCAATACCTTGGCGAGTCGCCCGACCCGACGGTCGCCGCGATCTCGTCGCTGATCATCGCGCTCACGGTCGTCGTCCTGGTCGCCGGCGACCGGCTGGTCGGGCTCGGCCGGATGGCGGGGGTGTGATGGGGCAGGGCCGCGACTTCCTCGGCTATGGCGCGATGCCGCCGGACCCGCGCTGGCCGGGCGGCGCCCGCGTCGCCGTCTCCTTCGTCGTCAATGTCGAGGAGGGAGCCGAGCTGTCCATCGGCGACGGCGACGAGCGCAACGAGGCCGTCTATGAGGTGACCGACGAGGTGCGCAACGTACCGGACCCGTGCCGCGACAGCCATTTCGAATACGGCACGCGGGTCGGATACTGGCGCATCATGCGGCTGCTGGACACGCATGGTGCGCGCTCGACGCTGAACGCCTGCGGCCGGGCGGTCGAGCGGTCACCCTGGCTTGCCCAGGACGCGATCCGGCGTGGCCACGAGGTCGCCTGCCACGGCTGGCGTTGGGAACGCCACGCGGGCATGGCGGAAGCGGATGAGCGCGCGGCGATCGCCCGGGCGGCTGCAGCGATCCGCGCGGCCACCGGCGTCGCCCCGCTCGGCTGGCACACCCGCTCTGCGCCGTCTGCCCGCACCCGGCCGCTGCTGCTGGAGCATGGCGGCTTCCTCTACGACAGCGACGCCTACAGCGACGACCTGCCGTTCTTCGTGGCCGTGGGCGCCCGGCGGCACTTGGTGCTGCCCTACAGCTTCGACACCAACGACATGCATTTCCACCAGGGCATGCAGCGCTTCACCACGGCGGCGCATTTCGCCGAATACATAATCGACGCCTTCGACCAGCTCTGGCACGAAGGGGCCGAGACAGGCCGAATGCTTTCCGTTGGGCTGCACCTGCGCATGATTGGTCGCGCGGGTCGCATTGCCGGGCTTGAGCGCGTGCTGCGCCACATGCAGGACCGTGGCGGCGCCTGGCTGGCGCGGCGCGACGAGATCGCCCGGCACTGGCTGCAGAGGTTTCCTGAGTCGCCCGAGGCGCTCAATGCATGCTCATCCCTTGTCGGTGGAACATGAGAACAGCGGAAAACACTTGTTGCCGACAGCCGCACGGCGAGCTGCTGTTCGGCATCTTCGGGTTTCTGGCCCAGTACGAGCGCGCCCTCACCCAGGAGCGCGTCATCGCCGGCCTGGCTGTAGCCAAGCGCCGGGGCTAGCGTGGTGCACGGATCCGGAATGGGGGCGCATTGACCCCAACCCCGTCTGGAGTCAGGCGATGCGGACGTAGGTGGGGCGTCCCAGCTCCAGCATGCGGTTGAGCGCGTGGACGGCGACCGCCACCTCGGTCGTCCGGCGCTCATCGGTATGCGCGCACAACTCGTCGCCGATCACCTGTTTCCATCGGCTCATGGCGGCTTCGACCCGAGCGCGCTTGGTGTATCCAGACGCTTTCTGCCAGGCCATTCGCCCGTGCCCGGCGATGTGTTGCAGGTGGCAGTCG
>JAABUX010003835.1_pt1 | contig 19550 bp, 17 predicted proteins | sample 5561851 | NCBI WGS metagenome assembly JAABUX01 (sample SAMN10711883, study PRJNA513361) | rock metagenome | isolation source: Antarctica rocks | place: Antarctica: Victoria Land, Richard Nunatak red sandstone | collected 2016-01-03 | reverse complement strand
CATATTCATAAAGCACCTCGCCAAAGGGTTTCTTTAAGGGTTTCTTTATGGTTTGTCGGCGGTGCCTTCGGTTCCTTTATTCGGCCAAATCGGCCAAAGACAGCCAAGTTGATTGCACATCAAGCGTTAGTAGAGCAAATCCCCGCCTTCGCGGGCATAGGAATCGCAAGACTCTTCGCCCGCGAAGGCGGGGGCTTGCACTTTCGAAGCCCCGCCGTTCAGGGCGGGGGGACATCGCCACCCAGATGCACCAGGGCGGCGGCGGGGTTGGGCTTTTGCAGGTCGTGGACTTCCAGGCCGATGCGGGTCTGGAGGGCGTCGTAGTTGAAGTAGTTGCGGCGCGAAAGGGCGTCGTAGAACTGCGGGCTGGTCTCGATGACGAGCAGGAAGCGCTCGAACCAGTCAATCTCGTCAATGAAGCGGCGGATCAGGGTCAGCATCTGCATATAGGCGGCGTCGCTGTAGGCGACGGCGGGTTCGTTGTCGCCTTCGGCGACGAGGGCGGCAAGCTCGCCGTGGGCGGCGCCCGCCGCGATGGCTTCCTTCAGGCGGCGGTTGGCCTCGGCCTCGCGCACCGATTTGGCGACCTTTTTGTGCTCGTAAGGGCGGAAGTCCAGCGTGACGACGAGGCCGCCGTAGCCGACTTTGGGGAGCCAGTTGCAGAAGGAGGCCAGCATGTGCCGGGCGTTGGTCTGGTTGATGCGCTCGTAAATGCGTATCTTTTTCAGGGACGCCGCCGCGCCGGGCAGGGTCCGGCCCCGGAACCAGGCCAGCAGGACTTCCTCCGTGGTCGGCGAGACGGACGCGGCGACGAGCTGCGCCAGGCCGAGTTCCTTGATGGCTGTGCGGAACTCGGGCGTCATGGCCGGGTCGCGCAGCATCGGCGTGGCGAACTCGCGCTGGTACTGGTTCACCAGGTCGAGCGGGTCCCGGCCGTTGTCGGCGGCGATGCCGTCCAGGTCGTCCAGCGCGCGGCCGTCGGCGTGGATGCCGTGGTCGGCCAGGTAGCGGCGAGCCTGCTGCGCGGCCCATGCCTTCCAGTCCACGCGCTCGGTGACGGCGAAAAAGAACTTGTCTATGCGGTGCAGGTCGCGCTTTTTGCCCGCCTCATCGGGCGCGGCGGGGTTCAGGTCAGCGACGAAGTAGCCGCCCGCTTCGGCGTCCGCAAGCACGCGATCGCGGGCCGTCCCTAACTGCGCGGGGGAGCCGCTGATGACTTTGACGGCGGAGCCGCCGGTGCGGACGTACTCGGCCAGGTACTCCCGGCTCAGGACGTCGCCCCATTCTTCCGGCGTGACATGCTGCGTGTCACTCATCGGAATTGTATCCCGTAGTAACGGATCGGTCGCCCGTCCTCGGCGATGACGGTGTAGATGTCGCGGTCTTTGGCGTTGCCGGACGGGTACTCAAAGTCGAACTTGCGCCCGGCCCGCGTGGTCTGGAGGCCCGACCGGTGCAGGGCATAAAGGGCCTGGCCGAAGGCGGCGGGCGGGTTGTCCTTTTTCCAGCCGGGCGTCAGGCTGAACAGGTCATAGATGTCCCGGAACTTGGCGAAGGGGGCATCGCCGCCGGAAGCGAGGCGCTGGGCGACGGCGAACAGGCTGTCCACGAACTCCTGCGAGTTGCCGCTGCCGGCGCGCTCGCGCAGGCGCCTCAGTTCAGCGGCGACGACGCGGGGGCGGATGGCGGGCCAGTTGACTTTGCCCAGGGCCAGCGCGCCGCGTCCCGGCACGGCCCGGACGACGAGGGGCGAGGAGACCAGGTTTTCGCCTTCTTCGAGCGCGCGCAGGCCCTGCTTCTCGGCGGCGGCCCGCAGCTCGTCGCGCCAGTCGCCGCTTTCGAGGTACGCCCGCGCGTCGAACTGCCAGGCGTCGGCGGCTTCCGACGCGGGGGCGGCGAGAGCGGGCGCGAGTTCCACGGCCTGAGCGGCGGCCTTCTGGCGGTTGCCGAGGTGGCCGGATTGACAGGCTTTTTTCCAGCTTTTCAGGGCCGCCAGATACTTGCCGGCGGATTTCAGCAGGTCGTCCACCTGCTCTTCCTGCGTCTGCAATGCGTCTTCTAAGTTCACGGAGACTCCTTGTGCGAATTTGCGCCCGGTTCGACGGGGGCAGCGCGGATTCCTGCCTGGGATTGGGAGGCCCTCCTAGGCAGCCCGCGCCGCGCGCAGGAGCCAGGCGGCGAGGGCGTCCCGCTGGGCGGCCATCTGCCCCTCGACTTCGGCGTGGGAGAGGGGCGCGTCGGTGAGCAGGCCCGTGCCATAATTGGTAGCGAGGGCAACCCCGGCGTAGCGCAAGCCGGCTTCGCGGCAGAGGACGGCTTCTATTGTTCCGGTCATGCCGACGACGTGCGCGCCCCAGCTCGCGAACAGGCGGACCTCGGCGGGCGTCTCGTAGCGCGGGCCGGAAACGCAGAGATAAGTGCCGCGCGGGTGGACGCGGGGGGCGATTTCGGGGCCGGCAACGGCAAGAAGCGTTTCGCGCAGGGCGGGATCATAAGGATGGATGAAGTCGGTGTGCCGGACATTCCCCGGCTCCCCGAAGAAGGTCACGACCTCGCCCTTCGTGAAGTCCAGAAAGTCGTCCAGAACGACCAAGTCGCCGGGGGCGATTTCGGGGCGCAGGGAGCCGGCGGCGGCGGTGGCGAAGACGGCGTCGGCGCCCAGGCCGCGCAGGGCGGCGATGTTGGCGCGGTGGTTGATCCGGTGCGGCGGCAGCCGGTGGCCCGCCCCATGCCGGGCCAGAAAGAGCAATTCGCGGCCTTCGCCCAAATCGGCCCGCGTCAGCGACGCCGCGCCGTAGGGCGTTTCGACTGTTTCAGGCGTCCCCGCCACGAGCGCCTCGCCGAAGCCCGTCCCGCCGATAATCGCGATGCGTCTCATTGACAAATCCCCCTTTTCCATGATACACTGCCCGCCGTGAGAAGCCCTACTACAAGCGAACGACTCCCTTCCCTTCCCTATTCTACTCCAAATGCGCGGCGGCGGCAAGCGCGCCTGCTGGTTCCCGCCGTCCTGCTCCTCCTGACGCTGGTTTATTTTTGGCCGCAGCTTGTTCAGGGGAAGGTTCTGTATTGGGGCGACATCGGGCTGTATTTCACACCCATGTCCAGGTTCCTGCGGGACAACCTGCGGGCGGGCCGCGTCCCCCTATGGAACCCGCTGATCTTTTGCGGCACGCCCTACGCCGGCAATCCGCAAACGTGGCCGCTGTATCCCCTCACGGCGCTCTTGCCGTTCGTGTCCGCGCCGTACTTTCTCAGCCTGACCGTCGCGCTGCATGTCTGGCTGGCGGGTGTCGGGACGTATCTGTTCGCCCGGCGCGCGCTGGCGGTTGGGCGGGGCGGGGCGCTGCTGGCCGCCGTGACGTTCATGTTCGGCGGGCAACTGGTTTCCAAAGAGCAGTTCCCGAACATGGTGCAGGCGTCGGCCTGGCTGCCCTGGGCGCTGTGGGCGCTGGACCGGCTGCTGCGCGGGCGGCGCGTCCGGGACGCGCTGGGACTGGGCCTTGTGCTGGGGCTGCAACTGCTGGCGGCCCACGCGCAGATGGCGGTCTGGACACTGTACCTGGCGTCTGCCTGGGGCGTTTTCGTGCTCCGCGCACATCCCTTGCGGCGGCGGACGGCTTGGCTCGTCGCCCTGTCGGTCGTGGTCGCGACGGGGCTGGCGGCGGGACAGCTTTTGCCGACGCTGGCCCTGTTCCGCGATGCCGAGCGACAGAAGCTGTCGTTTTCGATTGTCAACCGCTTCTTCCTGCAATTGCGGGAACTGACCGGCTTCGTCCTGCCGCGCCTGCACGGGCACCCGTTTTACGGAAACTGGGGCCCCCTCGGCAACTTCTGGGAGACGTGCTGTTACGTCGGCTGGGTGGCGTTCGGGCTGGCACTCTGGGGTGGAATCGCCGCCTGGCGTAAGGACGGGGCGCCTGCCGCGCGGTTCTGGACGGGCGTCTTCGTGTTCGGCGTCTGGATGGCTCTGGGCAGGCGCGGCGGGCTGTACCACCTGGCCTATATCGTCCTGCCGGCCTTCCGCGCTTTCCACGACCCGGCGCGCTGCCTGCTGTGGGCCTGTTTCGCGCTGTCTCTGCTGGCGGCGTGGGGGTGGGAGAAGATGCTCCCCCCCGCCCCCAATAATGGGGGAGCCGGAGAGAAGACAAGCCGCCTCTGGAGATCACTCCGGCTCCCCCATTATTGGGGGCGGGGGGGGCTGCTCCTTCTTGCCTTCGCCGACCTGACCCACTTCGGCCGGACGCTCTACCCGCTGGCGGACCCGGCGGCCTTGTTCCCGGTCGCGCCGAACGTGGCCGCCGTCCAGTCGGACCCGGACGTGCGGGCGCATCAGGCGCGGGTGCTGGCGGAACCAGGCGGGGTGTGGCTGCGCTTCACAAACCCCAAGGATTATCGGCAGGGCCAGCCCGGCTACCAGGCGCTGTGGGCGGACACGCTGACGCCCAACCTGATGATGCCGTATGGACTGCGCGAAGCCTATGGCTATGAGCCAGTGGCGCTCAAGGACGCGCAGACGACCGACGGGGCGGCGGCCCACGCCTTTAGCCCGGTGGCAACCGCGACGGAGCGGGCTAAGGCGGCGGCCCTCGCCGGGGCGCTCGGCGTGAAGTATATTGCCGTCTGCCGGGTCGCGCCGCCGGAGGAGACGCTGCCGGGGCTGATCCCCGCCCGCGTCGCCCCCACCCTCGCGCCGCTCGGTGACAAGGGGGGGCCGCGCGCGAGCATCTACCTGTCGCGGAACGCGCGCTGGCAGCCGCGCGCACGTTTGGAAGGGTCGCCCATCCCGGTCGCGCTGGCGGAGGCTGGGCCGGACCGGGTGACGCTGACGTGTACGACGACCGCCCCGGCGCGGCTGATCCTGGCGGATACCCAGGCGGCGGGCTGGCGGGCGACCGTGGACGGGCACACCAGACGCATCGAAACCTACGGCGGCAGCCTGCGCGCCGTGTGGCTGCCCGCGCCGGGTGCGCATACGGTCGTTTTCTCTTACTCCCCCACCCCGTACCGCGTCGGCCTGTACCTGTCGCTGCTGACACTGGCGGCCCTGGCCGGGGCGGCGGCCTTCGCCGGGGCGAGAAATGTTTCACGGCGGGGAGGAATGGGCGGCAGGGGCGTGGAATAACGCTCGAAATGCCGTTGCCGCAGTTTCGGGCAGTGCCGCCCGCCCACCCTTTCACGGATCACGCAAACTTAACTTTTGGAGGACTCTTTCCCCATGCCTCACCTGAGCGCCCCCGCGCGCCTGTTCGGCGGCCTGTTTTCCGCCGCGGCCCTGGCCCTGACCGTCGGCGGCTGCGCCAACAAATCGTCCGACAACGCCTCGTCCGGCAGTGCAAGCGGCGGCGGGGGCGGCGCGGCCTCGAACGCCATCGTGATCGGCGAGTACGGCTCCATGACCGGCGCGCAGGCGACGTTCGGCACGGCCACGGACAACGGCATCCAGCTTGCCGTTTCGCAGGTCAACGCGGCGGGCGGCATTGACGGACACAAGGTGCAGATCGGCTCGACCGGCAAGCCCGAGGACGACCAGGGCCAGCCGGACGGCGCGCTGACGGCGGTGAAGAAGCTGATCACCCAGGACAAGGCCGTCGCGATTTTGGGCGAGGTGGCGTCCAAGAACTCCATCGCCGCCGCGCCGTTCTGCAACTCCAACAAGGTGCCGATGATCTCGCCCTCGTCCACCAACCCCAAAGTGACCCAGACCGGGCCGTACATCTTCCGCGTCTGCTTCATTGACCCGTTCCAGGGGACGGTCGCGGCCAAGTTCGCGACTGGGACGCTGCACGCGAAGACGGCGGCGGTGCTGTACGACAAGACCAGCGACTACAGCAACGGGCTTCAGGACTTCTTTCAGAAGGCATTCACGGCCCAGGGCGGCAAGGTCGTCAGCGTCAGCACCTACCAGGCCGGCGACCCCGATTTCCGGTCGGCCCTGACCACGATCCGGGCGACCAACCCCGACATTCTCTATGTGCCGGGCTACTACAACGACGTCGGCACTATCGCCCGCCAGGCGCGCGAGGTCGGCATCAAGGCCCCGCTAATGGGCGGCGACGGCTGGGAGTCGCCGGACTTGCTGAAAGGCGCGGGCGGCGCTCTGGAAGGCTCCTACTTCACGGACCACAGCGCCCTGGACCCGAAGGACCCGGTCGTCAAGAAGTTTATTGACACCTACAAGGCGGCCTACAACGGCCAAAGCCCGGACGCCCTCGCCGGGGCCGGGTACGACGCGGCCGGCGTCCTGTTCGCGGCTTTCAAGGCCGCCGGGAAGCCCGCTGACGGCGATTACAACTCGGACGCCTACCGGGCCAAGCTGCGCGATGCGATCGCTGCGACGAAGGGGTATCAAGGGGCCACCGGGGACATCACGCTGGACGCGGACCGGAACGCCAAGAAGTCCGCCGTGGTCTTGCAGATCAAGGGCGACAACTACAAAAACGTCGTCGCCACGTTCCAGCCGTAATCAAGTCCCGGCACTGGAAGTGCCGGTCTACTCTGCGTGGAAGTCGCTCCGCGACTGAAAGAAGCGCAAGTCGGCTTGTCCTCAATGCCGGAGGCACTTTCATTCATCAGTAGCCCGGCACTTCCAGTGCCGGGTGCCAATATCACCCATGCACGACCTTTCGCAGCAACTGCTCATCGCCTTGCAGCTCGGCAGCATCTACGCCCTAATCGCCCTGGGCTACACGATGGTGTACGGCGTCCTCAAGCTCATCAACTTCGCGCACGGCGACGTTTACATGGTGGGGGCGTATGCCGGCCTGGGGGCCGCCAACATCGGCATGGCGACCGTCGTGGGCGGCGGTCTGGCGGCATTTCTGCACGCCCGAACGCTGGTGCCCTCCTGGCTGGGCGCGATCCTGGTGCTGCTGGCCGCCATGCTGCTGTGCGCGCTGCTGGGGCTGGTGATCGAGCAAGCTGCGTACCGTCCGCTGCGGACGCGGGCCTGGATTGCGCCCGCCGTGTTTCTGGGCGCGGCCGCCGGGTACGTCGCCTACGAGATCGCGCTCAACTCGGATCGGACGCCCGCGTCGTCCGTCGCCATCGGGCTGGTCGCCTGGGTGGGGCTGGGCGCGCTGCTGTACACGACTCAGCGGCGGCGGACGCCGGGCAGCGCCTCGCGGCTGACCGCGCTGATCACGGCCATCGGCGTGTCGCTGTTCATCGAGAACTTCGGCGTCCTCAAGCAGATCTTTTCGTCCGACCCGCGCTTCTTCCCGCCCCTCGTCACCCTGTCGCCGACGGTAGAAAACGTGCTGATCTTCGGCGTCTCCCTCACCCTGATGATCGCGCTGACGTACATCGTGACGCGGACGCGGGTCGGCAAGGCGATCCGGGCGGTTTCGTTCGACGCGGACGCCGCCGCACTGATGGGGATCAACACGGATCGGGTGATCGCCTTCACGTTCATGCTGGGCGCGTCCCTGGCCGGGGCGGCGGGCGTGCTGGTGTTCGGCTTGCAGCACACGCATTTCGACCCGTATGTCGGCATTTTGTACGGCCTGAAAGCCTTCGTTGCCGCCGTGCTGGGCGGCATCGGCAACATCCCCGGCGCTGTTCTGGGCGGGCTGATCATGGGCATCGCCGAGACGCTGGTGGTGGCCTACGGCCCGCGCATCGGCGTGGACAGCACCTACCGGGACGCCGTGGCCTTCCTGCTGCTGATCGTGATCCTACTGCTGCGCCCGGCGGGCCTGCTGGGGACGTTCGCCCCGGAGAAGGTGTGATGGCTGTCAGGAACGAAGATTATGAGGAACTTGGGCTGCAACCGGGCGCAACGCCCGCGCAGGTGCGGCAGGCATACCGGGACATGGCGAACGTCTGGCACCCGGACCGGTTCGCCCACGACCCGCGACTTCAGGAAAAGGCGCAGGAGAAACTGAAGGCCGTCAACGACGCCTACAGCCGCCTGAGCACGCTGACCCTTGGCCCGAAGCCGCAGCCGCTGGCCCCAAGTTCTGAGCAGCCCGTTGCTCCCATCACGCCTCCCTCTGCGCCGATCCGGTCTAATGTGGCACCCCGGCCACGCCCGCTCTGGCTGCGGCTGGGCAGCATCGCGCTTGTGTTCGCCGCATTGCTGCTGATAGACCACTTGTTATACAGGCCGTCACGAGTCGCCTACGATCAGTACAAAGAGGACATCCTGATCCGGTGCGGCCTGGCGATCATCCTAGCCGTCTCGCTGAACATCGTCAACGGGTTTACGGGGCAGTTCTCGCTGGGGCACATCGGCTTTTACATGGTCGGGGCGTATGTCGGGGCGGCGCTCTCGACTTATGGACACGCGCGGCTGTTCCTGCACCTGCCGACGGACGGCTCGCCGGTGGGGATCGTGGAAGGGGCGTGGCCCGTCCTGGCGACGAGTCTCGCGGGCGGGCTGGCGGCGGCGGCCATCGGCTGGCTGGTGGGGCTGCCTTCGCTGCGGCTGCGCGGCGACTACCTCGCCATCATCACGCTGGGCTTCGCGCAGATCATCCTGGTCATCATCCGCAACATCAAGGCCGTGGACGGCGCGACGGCGTTCACCGGCCTGCCCGTGGCGAGCCAGGCCCCCTCGCTGCCGCACATTGCGACGCCGCACCTGACAAACCTGTTCTGGGTGTTCCTGGTCGCCGCCCTGGTGCTGTGGGTCGCCTACAGCCTGCGCTTTTCGGTGCATGGGCTGGCGTTCCTGGCCGTGCGGGAGGACGAGATCGCGGCGGAGGCGATGGGCATTAATACGACCCGGTACAAGGTGCTGGCCTTCGTCCTGAGCGCGTTCTTCACAGGGATTGCCGGGGCGCTGTTCGCGCATTATCAATCGTCGCTGTCCAACGAGTCGTTTCGGTTCGAGCGCTCGATTGACACGGTCGTGATGGTGGTCCTGGGGGGCCTGGGCAGCATCAGCGGCGTCGCCATCGCGGCTGTTCTCTTGACCGTGCTGCCGGAAGCCCTGCGGCCCATCGCCGAGTATCGCCTGGTGGTCTACCCGCTGCTGCTGGTCATCCTGATGCTGACCCGGCCGCAGGGCATCTTCGGGCGCGAGGAGATCGGCCGCGCCTGGCTGACGGGACAGATCGCCGCCGTGCGCGGCTGGTTTGGCCGCCGCCCCGTGCCTGCGCCCGCGCTGGAAACGGGCCGCGACGTGATGACGACCGCGCGGGACCGGGACGAAACGGGGCTGTGAACTTTCAGGAATCGGCGCTGGAAGTGCCGGTCTACTCGGAAGTGAAAGTGCCTCCGGCACTGAGGAGAAGCCCCCGTAGGGGCAGGGCTTGTCCCTGCCCTCTTTCTTTGTCTCTGCTTCTTTCTTTGTCCCTGCTTCTTTCTTCAGTCGCGCAGCGACTTCCACTGAGAGTAGCCCGGCACTTCCAGTGCCGGGAAGCAGCCGCGCCGGGTTCAGCCCCCTGAAGGGCGGCGGCGACGGCCTCATCGCACGTCAGCCCTAGTCCCTCCTCGGACAGCGCCGCATACGACGCTTCGCCGAGCGCGGCGCGGATTTGGGCGGCGCCGCGCTCCGTCTCCTCCGCCTCTTTTGGGGTTGCGACCACGCCTAAGGAGGCGGCGAGCGCCTGAGCCGAGGAGACGGGCCGCCTGGGCCGTCTGCCCTTCGGCCAGGGTGAGGGCGGCGAACTCTTCCAGGGTGAACTGGAGGGGCAGGCGGAGGACGCGCGGCGGAGAATCCGCTCGGATGGCTTCGGGCGCGGCCTCCCCGGCAAGCGCATCCTCCGTCGGCGGCAGTCGGGCGCCCAAGTTTCCCCGCTGGGCGCGGAGTTCTTCGTGCAGGGCAGTCAGCCGCTCACGCTCTTCCATGATCCAGTCGTCGTAGAAGCCCGGCAGCAGGTCGTCCCCGTACAGCGCGGCGGCGCGCGCCAGCGCGTCCCGCTTCGCTGAAGAAGAGTCGGTTCGCGCCGCTTTCGCACAGGCTGCCTCGAACTCGGCGACATCACAGCGGAAGGCAGCAGGGTTCAGGCTGACAAAACTACGGTCGGCGATCAGGACGCTGCCGGCGGGGAGGGGAGGCGGCTCCAGCTGCCGCCGCAGGGAGGCGATGGCGACGCGCAGGTTCAGGCGGCCCGCTGTCAGATCGGCTTCGGGCCAGAGCAGATCGCACAGCTCTTCGCGGGAATGCGCGCCGGGGGAAGAGCGCTAATCGCGCCAGCAAGACGGCCACGCGCGAGGTGGCGAAGCGGGTGATGGTCAGGTCGCCCGTCTCCGCGCGCAGCGCGCCCAACAGTCGAATCCGCCAGGGTGCGTCCATGTGCTAACTCCCTTCGCCGCTTCTTCTGATCCGGTCTAACAGACCTATTTTACCAGATTTAAGGCAAATGAAAGAAAGGCCGGTTGCATTTGACGCAATTTGGATTCCGGGTGAAGAGGGTGTGATGAGAGGGCGCGATGAATCGTGCCCCTACAGGCCGCCGTACACCATCTTCCCGCCGACGACCGTGGCCCGCACGGACAGCCGTTCGGCCCATTCGTCCGGCGGCAGGGCGAGCGGGTCGCCGTTCAAGACCGCGAAGTCCGCGCGTTGGCCCGGCGCGATTCCGCCCCGGTCACCTTCCAGGAACACGCTGTAGGCGGCGCCCGCCGTGTAGGCGCGCAGGGCGTCGGCGACCGAGACGCACTGGCGCTTGTCCAGGATTCGGCCGGAGGGCGCTTGGCGTAAAATGGCGGCCAAAATCCCGTCGAGCGGGTGGCCGGGGATGACGGGGAGGTCGGAGCTGAAGACGAGGGGCAGATCGGCCGCCTGCGTTTCGGCATAGGGCATCAGGCGGCTTGCGCGGGCATCGCCCAAGCCGGACAGGTAGGCGTCGCCCAGTCGCAGGATGAATTCGGGCTGGTAAACGGGCAGGATGCCCAGCCGGGCCAGGCGGCCCACCTGGTCGGGCCAGAGCAGCATGGCGTGCTCGATCCGGTGGCGGGCGTCCGCGCGGGGATGCTTGGCCTGCGCCTTGCCGTAGGCGTCCAGGCAGAGGTCAATGGCGGCGTCGCCGATAGCGTGGGCGGCGATCTGCCAGCCGGCGGCATGGACACGGGCGACCCTGTGGTTTAGCTCGTCCGCCGTCCAGACGGCCGTGCCCAAGCTGTCGCTTTGAGCAAAAGGGGAGCGCAGGAAAGCGGTGCGGGTGGTCAGCGCGCCGTCGGTGAAGATTTTGGCCGGGCCGATGCGGACGAAGTCGGTTTCGGTCGTGAGGCTGTCGGGCGCGGGGACGGTGTCCAAACTCGCAAGATAGGCCAGCGTCATCATCAGCGAGCAGCGGACCGAAAGCGCGCCGGACGCGGCCGCCTCGTGGTAGGCAGGGATTTCCGCAGCGCTGTCCCAGGCGGAAACGCCTCGCGTGGCGTCCACGGCGCTGGTGATCCCCATCGCGTTCAGCGCGCGTCCCGCGTCTCCCAAAGCGGCGACTTTTTCGGCCTGGGACGGCTCCGGGGCGACGCGGGAGGCCAGGTCCACGGCGGTTTCCAGCAGCACGCCCGTTGGCTCTCCCGACTCGTCCCGCACAATCGTCCCGCCGGGCGGGTCGGGAGTCGCGCGGGTGATCCCGGCGAAGTGCAGGGCGCGGCTGTTGACGCAGGCAGCATGGCCGCTGGCGTGGGTGATGAGGACGCAGGGCTGACCGCCGGCCACGGCATCCAGGTCGCGGCGAGTCGGGTGGCGGCGCTCGGCCAGGACATTCTGGCTGTAGCCGCGCCCACGTATCCATGTCTCGGCATCGGCATCCTGCGCGTCGGCCCGCGCCTGCAGCGCGCGCACGAGGTCGGGAATCGTCCGCGCGTCGGCCAGGGAAACCATCGCAAGCGACAGGCCGAAGCCGAGGACGTGGCAGTGGGCGTCGTGGAAACCCGGCAGCAGCGCCGCTCCGTTCAGGGAAACGACCCACGTCCCCGGCCCGGCCAGCGGCAGGACATCCTCGGCGCGGCCCACGGCGGCGATGCGGCCCCGCGCCACGGCGACGCAGGAAGCGGGCGGCTCCGCTAAAGGCAGAGCGGCGTGGGTATAGATAAGCTCAGGTGGGGATGACATTTGCCCCTTCAACAAGCAGGCCGCAACTTGGGTTCCTGTCAAGGCTGATGATGCGTTATAATGAAGACTTACTTTCGCCGAGGTCACACGAATGGGGAACGAGGCCGCAACGTCTTGTTGACATCGTGGAGGAAACCGGCGGCGTCTTTATTGTGCGGGTCGAGTTTATGAGCCTGCTCGAACGCCTCTTTCGCGGCTTCCGCCGCGTGACGTGACTTCTCCGTCAAGGCTCGTATGTACAGATTAGCTCCCAAATTTATCCACGTTTGGACGCTCTTTGGATCGAGATTCAGCGCCTGCCTGTACTCAGCGATAGCCTCATCATATCTTTCGGCAGCAGCAAGCAGGTCGGCAAAGCGGCTGTGTGCCACCGCCATCTGCGGGGCAAGCCGAACGGCCTCTTGGAACGCCTTGAGAGCGGGTTCGCAGCCCTCTTTGCGGCTCAGGGCGTTGCCAAGATTAAAGTGCGCTTTAGCCAACGTGGGATCAAGCCGTACCGCCTCCTGCTGTTCCACGATGGCCCCGTCAACATCATCTTGCAGCAAGAGGGCAATGCCGAGGTTGGTGTGCCCGATGGCATAGCCAGGATCAAACTCTAGCCCCTTGCGGTAATGGCTATGGCGCCGGACAAGTCACCCTTCTCTTGATACGCCAAGCCCATGTTTGAGTAGGCGGAGGCGCAGCGCGGCTCGAATTGTAGTTCCGCCCGGTAGGCAACAATGGCCTCGTCGGTGCGCCTGAGCCGCTTCAGGGCATGGCCTAGCGAACTATAGATGACCCGCAGTTCCGGCTTGAGCCGAATGGCTTCGCGCAACTCGGCGATGGCTTCTTCTGTCTTCTCTTGCTGTAAAAGCAGGGAGCCTAAGTTGTAATGGGCGAGTGCATAGTCGGGGCGGAGGAGCAACTCAGCCCGGTACTCCGCTTCGGCCTCATCCTGCCGCCCTGCTTTCATATAGGCAACGCCGCTGTTAAGGTGTTCCTGGGCCGGTTCGCTCATTTCCTATTTTACTGCGCTCCGCCGACAGTAAGCTGGTTATCCACGGTGAAGTCGCCGTGGCGCTTGTCCACGACGTTCTGGGCGTCGTCGGTGGCGCGCTGCTTCATGGAGGCTTTCGAGACGTGGCCGGTGAGCACGACGGCGTGGTCGTGCGAGTTAACATTGATGAGGTTGCTCGGATCGTTCAGGATCGGGTCGCGGATGATGGCCGTCTTGACTTCGGGCGTCACGACCGTGGCGGCCCCGATGTCCTGCGGGACCTTCGCCACGGCCTTTCCGGCCTTGTCCGCCGCCTGTTTGGTGGTTTGGGCGGCGTCCGCCGCCGCCTGCTGGGTCTTTTGCGCGTCCGTCGCGGCGTCCTGCTTGGCCCCGTTCAGGGTGTTCGCGCAGCCGCTCAGGGCCACGCCGACGCCGAGCGCCAGGATCAGAGAGAGTGGTTTGTTCATGTACGCCTCCTATGTCTATCTGTCACATCATACCCAGAACCACGAACAAAATGCCAGCGTTAGGTGCGCGCGATCATTAGGGCGCGATAAATCGCGCCCCTACGTCAGAATGACCGTCGCCCCGAAGCGCTCCATTTCTTCATATTGCGGGCTGAATTGCAGCAGCAACAGGTCCACGCCGGCGGCCTCGAAGGCGGCGATCTGCGCCTTGACCTGGGCGGGCGTCCCGACCAGGCCCGACCGCAGGCCGCGATTGGACACGGAGTAGTCTTCGAGCGAAACCTGCTGCTCTAGCTGCGTCCCCGCCAGCCACTGCTGATAATTGGCGTAGCCCGCCGCGTTCTGGCGGACGTCGGTGATGCGCGCCCGCTCGTCCTCGGCGGCGTCTTCCGTGTCGCGGACGACGGCATACCCCGACACGCCGTAGGTCATGGGGGGCAGGCCCAGGCGCTCGCGGCGGGCGCGCATGTCGGCGATCTTCTCCCCCACCCGCGCGGGCGGGTCGCCGTGCATGACGTAGGCGTCGCACGTCCGTGCGATGAGGTCTTTGGCCGCCTCGGACTCACCACCCGCGTAGACGACCGGGCGGGGCCTGGAGACGGGCTTGGGCGCGAGGATGGCGTCCTCCACCTGGTACAAAGCGCCCCGATGGGTGAACCGCTCCTGCGTCCACAGGCCGTTGACGACGGCCAGCCACTCCTCGGTGCGGGCGTAGCGGCTCTCGTGCTGATCGAACGTCACCCCGTACTGCCGCGCCTCGTCGGCCCACCAGGAGGACACGACGTTCAGCGAGAGCCGCCCGCCGCTGATGTGGTCAATGTTGGCGGCCTGCTTGGCGAGCAGGGCCGGGGCGTGGTAGGCGGGGCGGACGGCGACCATCAATTCCTGCGTCTGGGTCACGGCGGCCAGGGCCGCCGCCGTGGACCAGGCATCCAGGCAGGGCGCGTCCGTGCCCTTGATGTCGTTGAGGTTGAGTTCGGCGATCAGCGTCAGGTCGAAGCCGATCTGCTCGGCGCGGACGGCCAGCCGCTTGGCGTAGTCCCAGGTCGCCGCCATGCCCTCGTCTTCCACGTTCCGTAGCCAGCCGCCGAAGACGGGCATCCAGTAGCCGTAGCGCATCCATTGATCTCCTAATCCCTACATCCCTACGATGAGCGGCTTAACGAGGCCCAGACCCACCGGACTTGGCGACCCAGTTAATATCAATCCCCCTCGCCATCAGCAGCTCGGACAACTGGCCCACATGCCCCTGGAGATGGCGCAGGTTCATCAGCTCGTGTGACAGCTTGGTCATGTTCGGATACCAGGAAAAGCCAGTCTCCGGGCTATCCAGGTCGAGACTGCCGACGGTCGCGTCGATGAGGCCGCAGACGTACCCGATGTAGTCGCGAACCTCCCACTGGGTCAGCGGCGTAACCCCTTCCGGCAGCTCGAACGGCTCGACATCAATCGCTTTCTGGGTATCACTCACGCCGAGTGCTGTTCTGACTGTCAACGGCCAGTCGGCGACAGAGTCGTTGAAGGCTTCTTCGTTCTGCGCCACATAGTTATGCGTGAAGTACGCCGCGTGCCAGGCGATGCGCCAGAACGTGCGCGGGTGCTCACCCGCGAGCCACATGTCCTCCGGGCACTTCTCCACGCACTCCACGAGCATCGCCAGCCCGGCATGGTACTGCTCCTTAAGTGCCTGTCGTAGTTCCATTTTCGTAACCTTTCAGGGGCAGCAGTAAGAATTTCGTGCTATATCCACACGACTTTGAACGCGATCCTCATTTTATCGGTCATCAATCTGCCGCGTTATTTGGTTCGCATAAATTCCGCTACGATACACGCAGGCTATGTTGCTCCAAATAGTCCGCCAGGCGCGCGAACGGGTCGAAGCCGACGACGCGGGGGGCGTCGGCGACGAAGTTGGACAGGGCGTTGATGTCGTAGTAGACCAGGCTGCCGTCGCGGTTGTCAATCATGTACTCGATGCCGCCGACATCAATGCCCGACGCCGCCATGATGCGCTCGACGGCGGCGATCACGTCGTCCGGGGGCGTGTAGCCCTCGACGCGCATTCTGTTCTTGGGCGCATCCGCAGGAGCCGCGCCGCGCGCCAGTTCCACGCCGTCCGTCGTCTGGCAGATGTCGGCGGGGCAGAGGTTGAAGCTGTCGCCGGGCGTGTAGACGTGGATGGCGTAGAGGTACTTGCCGCCCAGGGTTTCGACCCGCGTGATGCGCCCGTCACGGGCGGGGACGAACTCCTGCACCAAAGCGGTCTTGTCAATGCCCAGGTCCATCGTGCCCTCGCGCGCCGCCCGCGTCAATTCCTCTTGGCTGTCATAGCGGACGACGCCCGCGCCGCTGCCGCCGATGTTGGCCTTGACGACGACCGGGAAGCGCAGGCCCCCCGACGCGGCGGGCGCGGCCTGCGGGTCGCCGATGACGCGGGCACGGGGGTACGGCAGGCCCAGCTCTTGCAGGAGGGTAAGCTGTAAGGCTTTGGAGGTCTCGACGGTGAATGCCTGCCGCCCGTTGACGACGCGCGTCCCCAGCCGCTCCAGGTGGGCGAGATAGCCCAGGGTGTAGAAGATGCCGGGGTGGTCCGAACGCAGGTAGGCGGACGGACTCATGCGGTTGAACAGGACGCGGTACTCGCGCTCGGTCTGGGCCGGGTCGTAGAAGTGCCGCCGGGCGTCCAGCTTGACGTACTCCGTCCCGCGCCGGTCCAGTTCGGCGAAGAGGGGCCGGAACCAGTCGGGGTGTTCGTAGTAGATGGCGATGGGGAGTGATGACATAAAGTGATCTTTCTAAAGCCGCCCCGCGCAGTGTTCCCGGCACTGGAAGTGCCGGGCTACTATGCGTGAAAGTCGCTCCGCGACTACGGAGGAACCGCCCGGCCCTTGTCTTCAGTCGCGGAGCGACTTCCATTTCAGAGTAGCCCGGCACTTCCAGTGCCGGGAACCTTGCAGGAACCGGCCGCCCTTCCGTCGAACTAGAACGCATCGTTCGTCTTAGAAAGGCCCCGGCTCATGCCTGACACGGATTCTCTTAACATCGCCGTCGCGGCGACTATTCAACGCATTCTACCCGAAGTGATCGAAACCCGACACCATCTGCACCGGAACCCCGAACTCAGCGGGGCCGAGGCGCAGACGGCGGCCCTGGTCGCCGAGCGGCTGCGCGGCTGGGGCGTGGAAGACGTTCGGATGGGGCTGGCCGGGCACGGCGTCACCGGCATCCTGCGCGGCCCGCAAGGGATGGGAAAAGACGGCCCGATGTTTGCCCTGCGGGCGGACATGGACGCGCTGCCGGTGCAGGAAACGAGCGGGCTGCCCTATCAGTCCTGCCACACGGGCGTGATGCACGCCTGCGGGCACGACGGGCACACGGCGACGCTGTTGGGGGCGGCGCAGGCGCTGGCCGCGCTGCGTGAATGGCTGCCCAGCCCCGTGAAATTCATTTTCCAGCCTGCCGAGGAGACGACGGGCGGGGCGGATGCGATGATCGCGGCGGGGGCGCTGGAGGGCGTCGAATCCATCGTCGCCCTGCACGGCTGGCCGAATTTGGAGATCGGGCAGATCGGCTACCGATCCGGGCCGATGATGGCGAGCGCGGACCGCTTCGACCTGACGGTGCGCGGCCAGGGCGGCCACGCGGCCTACTCGCACACGACGGTAGACCCGGTCGTCGTCGGCGCGCAGATCGTCGGGGCGTTCCAGACACTGGCCTCCCGCGAGGTTTCGCCGCTCGATTCGGTCGTTGTTTCCGTCACGCAGTTCCATGCCGGGACGGCCTACAACGTCATCCCCGGAACGGCTCAACTCAAAGGGACGGTGCGCTGCCTGAGCAACGCCTTGCGCGACGCGATGCCCGGCAGGATGGAGCGGATCGCGGCAGGCCTCTGCGCGGCCTTCCGGGCCGAGTACGACTTCACCTACGACCCCGGCCCGCCGGTCGTCATCAACGACCCCTTCGTGACGGCGCGGGTCGAGGCGGTCGGGCGGGAGCTTTTGGGGCCACAGAACGTGGTCTTTCTGGAAACGCCCTCGATGGGCGGGGAGGACTTCGCCTATTACTTGCGCGAAGTTCCCGGCGCCATGTTCCGGCTGGGAGTCGGCACGGATGTCACCGCGCTGCACACCCCGACCTACAACTTCGCCGACGGCGCGCTGGCGCACGGGATCGCCCTGTTCACGCACCTGGCGCTGGGCGGCGGGCGGGAAAGCGCCATGTCCGGATGAAATGCAACGTCGGCAGACACGCGATTGAAGATCGCGGCTGCGAGCACGCCGAGTGCCGCTTCTGCGGCCAGGTCAGCAGCCTGTGCTGTCTAGTCTCCTGCGCCATCAAAGCCCCGGCAGGGCCTTACGTCCTGCCGGGGCTTTTTCTTGACGGTCCTGCTCCCGGCTTGCCTGCGCCTCCGTTAGCCCGGCTCTTGATGCCCGGCAGCCTTCAATCGGCATCTGCGGATCGCAGCACAAGTTCGCGAATATCCCGCAGTTCCGGCACTGCTGCTTTTTCCCGGTGTCCTGAAAAGGCATCCCGCAGACCGAGCAGCGATCCGTTTGCTGTTCTTTTCCCATAGAGAATCAAGGCAGGGGACTGGCCCCTTTAGGCAGTCAGAAATGCGTCTCAACCGTCACAGTGACGGCTGCAATGGCGCAGGCGCTGCGGTTGGCATGAATTTTGCACCAGAGGAAGCTGGGAGCGCCTCTGGAGGCGCCAGGAAAAACAATGCAAACACGAACGAGCCGGCATCCGTTTCCGTATCAGAGGCCGTTCTTAGCCGAGGCACAAACGGACGGAAACTTGCTGTGAGTCCTTATGACGGGTTTCAACTGCCGAACTGTGACTTACCAAACGCTTAGATTATCCCTGAGAAGCACGCCAGCGGCGCACTCCGCAGGGGGGCTTCGCCCCAAGCCCGCCTAACCAAAGGTTTTCAACGCCCCGCTGCCCCCAATAAAGCCTAAAGCAAGGGCGCTTGCGGCGGGCTGAATACGGTCATGAACACACCCAGATATTCCGAACCAAGACTAGAGCCTGTTATGCACTATGTAGCAAGCTGACGACCTTGACGAGCATCAAGCAGGCGAACGCGACGAAGTGCAGTCCCGCCAGAGTCTCCGGCAGGCGCTCATAGTCACGCGCCAGACGCCGGAACCGAGCCGCCCACGCGAACGAGCGCTCCACCACCCAGCGGCGTGGCAACAGCACGAACCCCTTCTTGGCTTCGGGCAACTTGACCACTTCCAGCGTGATGCCCTGCTCCTTTGCGGCCTCCGCCGCCTCCGGGCCGGTGTAGCCCTGGTTCACGAAGGCAATGGTGACGCTCTGCTTGGTGGCCTCCTGAACCGCTTTGGCAAGTTCAGAGACCTGAGCGCGCTCCTGCTCGTCGGCGGGCGTCACCAGCAGAGCCAGCAGATGCCCCAGCGTGTCTACCGCCATGTGGACCTTACTGCCCTTGCGCTTCTTGTGGCCGTCGTAGCCACCGTGAGCGCCGCTCTCCGGGGTGGACTGCACGGTGCGCCCATCAAAGATGGCCGCCGTCGGCTAAAGATGGCCGCCGTCGGCTGCGGCTTGCGCCCCTGGGCGATCCGCAGCAGCTCGCGCAGGTCGTGGACGATGCTCTCGAAGGACCCGGCCTTCAGCCAGCGCTGGGTCTGCTGGTAGACAGTGTACCAGGGCGGCAGGTCGTTTGGCATCATGCGCCATTGAGCGCCGGTACGCACGATCCAGCGGGCGCCGTTGAAGACCTCGCGCAGCGAGTGGTCACGCTGGGGCGCGTCTTGGGTCATCAGGGTCAGGTAGGGGGCGACGAAGGCCCATTCATCATCAGCAACATCAGAAGGATAAGGCTTGCGAGTAGACATACAAACAAAACACTCGCAGGCCACTCAAAGTTCATAACAGGCTCTAGGGATGATGTCCTCGTCCAGCTCTCCCATCGCGTGCCAGGCGGCAGGCATGGGCGACGGCGCGCTGCTGCTACGCGGCGTCTCCTCGCGCCGCGCCGGCACAAAGAACGCCCAGCGGGCGCTTGATCTCCTCTTGACCACCCTCTGCCTGATGCTCCTTTGGCCCCTCTTCGCCATCATCGCCCTGTGCA
>JAABUX010003834.1_pt1 | contig 19553 bp, 17 predicted proteins | sample 5561851 | NCBI WGS metagenome assembly JAABUX01 (sample SAMN10711883, study PRJNA513361) | rock metagenome | isolation source: Antarctica rocks | place: Antarctica: Victoria Land, Richard Nunatak red sandstone | collected 2016-01-03 | reverse complement strand
AGCCTGCTTGTCCAGCTTGGCGCGTTCGAGAGCTGTCACCTGTGCCTCGGTCAGGACCAAGCCGTCCTGGGCGCTCTTGGCCTCAAGCGCCTTCAGCCGCTTCTTCATGGTCTCCAAGTCGTGGCGCTGCCAAACGCAACGGACGCCGGCCGGGGAGACGGCCATGCCACGTTTGCTGAGCTCGTTGGCGATGCGCACCTGCCCCAGCGCGGGTTGCTCGATGGCCAGTTCGGCGATGGCCTGCTCAATCGCCGGGTCGACGCGGTTCTTCATCACCGGCTTGCGCTTGGTCATCTCCGCCAGCGCGATCTCGCCGCCTTTGTCGTAGAGCTGCTGGAAGCGGTAGAAGCTGTCGCGGCTATAGCCCACGATCTTGCACGCCCGCGACACGTGGCCGAGCTGCTTGCCCAGCTCCAGCAGGCCGATCTTGGCCCGGATTACCTTGCGTTTGGTCGTCGTTGGTTCGGCTCCTCGGATGCGCCACCGGGAAGGAATGCATCCTCTCCCAGCGGCACCGTGGACCGCACCATCCAAACCGATGTGTCCGATCAAGTGTTAGCTAATACATATGATGCTACGGGAGCATTCCAGTGAGGCAACGGGTCAACGGTCGGGAGCATTCCTGCATGAGGCAATACGGTTCTCACCTTGATCGCTGCGTAGCACGCGGTCCTGCCGCGGCAGAAACACGACACCCTGGCCGCCGCCCGGGCGCGGGAGGGCACGGCAGAAGGCAGGCGCCTCTACGCGCAGCGCCAAGGGATCGAAAGCACGCTATCACAAGCCGTGCGCGCTTTCGGCTTGCGCCGGACACGCTACCGTGGCCTGGCCAACACCGGCCTGTAGCACGCGGCCACTGCCGCGGCCATCAACCTCGACCGCATCGCAGCCTGGTTCGAAGGCCGGCCCCTCGCGCCCACACGCACATCACGCTTCGCCGCCCTCGCCGCATAGCCAGGGAATTCGTCACCAGTGTCGGGTCGTTTGACGGACAGGCATCCCTTGCGTTGTTAGCTGTCAGGTCGCGGAACATTGTTGGGACCCGGTAGGATTGGCTATTGTCCAATATCCTCACCGGTTCCAGCATCTTAGCGTCGTATCAGGACAGGGGTGACCCATGCTGCACCTCCACCCGAATGCCCGTACCACCCCCGCCACACGCGCCGAGATCGCCCGCTCCAGCGAGCCCAGCGGCACCGTGGCCCAGCGCTACGGCATCAGCGCCAAGGCTGTGCGCAAGTGGCGCAAGCGAGGTGCGGCAGATTGCCTCGACCGCTCCGCCCGCCCGCACCAGCTACCCTGGAAGGCCACCGAAGAGGAGCGCGCCATCGTCTGCACCCTGCGGCGCGCCACCAACTTCCAGCTCGACGACCTCACCTTCGTCGTCTGCCACTGCCATGCCGCACCTCAACCGCGACAGCATCTGGCGCATCCTCAAGGCCGAAGGACTGAACCGCAGGCCAAAACCCGCGACGGACAGACCTGCTAAAGGTCAGGGCACGTTCCGCGACTACGACCTCAGCTTCGTGCACATCGACATCAAGCATCTGCCCAAGCTGCAGACCAGCGACGGCGAGCGACGCAAGCGCTTCCTGTTCGTCGCCATCGACCGCTGCTCGCGTTCCGTTCACCTCGCGGTCAAGGACGACGAGACCGAACGAAGCGCTATCCCCTTCCTGCGCGAGGCCGCTATCGCCTTCCCCTTCCAGCTCACCCATGTGCTGACCGACAACGGCAGCTGCTTCACGCCAGCTTTCGCCAAGGCCTGTGTCGCCCTGGGAGCGCAGTATCGGCACACCAAACCACGCACGCCGCAAACCAGTGGCATGGTCGAGCGCTTCAATGGCCGGATCGGCAGCGAGGTGCTCGGCATCGACATCTACTCGCACCGTGCCCTGGAGCAGATGCTACGCGGTTTCAACCAAGCCTGTAACGCCCGGCGCCAGCGCGTGCTGGACGGCAGGACACCCAACCAAGTCGTCGCAGAGCACCTCAAAGCTAGACCCAAACTCGCCAACCCTGCACCGCACGGCCGCGCAGGCCTTTGCGATGCGACCAAGGCCGCCTCCTCGCTGAAGCCGCCAAGGAGGTCTCGCAACGAGACATTCGATGAACGATCTGGCCTTGATCGCATCCGCCGGGGTGGCGGGAGTGTAGACCACCATGCTGGAAATCTGACCGGCCATGGATGACGTTGTACTCCGGACCGGTGACGAACGGCAGGAGGGACCGGATGCAGACCGAGATTTTCGGACACGTGGACGACGGAACCGAGGTGCGGCGCTGTTGGCTGGAAGTACCGGGCCTGCGCGTCGCAATCCTTACCTATGGTGGCTCGATTGCGTCGTTGGAGGTGCCCGACGGGGCCGGGCGGATGAGCAACGTGGTGCTCGGGCTGCCGACATTGGCGGAGTATGTCCGCCACAGCCCGTATTTAGGCGCGCTTCTTGGCCGATACGCGAACCGGATCGCCCAAGGCCGCTTCATGCTGGACGGGATCGAGCATCAGCTAGCCTGCAACAACGGGCCGAATGCCATCCATGGCGGCGTGCGCAGCTTCAGCAAGCGCGTGTGGGACATCGCGGTGGCGGACGACCGGCGGCTGGAATTGGCCTATCTCAGCGGGGATGGCGAGGAGGGTTATCCTGGCAAGCTGCAAGTCCATGTCACCTACTCGGTCACCGAGGATCGCACGCTGCGCATCGACTACGAGGCGGAGACGAGCGCGCCGACGGTGTTGAACCTGAGCAATCACACCTACTGGAACCTTGCCGGCGAAGGCTCCGGCAGCGCGCTGGACCATGTGGTGCAAATCGAGGCGGATGCGTTCACGCCGGTGGATGCGACGCAGATCCCGACCGGGGAGATCCGCCCGGTGGATGGCACCCCGTTCGACTTCCGTATCCCCAGGTCCGTGGCCGCCCGGATCCGCGAGGACGACCCCCAGCTGCTGCCGGGGCGGGGTTACGACCACAACTGGGTGCTGCCGGGCGGCGTAACGGACGTCCCGCGCCGGATTGCGCGCATGCACGAGCCGCACAGTGGGCGGGTGCTGGAGGTGTCGACGACTCAGCCGGGCATGCAGTTCTACAGCGGCAACTCCCTCGATGGCAGCCTGGTGGGGCCGGGCGGACACGCGTACCGCCAGGGCGACGCGCTGGTGTTCGAGACCCAGCACTTTCCTGACAGTCCGAACCAGCCGAACTTCCCGTCCACCGTGCTGATCCCCGGGCAGCGGTTCCGGTCCATGACCTGCTTTCACTTCCCCGTGCCCGTGGGCTGACCGGGTGAAGACTGCACAACCTTTCTGAACGGGTTCGGCCCGTGATAATGCAAGGAATGCTTGATGTCCTTCCCCGTTCGCTATGTCCGTCTCACCTTGTTGCTCGGGGGGACTGCCGCCGTGTTCGCCCTGTCGCGGGCCACGCCGGCGCGCAGGCGCGGCGTGTCCGGGCCCGCGCACCGCGTGGTGGTCGTTGGAGCTGGCTTTGGCGGGCTGGAAGCGGCGCGCTGGCTGGGCCGGGTGCCCGGTGTTGCAGTGACGGTACTGGACCAGCGCAACCACCATCTATTTCAACCGCTGCTCTACCAGGTTGCCACGGCGGCGCTGTCGGAAGACGACATCGCCTCCCCGGTGCGCGGGATATTGGCCGATGCGGGCCAGGTCGAGGTTTTGATGGAAGCGGTGACAGGGATCGATACCAAGGCGCACGAGGTCATGTGCGACCAGCGCCGCGTGCCTTACGACAGCCTGGTGATCGCTACAGGGTCGGAGCCCAGCTACTTCGGCCACGATGACTGGGCCGGCGCCGCGCCTAGCCTGAAGACACTGGACGATGCGATGGCCCTGCGGCAGCGCATCCTGGGCGCGTTCGAACGGGCCGCGGTGGCGCAAGACGACAAGGCGAAGCGCAGCAGGCTGCTGACGTTCGTGCTGGTCGGCGGCGGGCCGACTGGGGTCGAGATGGCGGGATCGATTGCCGAGCTGGCGCGCGACATGCTAGCGCACGACTTCCGCGGTGTGGGCGGGATGCGGGCGCGAGTCGTGCTGATCGAGGCCGGGCCTCGCGTGCTGGGCCATTTGGCGCCGGATCTGTCGGCACGGGCGGCGAGCGACCTCCGGGGCTTGGGGGTCGAGATCCGGACGGGCGCGGAGGTGACGGGAATAGATCCCGGCACGGTCCAGCTTGGGGCCGAGACGATCCACGCGGAGACGGTCATCTGGACCGCGGGTGTAACAGCCACCCCGGTCGCGCGATGGCTGGGTGTTGCGGCGGACACAGGGGGGCGTGTGCGGGTGACCGCAGACTTACAGGTGCCTGGCCACCCTGGGGTGTATGTGATCGGGGATGCGGCGCTGGCGCTGGACAGGGACGGAAAGCCATTGCCAGGGCTGGCGCCGGTGGCCAAGCAGCAAGGGCGCTATACCGCGCGTGCCATCCGCAAGCATCTGGCCGGCCGGACCGGGACGCGGCCGTTCGGTTATCGCGACTACGGCACCCTGGCCACGATCGGGCGCAACAAGGCGGTCGCGGAGTTCGGGCCGGTGCACCTGCAAGGCATCGTGGCCTGGCTCGCTTGGGCGGCGGCACACGTGTTCTTCCTGATCGGGTTCCGCAATCGCGTCCTGGTCAGTGCGCAGTGGCTGATGTCCTACGCCACGCACCGCCGCGGCGGCCGCGTGATCATGGGCCAGGGAGGCACCTTCGACGGTGAATGAACCCTCGCCTATCTAGGCCGCGTGCCTGCTCCGCAGGCTGTGTGTCCGTCATGATCATTCCGGGGCTCGGTCGCGTGGGGCTTCAGCCGCCGGTAGCGAAGCCTGGATAGAGCGTCATACCGCCGTCCACAAACAGCGTCGCGCCCGTCACGTAGTCCGCTGCGTCCGAAGCCAGCCACACCGCGGCCTGGGCGATGTCGTCGGGCTCGCCGATGCGCTTGTAAGGCACCAGCGTCATCAGGTCGGCATACGCCTTGTCCGTGTTCCAGGCCGCAGTGTTGATGGGGGTGCGGATGGCGCCGGGCCCGATGCCGTTCACCCGGACGAAATGCGGCGCCAGTTCCTGCGCCATCGTTTCCATCATCATCTTGATGCCGCCCTTGCTGGCCGCGTAGTTCACATGCCCGGCCCAGGCGATGACCTGGTGGACGGAGCTCATGCAGATGATCTTTCCCGCTGCCTGCGACACTTCCCTCACCACGCCGCGGCGCAGGAACTCCCGCGCCGCGGCCCGGCCGCACAGGAACTGCCCGGTCAGGTTCACCCCGATCACCGTGTTCCACTGCTCCAGCGTCATCTCGATGAGCGGGGAATCCCGTTGCAGCCCGGCGTTGCTGACCGAGATGTGCAGCGTGCCAAATTCCTTGATTGCGGCGGCATACATCGCCTCGACCTCGTCCTCCTTGCTGACGTCGGCCTTCAGCGTGATAGCGCGGCGCCCGATGGCGGTGATCTTGTGCGCCACCTCCTCCGCAGTTTCCGGGTGGGTGACGTAATTGATCGCCACATCGGCCCCGGCCTGCGCCAGGCCCAGCGCCACCGCTTCGCCGATCCCTGAGTTCGCGCCAGTGACGAGAGCGGGCTGGCCGGTCAGGACCTGGTGGTAGGGCGCGTTCGGGAGACGGCTGCTGTCCGGCAAGGCGGGAGCGTCTGGGCGGTTACCAGAAGTCTGGCTCATGGGTGCTCTCCTTCGTGTTGCGTCAATTGCCTACGGTCTCGCACCGATGGCTGTCGCATGCGAGAGGTTGCGGCTGATACTGAGGACGTCATCCAAGAAGGTCGATCGCCAGCAGGAGCTTGGTTGCCGCGATGAACAGGCGCCGGGCGCCGGGCCCGCCGAAGGTGCAGTTGGAAGCGGTCATCGGCATGGGGACGTAGCCAAGCCGGGTGCGGTCCGGCGCCACGACGTGAATGCCGTCTGCCGCGGTGGTCCAGACCCAGCCGCGCGGGTCGACCGCGAAGCCGTCGGGGTAGCCGTGATCGGTCTGGTAGAACAGGCGGCGGCCCGAAAGCGCGCCGTCCGCGCCGATGTCGAACGCCTCGATGCGATGCGCCGTGCCTTTCTGGTCGCCCGGGATTTCATCAAGCGACACCGATGTGTCGGAAACGTAGAGGATGCGCCCGTCGGGGGCGAAGGCCAACCCGTTCGGCTGCTCGAAATCGGCCATGCGGCGAAGCGCGCCGGTCGCCGGGTCGAAGCGATAAACGCTGCGGTGGTCCAGCTCCGGATCGACCACGCTGCCCTGGTTGGGCATCAGGATGCCGAAGGTCGGGTCGGTGAACCAGATCGCCCCGTCGTTCGCGACGGCGATGTCGTTCGGCGAATTCAGCCGCTTGCCCTCGTAATGGGTGACGATCGGGGTGGCATCGCCGTCGCCCTCCGACCGGCTGATGCAGCGGCGGCCGTGCTCGCAATGCACCAACGCGCCGCTGGCCTCGAGCGCGTTGCCGTTCATGAAGTATGTGCCGTCGATCACGACGTGGACGTGGCCGTCCGGATACCAGCCGAGCAGGCGGCGGTTGGGGACGTCGGACCAGAGGAGGCGGTCACGCGCCGGCTCCCAGACCGGGCCCTCGCCGTGCAGGGTGCCTTCGTACAGGCACAGCAGCTCGGCATCCGGCGAGAGCACGCGGGCCAGCCTCGGGTCGTCGATCTGCACGCCCTGGAACGGCTTGACCGGTTTGGGCGGGCCCGCGCGGCGCAACTCGCGGCCTGGCAGCAAGGACGAGTCGTTGCTCATTGCGTCCACCTCCTTTTAAAATTTCCACTGGGCAAACGGCCGTTGGCTACCGCGTGAGCCTTGGCAGGTCCGCGGTCACCAGGCGGAACCCGGCGATTGATTGGAGGCCCGGTCCGGTCATGTCCAACTCCCGGCTCAGCGCATGTGGCAGGGCTCGTGTTTTGGGTCGACGTGCAGCTGGACCGTCATCAGCACCGCGGGTTCGTCGCCGATGGTGCCGGAGCGGTGCCCCTTCCTGCCGTCGGTCTCCGTGCAGTTCTGGTCCTCGCCGAACGAGAACTCGCCCGGTCCCTGCTCGATGCGGGCGGCGTCCATGCTCTCGATCCACCAGCGGCCGGACAGCACGACGATCCATTGCGGCGCCGGGTTCTCGTGCCAGGTGCCGACCCAGCCGACCGGCTGGACGATGACGACGACGGTGGAGGAGACGGTGCCGTGCTTGTTGTTCCATTGCGGATCGCCGCCGCCGACGCCTTTCAGCGTAAACTCCTCCAGCGCACATTGCTTCTGGTGGCTGACGCCGTCCTGGTCCGTCCAGAGATGCCAGAACGGCACGCTTGGCTTCGGCCCGCTCCTGTCGTCCTTGCCTTCAAGGCGTTGCGCGATCGCGGCGATTGGGTTTTGCATGAACGTTTCCTGGTCAGCGGGGCAGGGCGGCCGCCGCGTAGGGGTGGGTGGAGCCGAACGGGTCGGTCACGAAGGTCGACCAGGCATGGCCGTCGATCCCGACGGTGATCAACAGGAAGCCCGAGGCGAGTGAGAAGTTCTTGAGGAAGTCCCAGAACAGTTCACGCCCCTTGCTATCGCCCTTGTTCCAGAAATCGCCGGGCTCCCAAAAGCGCTTGAACAGGATGGCAGTGACCGCGCAATAGCCTGCCATAATGAAGGCGGCGAGCCGGTCCGCCACGCCGGTCAGGATGCCGAGCGGCATGACCAGTTCGACAAACACGCCCGCCAGGATCAGGGCGACGGCTACCGTGCGGTTCGAGAACACCTCGCCCGCCTGTTTCACCGCGCCCCCGAAGTTGAATATCTTGTCGAGCGCGCTGGCCGGGAAGAACAGCACGACCAGGCCATAGCGCACGACCAGGATGACGATGTCGGACATGGTCACAGCTTGCTTCGCCGCCCAGGATCGATGCCGGTCATTCGACGGCTACCTCGAGCCCGGTGGCCGCGAGCACCTCATCCACGTTGGGCCGCAGCTCGGTCAGCAGCGCCATGTCGCCGGTCCAGTTGACGTGGCGCGCGGTCGCGATCAGGAACAGCAGCGTGGAGTCCGCGGCGGCGTAGCTCGGGGTTTGCTGCACCTCACCCAGGTGCGCCATCTCGCCGACCCGCAGCTCATGCAGGATCTTGCCAGGCTGCTCCAGGGTCTTCGCGTCGTCCCGCTTGCCCTGCCAACGGGCCAGGGCACGGGTCGTGTGCGCGCCGAGGTCGGGATTGAAGGCGAGGCACTGGATCGTGGGTAGCAGGCTGTCGCGGCCGAACAGCCCAACGAACCAGGGCAGGCCCACGGCGGTGAAGCGCTGCTCGCCGCGGCGGACCTCGAGCAGCGCCAGGTCCGCGAGCGAGCGGGAGATGATCTCGCGGACGCCCTTGCTTGGTGTCTCGACGTGCGCGTAGCCGTCCAGCAGCCGCGCGGCGGTCGCCTCCTTGTCCGCGCGAATGGAAGCCAGGTCGCGCGGTGTGCGCCCCGAAGCGGGGCGCGCGTCGGCCACCGGCCGTTCGTCCACGCGGAAAGTGACGACCAGGTCCTGGCTGACCCGCGGTTGCAGGCGCAGCTCGAAATGCGCGACCGCCTGCTTCGTCGTGCAAGGCGCCACGATCGGCGGCAAGGAGAAATCCACCAGCAGCGTCCGCCGGACGCCGTCGGCGCCCTCGTAGCAGAAACGCAGCGCTGTTCCGTCCCACCTCGGCGCCTGCATCCGGCCGCGCTTGCCTTCGGGGGTTCCGCGCAGGACGAACATGTCCTCGAATGTGGCGCAGAGCGCGAGCGAGACCGGCAGCTCCACTGCATCGTCGGTGAAGTTGCCGATCGTGATGGTGTCGATGAAGGTGGGACCATCCTCGAGCAGCAGCAAGGTCCGTCGCAGGCTCAGCTTGTGGTCCGGGATGGAATTGCCATTGACCGTTGCCAGCCCCGTGTTGGTCAAACCGATTGACGCCGCCACGCCTTCCGCGTCGGAGGCCATCAGCAGCATCGGTTTCGTGCCGTGCAGCCGCAACTTGTAGGTGTTCAGGTAGCACGTGTCGCGAAAGAACAGGCCGAACCCCGGGAAGTCGTCGGAAATATTGCCGTCCTGGCCCGTGAGCAACACGAGGTCGTTAGCCTTCAGCAGCAGCGGGCGGCGGATGTCGATTGAAAGCGGGCGATCTGCCATCGGGCAGCCTCAGCCTGCGCCGAGCGAGCGGCTCTCGCTGATGAAGTGGAAGAAGCGGCCACTGAACGGCTTCAGCACTTCGAGCGTGGTCGCGTGCGCCGTCGTCTTGATGTCGGAGTCGAGTGAGGCGTGGATGGCCTGGAGGTTGGGGAAGTCCATCTCCAGCACCATGACGATGGGTATCGCGCCGGGGTCGGCCTGCTGGGTGCGCAGCACGCGCACGTCGAGCACGTGGGGGAAGCGGCACCAGATCGGCTCCAGCCGGGCACTCACGTCGGCGAAGAACGCATCCTCGCCGCCTTTCTCGATGACGCCCTCGAAGACCGCGACGCGTGTCAGCATCTCAGAATTCCGTTCACTTCAAGCGTTGGGCGATGATGTCGGCGACACGCAGGGCATTGGCGATGATCGTCAAGGTCGGATTCACGGCGCCGATGGACGGGAAGAAGCTGGCATCGGTGATGTAGAGGTTGTCGACTTCATGCGCCTTGCAGTCGAGGTCCAGCACGGAGCTTTTGGGGTCGGCGCCGAAGACGCAGGTTCCTGCTTGGTGCGAGGTGGCGCTGATCGGGATGTCCTTGCTGAGGTAAAGCCGCCGTTCCAGCAGATGCTTATAGGCGCCAATCGGCTCCAGGAGGTCCTCCAGCTTGCCCCGCAAGCGTGCTTTCGCCTCCTCCTTGCCTTCCGTGATCGACAGCACGACCTTGCCGCCATCGTAGGCGATACGGTTCTCGGGCCGCGGCAGGTCCTCGCTTTGCAGCCAGAAGTCCAGCGAGTGCAGCGCCAGCTTGTCGAACGGCATCTCCGGTAGAAAGTTGAGCCAGCCCGGCACAGCTTCCGCGCGGATTTGCTCCCCATGCGAGGTCGCGCACATCTGGATCAGCCCAAGTGGAAACTCCCAGTCGGGCGCGCCGAAGTAGTAGTCGCTCATCGCCAGGGTCTTCTGGAAGACGGTGTGGTTCGGCTCCTTCAGCACGGCCATCAGCACGGACATGTCGTGACGCATGTAGTTGCGCCCCACCTGGTCGGAGCCGTTGGCCAGACCCTTGGGGTGCGCATCGTTGGCAGAGCGCAGCAGCAACAACGCGGAACTCAGCGCGCCGCACGCGGCCACGACGATATCGGCGGAGTAACGCTCCTCCTGGCCGTCGCGGGTCACGAGCACGTCGCGGATGCTGCGGCCGGAGGCATCGGTTTCCAGCCTCGAGACGTAGGCGCCGGTCAGCAGGGTGAAGTTGGGATGCGCCGCCAGGGTTGGATCGACGCAGACCACCTGGGAGTCGGCCTTGGCGTTGATGGCGCAGGGAAAGCCATCGAACGCGTCGCAGCGGATGCACGGGCTGGTCGGCGTCGGCTTGCCATCCTTTTCGTCGAGCAGGATGCCGAGGGGAAGATGGAACGGGTGCAACCCTTCGCCCTGCAACTGGCGGCTCAGCTCCTCGATCCGTGGTTCGTGGCTGACGGGCGGGTAGGGGTAGGGCTGGCTCGACCAGGGTTCGTTCGGGTCTTCGCCGCGTTGCCCATGGACGTGGAACAGCGCCTCGGCCTGGCAGTAATACGGCTCGAACGCGTCATAGCCGACCGGCCATGCGGGTGAAAGGCCATCCTTATGCTGAACCCCGGTGAAGTCTTTCTCCCGCAACCGGAACAGGGCGGAGCCATAGACCTTGGAATTGCCGCCCACCCAATAGTGCAATCCGGGGTGAAAGCCAGTCCCGTGCTTGTCGTGCCACGTCTCGGCGGCCTGGTATTTGCCGTCGACGAACACCGTCTTCGAGTCCCAGTTCTCGCGGGCGCGTGGGAGGTAGCCGCCCCGCTCCAGCATCAGCACCCGCTTGCCGGTCGCGGCAAGCCGGTGGCCGACCGAGCCGCCACCGGGGCCGCTGCCGATGATGATCACGTCGTAGTGGTCCGAGGATGCTGCCATGATGCGGGGACTTTCTGAGCGTCTGATGATTGGCACGGCGGTCAGATGTCCAGCCGCTTGGCGGCCCGGTGCAACAGGGCCACGAAGCCGATCGCAACGACCGCGAGCGCTGCGTTCCTGTGGCGGTCGGTGAACATCTCCCAGCTGCGCGCGCGCGACCTGCTGTCGAACGTGCCATGCGCGCCGTAGTCGCCGGGCACGGGCTCGAACAGGTTCGAGGGCGCGTCGGCGGGCTTGCTCTCGTTCATCAGCTGCCCGCTGTAGCCGGCCTTGGCGAGGTAGCGGTCGAGCAGGCCAGGCGCGATCATGTTCCCAAGGATTGCCTTGACGGTTGGAAAGCCAACCCAAACCTCGCGGCGCCTATGGGTTGCGGCAAAGTAGATGGCCCGTGCCGGGACCTCAGGCTGGAAGATCGGCGGCACCGGCTGCGCCTGACGGCCCATCTTGTTCAGCGCCCAGCTGAACTGCGGCGTGTTGACTGCCGGCAAGTCCACCGCCGTCAGGTGGACGTTCAGCTTGTCGTGCATGATCTCGGAGCGGAGGCTGTCGATGAACCCGCGGATGGCCGACTTGGCCCCGCAATAGACGGCCTGCAGCGGAACGGAGCGATAGGCAAGCGCCGAGCTGACGCTGACAATCGTACCACGATTTCGGGTCCGCATGCGGGAGAACGCAGCCATGATGCCATACACCTGGCCCAGATAGGTGACCTGCGTCCCCCGCTCAATCTCTGCCGGGGTCAGCTTGCTGACTGGCGAGAACACCGTCGCCATCGCCACGTTTACCCAAACGTCGATCGGGCCAAGCTCCGCCTCGACCTGGTCCGCCGCCCGTTCCACGGCGTCGGCGTCGGCGACGTCCGTCGGAATGGGCAAGGCCTTCACGCCGTAACGCTCGCGGATTTCGCTGGCAGCCTGATCCAGCCGGGCCTTGTCGCGGCTGAGCAGGCCGACGTCATAGCCGTGGCGGGCGAACTCCTCGACGGTGGCCCGGCCGACGCCCGCCCCAGCTCCGGTGATGACGAGTGTCGGCATTAAGCACTCCTGTGTTGTGTCGCCACAATGCGGTCCGTGATGCATAGGGGTGGCGCGCAAAGCAGATCACGTCGCCCCCGGTGGGAGCGTGGCCGGCGATAACCACACGACACTCCTCGTTGCTCATGAGGCGTTCAGGACAACCTGAGCCTCTCCCCTACACGGGGGCTACTTCGCCCGACAACACCAGCCAGGCATATCCGGCCTGCAGGGCTCCACCAAGCAGCAAGATGACGATATCCACCCAATCGACCCAGGCAACCGTCGTGGGATGTCGGGATGCGCATTGCGCCCGTCGGCCGCCTGATCCAGCGGTGACCGGCGTTCTCTGTAAGGCATCGGCTCTCGAACCGGGCAGCCTCGGCCCCCGAAGGCGACCATGTGGTGCTCTCGATCGTCGTTGTTCCATCGCCACGACTGACCAGATCGAAGATCGGTGCAAGTCAGCAACAGCCAGCCGGAGCGCAGGCGTCACTCGCAGATGCTTTCCTAGCTGACGATGGTGCCGCGTGCGGCCAAGGTCCGCTCGGCCTTACGCAAGCTCAAGCTGAAGCGGCGGTAAAGCTACATGACATGCTCGATCACCTCGGCAGAGCCCGCGAACCTGACAACGCCCAGAACCCACTGCACCTGTTCGTGGACCCCAAAACCATGCCTGACCGTTTAAAACCTTGCACGGCCTCGCGCCCCCGCCAAGTTCGTCCATCGAGCCGGGACCAAAGAACCTGAACGGTTCAGGCCTAACCGTTCACGCCGCGTCCGAAACTATACACAAAGCCGAGCCGGCCGCATATGAGCAGCAATATTGCGATATTCAGGCCATTGCTGCCCGGTCCTGCGCGTCATACTTCCGGTGAAACAGAGCCATGCCGTCCACCCTTTGCCGGCCACCCTTTGGCAGTCACCTGCGCCACGCCGGCTCTACGACACCGCCAGCAATCTTGACGGATGTACCCCAAACCATGAGCCTGTTCGACGGCGAAGCCCCATTGGACGATCGAAGGTCAGGCTTGCCACGCTGGGATTGCACTCAGCTTCTGCCGGAACCGCTGTGGCACGCTTGAGATCGCTCAGCCGCCTGGAGACGCGTTCGCCGACGCGCAAGTGGGTTGATCAGTTCGCTGCAATCTTGGTCCAAGCTGGTTGCACGGCTTGTAGCGCCGCACCTGCACAAGATGTATTCGGCTCTTTCGTCCCGTCTTGGTTGCTTTGCGCCGTTGCTGGCGTGATCGCGGCTATCATGTTTCGCTTCGTCTTCGGGTTTGCCGGGCTAAGCGACCAGCTCCTGGTCCCGCCGTTGACCTATATCGGGATTGCGGTTGCCGTCACGCTGACGATTTGGCTATTTTGGTTCGGGCATTGAGGCGGGACCGGGATGCGCAGAGTGGTCGGCATCACCATCAGTCTCGTCGTGCTGCTGGCAGTCGGCGTGCTGGCCTTCCTCACCGTCGGGCGGCTCCACCAGAGGCCGCGCACGGACGACGCCTACCTCAAGGCGGATATCATCCACATGGCCCCGGACGTGAGCGGCCGGATCGCGCGCCTGAACGTCGCCGACAATCAGTTCGTGCGCCGCGGTGACGTGCTGTTCGTCATCGACCAGGAGCCATACATCGACCACGTCGCCGAATCGAAGGCGCAGTTGCAATCCGTCCAGGCGCAGCTGGCGACAGGCATCAACCAAGTCGCGTCGCAGGTGTCCAAGGCGCAGGCGGCGACGGCAACGATCAAGAGCGCCCAAGCGCAGTCCGCGCTGGCGAACGTGACCGTGGGGCGCCTGGCCCCGCTGGGCGCGCGCGGGTTCGTGTCGGCCGAGCAGGTGGACCAGGCCCGGACGGCCGCGCGCACCGCGGAGGTGTCGGTCCAGACGGCCAGGGACGAGGCCCGGGCCGCGGCCCAAGCGGTGACGAGCGTCACTGCGCTTGAAGCCCAGGTCGCGGCGTCCCAGGCCGAGCTGGCGCTCGCCGAGCGCAACCTGCGGCTCACCGTGGTGTCGTCGCCATGCGACGGCCAGATCACCTCGTTGAACGTCGCGGCCGGCGAGTACGCCACGACGGGGACGTCGGTGTTCACCATCATCGACACCGAACGCTGGTGGGCGGTGGGCAACTTCCGCGAAACCGACCTGGCCGGCCTGCAGCCTGGGCAGAGCGCGACGGTGTTCGTGCTCGGCTTCGGCGGACAGGCGGTGCGCGGGGTCGTCCAAAGCCTCGGCGGAGGCGTTTCCCCGGACGAGGCCAGCACGAGCAACGGCCTTCCGGCCATCCCGCGCAGCCTGGACTGGGTGCGCATCGCCCAGCGCTTCCCGGTCCGCATCCTGCTGGACGACCCGCCCCGCCCGTTGATGCGCATCGGCGCCAGCGCTATCGTGCTGATCGACCGGTGACAACGGCCAGGCCGCCCGCCGTGGATATCGGGGACCCGCCGCCGATCTCCGACCTGTTGCAGCGGGAACTGCGGCCCACGCCGGGGCGGCTCGGAAATGCGCTCCGCCTGACGCTGTTCGGCTTGCTGACCGTCGTCATCGGCGAGATGTTCCGCCTGGAGGACATCCTCCTCTTCGCCTACACCGGCTTTATCGTGTTCAGCACCGACGCTGGCTCGACCACCACGGCCTCGGTGGCGGGTGCGGCCGCAGTCGCCGCGGCGACGGTCCTCATCCTCCTGATTTTTATGGTCAGCCTGTCGCAGCCCGCCTTGCGCCTGCCGCTGATGGCGGCGCTCACCTTCGCCACCGGCTTCATCACGAAAGCCGCCAAGCTCGGCCACGCCCTGCAGATCTTCGGGATGTGGACCGTCTACAACATCCCGCAGGGCGACGAACTGCGGCAGGGCGCGCTGGCGCAGACCTACGTTTCCGGCAACACGACCAGCAACACCCTGCCCAACCTTCTCTTCATGTCCCCGGAGGAGTCCCTCGTCCACACCGAGCTGTGGACGGCCTTCCAGCTGTTGCTGGCCGTGGCGCTCCTCTACGGCTACAACAGGCTTCTCGGGCGCGACCCGGCCCAAATGCTCCGCGCCGACCAGGCCGCCCGGCTTGAGGCCGTGGCGCAGGTCTGCGAAGCCCGCCCTGGCGCCGGGCCGAAGCTCGCGAAGCTGGCGCGGCAGGGCACGGCCAAGGCGCTGAAGCTGCAGGGGGCCGCCAAGACCTGGCATCGCGGCTCCCCCCGCCACGACGATGCCGCCAGGCTGATCGCCGAGGTGGACCGGCTCAGCCTGCTGGTCCTGGCCTGGCGCCGCGTTGCGACCGAGCCGCCCGGTGCAACCCTCGCCCACGCCGCGCGCACCTGCCGCGCTGCGGCCAAGGCCCTGCGCACGAACACGGCCTACAAGGAGGAGCCAGACCCGATCGATGGCGGCGGCCATGACCATGGCAAGGCGCTTCCCGCCGTCGCCCCGCTCGCGGCTGACTTGGCGGACGTGCTGGCGGAGATCCGGCGCATCCTGAGCGTGGGACCCCACGGCAAGGCCAAGAAGAACAAGAAGCAAGGGGAGAAGGGGGCAGGCGGGATGTTCGTGCCCGACGCATGGACCAACCCTGCATACGTCCATTTCGCCCTCAAGCTCACCTTCTGCGCCGCCATCGCCTACGGGACCGAAAGGCTGATGGACTGGTCCGGCATCGGCACCTGCCTCATCACCATCTTCATCGTCTCGTTCGAGTCCACGGGCGAGACGGTCCACAAGGCGCTCATGCGCATCACCGGATGCCTGGTGGGCGCTACGCTCGGCTGGGGGACCATCCTGCTCCTGATGCCCGTCCTGACCACGCTTGGCGACTTCCTGCTCGCCATGACCGGGCCGCTTTTCCTGGCGGCCTGGATCAAGAGCGGCGGGGCGCGCAGCAACTACATCGGCCAGCAGATCGCCATCGCCTACTTCTCCTGCGTGCTCTCGGGCTATGGCCCGACAATTGAGCTGACCGGAGGGCGGGACCGCATCATCGGCATCCTGCTGGGCGACGTCACCGTGTTCGTGGTTTTCACCGCGATCTGGCCGGCCAGCATCGCCAGCAGCGTGCGCAAGAACCTCGGCCAGGCGCTCGAACGCCTGGCCGACCTTGTCGCCCCGGCACGGGACGCCAAGGCCCCGGACTACGAGAAGCTGCGCCAAGCCTTCGACAAGGCGATCGCAGGCTCACAGGCCAGCCTCGTCGACGACCTGTACGAGCCGGGCTGGACGCGGCCCGACCGGTCCGACCCGAACCGCGAGCACCGGCTGATCGACGCCGCCTCCGTCGCCAGCGTGCAGGCGCTGGTGCTCCCTGCCTCGATGATCGTGGCGCTGCGGGAGGACACGCAGGACGTGACGATCGATTTTCAGGCAGCCATGGCCAATTGGTTCCACGGCTGCGCGCGCTGGATGCAGGACGGGACCGGGGGCGGCACGTTGCTGGCGTCGCTGCCGAGGCCGCCCGACCTCGCCGGCACGGAACCGCACGGAAAGGCTGTGGCCGCCCTGTCTGCCCGGGCCGCGTGGTGCGGCCTGCTTCACGACGACGCCGTTGCCATGATCAAGGCGCTTGGCGCAAACCCGGCCCCGGCCGAGAACCCGGCATTGGAGCCATCCCATGCAGGCAGCTAGGCACGTCGGATGGCTGCTCCCTTCGTTGCTGACAGTTGCGCTCTGCGGCTGCAACGACACGCGCGACCTGGCCCCTGCCTCGCCGGACACGCCCTGGCAGACCACCGTCTTCAAGCCCGGCGGAGAGCCGAAGACCGCACCACCCGGGACCCTGCTCCCTGCCCTCGCCTCCGGCGCCGTGCCAGGCCACTACAACCTGCCCCGCGACCCGGACCTGCCGTGGTCCAACAGCCAGCCTGCGATCAACGACGCGCACGAGTACAGCTTGGTAGAGTTGATCGACATCGCCCAGCGCAGCAACAAGCAGACCCGCGTCGCCTGGGAGCAGGCACGCCAGGGCGCTATCGCGGTGGGCATCAGCCAGGCTGCCTACCTGCCGCAGATCACCGTGGACGTGCTCGGGGGATACCAGCGATCCGTCTCGCCATTCCCGAACCTGAACCTGCCCAGCAACCTCGGCCTCAACAACACCTACAACAAGGGCTACATCACCTCGCAAATCGAGGGCATCTTCCCGGCGGTGACCATCAGCTACCTGCTGCTCGATTTCGGGGGGCGGACGGCGAACGTGCAGGCGGCCCGGCAGTCCTCGTTCGCGGCCAACGTCGCCTTCACCGCGGCGCACCAGCAACTCATCCTGGAGGTGTCGCGGTCCTACTTCCAGCTCGGGGCAGCGGACGCGCAGGTGGAAAGCGCCGCTCAATCGCTGCGGAACGCCCAGCTCCTGCTCGATGCGGCCGGGCAGGAGCTCCGCCGTGGCGAGGGCACGGTGACGGATGTGGACCAGGCACGGCGCTCCGTGGCGCAGGCCCGCTACGCCACGGCCCAGGCCGCCACCGCCCGGAACGCTTCCGTGTACAGCCTGCTCTCGGCCATGGGGGCGCCGCCGGACCTGAAGCTGCGCGTGGCCTTCCCGTCCGGCCAGGTGCTGCCCCGCCAGGTCGGCGCAACGGTCCAGCAACTGATGCAAACGGCGCTGGAACGCAGGCCGGACCTGCTGGCCGACCTGGCCAAGCTTCGCGCCAGCCAGGCGCAGGTCGCGGCCGCGCGGTCGGAGCTGTTCCCCAAGGTCCTGCTGAGCGCCAAGGGAAGCGGGAAGTACGGCCAGATATCGACGGAGAACCTGCCCTCCACATCCATCCGCGGAACGGAAGCCGGGGTTTACCTCGATTTCAGTTGGACGATCTTCCAGGGCGGCACGCTGCAGAACCAGGTCAGGCTCGCCCAATCCGCCGCCGCGGAAGCAGTCGCCACGCTGCAGCAGGCGCAGGACCAGGCGATGCGGCAGGTGGCACTCAGCTACGAGGAGCTGGCAACCGGCCTCACGCAGTACGCCGCCGCCCGCGCCTTGCAGACCGCGTCCCAGACCGCGTTCGACTCGGCAACGGATGCATACCGGCACGGCGTAGGCACGCTGACCGAGGCAAGCAACGCGCAGACAGCCCTTGCCACGGCCAGGAGCACGGTGGCGGCGGTCCACGCCCAGGTCCTGACCACGGCCGCCGCGCTCGCCTTCGCGACCGGGCAGCTGACATCGACCCAGGACGTCAACGGTTTGACATCGAGGTCGACCTACTTCGAGGCTGGGCGCAAGCCGTCTTGAAGGCGGAGCGTCCTCAGAACCGAAAGGGATCCGAATGACCTACATCCTGCTGATCCTCGCCGGCGCACTCGGGTGCAACGGCATCCCGCATACCGTCGCGGGGCTGCAAGGGAGGCTGTTCCCCACCCCCTTCGCCAAGCCTCCGGGCGTCGGCAACTCGCCCCCCTTCGTCAACTTCGCTTGGGGCTCGGCGAACCTGATCCTGGGCCTGGTCATCGGTGCCTGGCGCTTGCCGCTCGCCGCCCCCGTCCCAGGCATCCTAGCCGGCGCCGCCGGGTTCGTTGCGGCAGGTTCCTACCTTTCACGGCATTTCGGCAAGGTCCGAAGGATGACGGCGACGGGTGATATGCCCCGATGAGGTTGGGCCGAAGGATCTGACCTGCCTCCTTAGGAGTGGGCCACCGGAGGGGCTGCCGCAAGATTGGGGGCGCAAGGGCCAGTTGGGTATTTTCATGTCCGCTTTCTGACCTGGGGTGGATGCGTGGCCAGAGTTTTGAGGTTGGTGAGCTGTGGAACCGCGTTGCACGCGCTGGACGGCTTCTGACCAGCCAGAGCGCCTGGCTGGTCAACTACGCCGAGCGGCAGCACCGCGCGGGCTTGCGGGTCGGCGCCGCGATCACCGAAGGGACGGCGAACCTCCTGGTGAACCGCCGGATGAACAAGTCACACCAGATGCGCTGGTCGCGACATGGCGCCGACCCGCTGCTGAAGGTTCGCTGCGCCGTCTACAACGGCTCTTACCCGCAACCGGCAATCGCCGCATGACCCCTAATCTTGCGACAGTCTTGGTTAAAGCGGCACAAGCCTTCGCTGCCGTCGTGGCGGGCGGGGTTCTCGACGGTCCACGTGGTAAAGGCCCAGGCACGTCGAAGCAAAAACAACCAACCCACAACCTGTCACAAACGTCCAAGGTGCTCCCATATGGACATTCAGCAGTCCGCCGCCTTCCGATATTCTGTCGGTGACGCTCCAGAAAACCGGCGGAAGGTTGATGTGAAGTGCTGCGCATGGCTGAACCCGCAGGCGTATGCGACATCCGTGACCGAACGGCTCGAGGTTAGGAGCAATCGCTTGGCCTTCTCGAACCTCAGTTCAAGGACGAACTGCATCGGCGATATGCGGAAGCTTTGTTGGAATGCGCGGGTGAAATGGCGCGGCCCCAGGCCGACGAGGGCAGGCCTGCGGCGCAGACGAGGACTTCCGGCCGGTTCCTCACCAGAACCCCGGCGCCTACCGCCCAGCGGCCCGGTCCGAAGACGGTCAAGTGAAGCAGGCCG
>JAABUX010003832.1_pt1 | contig 19569 bp, 22 predicted proteins | sample 5561851 | NCBI WGS metagenome assembly JAABUX01 (sample SAMN10711883, study PRJNA513361) | rock metagenome | isolation source: Antarctica rocks | place: Antarctica: Victoria Land, Richard Nunatak red sandstone | collected 2016-01-03 | reverse complement strand
AACGACAGGTCGGACGAGGGGTTCATGGCGAATCTCCGGGAGGATGGTCCCCGGAGAAATACCCGAACTCACACGCCAAAAACAGCTTCCGGCGAAAAAACGCCCAATTTTAGATGCGCTGGCCCTGGCCCCGCTGGCGGTCGGGTGACGTTCATGCGATGATAACCAAGCGATGTCGCCACCAATAGCGAAATTCGGAATCGATGTAGTTATTGATATCATGAGCAAGACCACTTCGGGTGACGCGGCGCGTCGGCGACTTCCCAACCTCCGACCGAATATTTCCGGGGTGAAGTCGACTCGGACCTGGCCCGCCGACTTCCCTATCTACGAAAAACTTTTGGATCAAGATTCGAGGTGGGCTTTGACCGAGGGGAGTCGACATTTCGAGGAGAATAGCGCGGTCTTCAAAGCCCTGCACAACATCACTCGACGCCTCAAGGCCCTCGGGATACCTTACGCTGTGGTTGGCGGGATGGCATTATTCCAACATGGGCTTCGCCGCTTCACCGAGGATGTCGACATCCTCGTGACCAAAGAGGATTTGAAAACAATCCACGAAAAACTCGAGGGGCTTGGTTATCTCCCACCGTTCACCAACAGCAAACATCTCCGAGACACGGAGCAGGGCGTCAAGATCGAATTTCTCACGACGGGGGACTATCCCGGCGACGGCAAGAAGAAGCCGGTCGTCTTCCCCGATCCCAGAGCGGTCAGCTTCGAATCGGATGGCATCAGCTATCTGAGTCTACCGAAACTCGTCGAGTTGAAGCTTGCGTCCGGGATGACCAACGCGGGCCGCCTCAAAGACCTCTCCGACGTCTTGGAACTGATCAAAGTGCTCGACCTTCCGCTCGACTTCGCCAACCAAGTCGATCCTTTCGTCAGGGACAAGTACAAAGAATTGTGGAAGCAGGCGAGGAAGCGTTACATAACCACCTGGCGCGACAAGTGGCTTACCGCCGAGGCGAAGTCGATCGACGAGATGATCTCCCTGCTGCGAGCCGCCGCCGATCATCTCGATCAGATGCGCGGGGATGGAGTGGTCCTCGAAAATGCCGATGGGGTTGGTGATGACCATGTGCATTTATCAACCACCGACCCGAAGATCGCCGAGAAATATGGCTTGATTGACGAGTCGGAACACTGGGAGATGGAGGATGAGTATGAGGAGGCCGATGACGAGCCGACGGACCTCCCTCCGATAGAATGATGATCGGAAATTGGTCATCAAATCGAAGCCGTCGACGTCGGTAATCCTTATTTCCGAGCCGATCTGTTGTTGAGGTCGATCGAACAAGTCTTCGCCCGACCTCATTTCTGGAGTCATTCGCCGTGGCGGAAACGATCCTCGACGAAATCGTCGAAACCAAGCGCCGGGAGGTGGCCTCGGCGCGGCTTCGGTTGCCGATCGAGGAGTTGGAGGCCCAGGCGAGCGAGGCCCCTCCGGTCCGCGACTTCCGAGCCGCCTTGCTCGGGCCGGGGCCGATCCAGCTCATCGCCGAGGTCAAGAAGGCCAGCCCTTCGGCCCAGGTCATCCGCGCCGACTTCGATCCGATCGCCATCGCCCGGACGTACCAAGCCCACGGTGCCGCTTGCCTGAGCGTCTTGACCGACGTAAAGTACTTCCAGGGCCACTTATCGTATCTGGCCCGGATCAGGGCTTCGGTGGCGATCCCGATCTTGCGGAAAGACTTTTTGATCGACGAGTACCAGGTCGTCGAAGCGAGGATGGCCGGGGCCGACGCGGTCCTCTTGATCGCCGAGATCCTCGACGACGACCGCCTGGCGTCACTCCTGAGCCTGGCGAAGCGGTGGGGGATGGCGGCCCTGGTCGAGTTCCACGACCCGAGCAACCTGCCTCGCGTCCTGGCCTCGGGCGCGGATTTGATCGGCGTGAACAACCGAGACTTGCGCCGGTTCGCCACCGACCTCGACCTGACCCTCCGCCTCCGCGACCAGATCCCCCCCGACGTCGTCCTCGTCAGCGAGAGCGGAATCCGGACCCGATCCGACGTCGAACGCCTCGAAGCGGCGGGCGTCTCGGCCATCCTCGTGGGCGAGACCCTGATGCGGTCCGACGACATCGGCCTGGCCGTCGAGCAACTCCTCGGGCTTACCCTTTGAAACTTCCGACCAGTCAACCGGCGTCAACCTGGCTTTGCTCGAGTCGGTGCGGCTTCGGGATGCCGCTTACCGGCGAAGCGTCCTTGGGGCGGGCTCGACGCTTCCGCTTGGCCACGAGCATGAGGTTCCGGACGTAGACGACCATCCCCATGCTTTGCCCGACGATGAACACGGGGTCCTGGCGATGGATCGCGTAGATCAGGAGGTTCAAGCCCCCCACCAGGCTCAACCACCAGAACGCGACGGGGACCACCGAGTCGCGCTTCTTCTCCGAGGCGACCCACTGGACCAAAAATCGCGCGGTGAACACCCCTTGACCGACGAACCCCACGATCTGCCAGTAAACCAAGCTGGTCATCCCGCCACCCTCCGCCGCTCGGACTCGGCGCGGGGCCGAACCCTCGGGTTAAGCCCCAAGTCGACCGCCTGGAACCCCGAGGCCACCTCGTAGCGGACCGGGCGTCGGAGCAGCCAGGCGACCCCGAGCAGGTCGACGACCACCCGGATCGACCGGTTCCCGAAATGATAATGCGACTTGCCTCGAACCCGAGGCCGATGCGTCACCGGGACCTGAACGATCCGGGCCCCTTCCCGGAGCAGCAAAGGACCAAAAAACCGGTGCCCACCGGCAAACCCCGGCAACCGCTCGGCGAAGTTCCGGGCGATGATCCGCACCGAGCAACCCGTGTCGCGGATCGACTGTCCCAAGACAGCATTCCGGATTCGGTTCGCCACCCGGCTGACAACTCGCTTCGTCCACGAATCCCGCCGGGTCGTCCGCCACCCCAAAGCCGCGTCGTACCCCGGGAGAACCAGCCACATCGCGGCAAGGTCCGACGGCGGGTTTTGCAAATCGGCGTCGAGCAGGCCGACCCAATCCCCCCGGGCTGCCCGGATTCCCGCGATGGTCGCCGCCGATTGGCCGACATTCTTCGCCAGGATCAAGGGGCGAAGCTCCGGGTAGTCGGCGACGAGGTGCCCCAACACTTCCAACGTGTCGTCGCTCGAACCGTCGTCGACGATCACCACCTCGAACCCGTCGAGCCGGTGCTCACCTTCATTCGAGCCGACGAGCGGGCGGAACGCCCGGACGATCTCTTCGAGGAGCGGCGTCAGGTTCGCCGCCTCATCCTTGGCGGGGATCACGATCGAAAGCGTCCCTTCGCGATCGCCTCGACCTCTCTCGTCGAGCGATCGACCGGGCTGCCAACGCGGGTGCGCGAAGTCTCGGCGAATTGAAGACATGAAGAGGTGGCCTCCTTGCCAACCACGCCTCGAACCACGGAGGTAGCTTCGGACCTCTCGATTATGTCAACCTCCCCCGATTCGCCCAGACCAATCCGACTCGATTGGAACAACCCGCCCTCTTCTGGACATCGAAGGCTTCGACTGCTACTTTGACGCTCTCGGGCGATGGCAAGCTGGACCCTTCGAGAGACCCGGCGGCGAAAAGGATCTTCGAGAGCATGGCATCGCCGGAGAATCCCCCGACCCAGGTTGTTCGGATCGCCACCGACACCATTCGAGCAAATCATTTCAGCACATCGATTTACGGCGACCCCGCTCGCGAGATCAGCGACCTGATCGACGGCATCCGCGATCACGGCATCCTCGTCCCCTTGGTGGTCCACTCCGAGGCAAAGAGCGGCCATTGGGAACTGGTCTCGGGGCATCGCCGCCTGGCGTGCGCCCAGAGGCTCGAACTCCCCAGCGTCCCTTGCCTGACCCGGACGTTCGACACCGAAGCCGACCGCCGCCGCGCGATCCTCGAATACAACCGCCAGCGACCCAAAAACTTCGGGCAGATGATGCGGGAAGCCGACGCGATGGTCGACCTCCTCGCCGACCTTGCGCGCGATCGAAGTCTGGCCAACCTCCGACAATCGCCCGAAACAACCGATTCTCCCGATCGTCGGGATTCCGACGGTCGGAGCGGTCGGACCGATTCCACCATCGCCCGGACCATCGGCCTCGGCGGCAAAGACCTCTACCGCCAGGCCCGGGCCATCTGGAAACTCGCCCAGGTCGGCGACCTCCGGGCCTTGAGCGGGGTCGAGCAGATCAACGCCGGGACCAAGACCATCCACGCCGCTTACAAGGATCTGAGGCGCCGCGACCGCTTCACCACCGGATTTCGCCCCACCCCTTACGACGTCTGGGCGTTCAAGCATGACCGGGCCTTCGGCATCCCCCACCCCGGTTCGATCCCTCCGTCGATTATCGCCCACACGCTCCACTACTTCACCGAGCCGAACGCCCTGGTCGTCGACCCGATGGCGGGCGGCGGGACGACCCTTGACGTCTGCGAATCGATGGGACGCCGATGCGTTGCGTATGACATTAACCCTGTTCGCCCAGACGTTTTGAAACATGACATCACTCACGGCTTCCCGCTCGACGCCCGCGAATGCGACTTGATCTTCTGCGACCCCCCGTACCATACCATGCTCGCCCGGATCTATGCCGAGAGGGGCGTCGCCAACGTGCCATTTCCGGCCTGGATCAATTTTTTAAAGTCGTTAGCGGCGAATGCCTTCGAGGCGCTTCGTCCTGGCGGGCGCCTCGCGTTATTGGTGGCGAATCAGACCGAGAAAGACTTACCCGCCGGTCACGGGTATCTCGATCATGCTTTCTTCGCTTACCAGGCGATGATGGAAGCGGGATTCCTTCCCGAACGGCGAATCAGTTGTCCGATGGACGGTGCTTATCTACCGCAACATGTTCGCCAGGCTCGAGTTGACGGCCGGATGCTCGGGCAGGTCCGCGACCTGTTGGTCGCTCGAAAACCACGCGATTGATTTTGCGATCCTCATCAGGGCAGGGGGTCGCCACCCGCAAGTTCATAGACCTTCCCTCGGACGAACGGGTTGCTCAACGTCGGGTTTCGCCGGACGATTGGTTCGGGCAATAAAACGACGGCCTGACGGACCAAGTCTTCAACTTCCTGGGGGCGAAGACTCTCGATGACCAGGGCGATTGCGGCATTCTCCGCTTCGCGAGCCTCTTCCTGTCGGGCTTTTTCTTGCTTAATCTCGACGAGTTTGGTCTGAGCTTCCAATTCTTTGCGACGGCTTTCCAGGCGATTCGCCACCTGCGGTAACAGCTCGTACCCGTCTTCGATCCCCGCCCGGATGTAGCCCGGCCCGTTCCGCAGCTTCCCCTGACTCTGCAAATAGAGCGCATTGAGCAAAACCTTGGCGACGTCCTCGGGTGCTTTTTGAGCCGCGAGTCGCTCGGCGAGCCGCTGGGGAATTCCCTGATCCGTCAACAATTCTTGCAAATCCACAGCAACAAGCAGACGCCCGTCGGACGACATCCGGAATGGGGTTCCCGGAATCGGGATGCTTGCGTTGTCTTCTCTCGTCAATTGTTCTTGTTTGGGCCTACCCTCGGGGCCGCTCGGGCCGAAGAACTGGGCCAAGGGTTCTAAAGATTCTGGGACGGTTTTCGAGGTTGGTCCTAAAGAAATTGGAACGCTTCCATCGACCCCATCTAAAAAATTTGGACCAGTGGCGGCCGACTCCTGGGGCGGAGTCGGCCGCTTCTTCCCGCTTGGCCGTCCAGGGGCCGGGCGAAGCACTTTGTAAGCGGTTGACTTTCCCTTCGACTTGTTCGTCGCCAACAGCCCGACCTTGGTCAAGTCCTCGATCGCGGTCAGCACCGTTTGCCGACTCAAGCCTGCTTGCTTGGCGATCGTCCGGATGCTTGGATAAGCCCAGCCCGTCCCGAAGTCCGAATAAAGCCCCACCACCAGATAAACCTTGATCGCCGACCCGCCGATCGTCTTGAACGACTCGGAACGCAGGAGGTCGTGTTCCACCTTGAAAAAGAAAGAGTCCATGGCCGACGGTCACCCTCCTTCGCGACCGGAATCTCCGTCGTCGCGAGCGATTCGCCCTGTTCGGCTTAATTAAGTAAGATGGCTCGACGGCGGGTCGGGGACGTAATAGGTTTTGACCTTGCCTCGCTCGTGCGTCGTCGAAACCACGAGTCCCAACGTCTCCAACCTCGACAAGCTGTCGATCACCGTCGGGCAAGACAGCCGGGTTTCCGCCATCAGCTGGTTCAGGCTCACCGTCACGCTCCGGTCGGGAATCCCCCCGCAAGCGTCGAGCATCGCCAGGTAAACCTTGATCGCCTCGCCCTTGATGCGAGCCAGATATCCCCGGTCGATCAGGACACTGCGCAACCAGTCAACTTGGATGGGCATGGCGGCGACGGGCATGGTCAACCCTCTCCTTGATGATTTGCGGATCTTTCCCTCGGATTTGACCCGGACCGTGAGTCTAATCGGCACTTCCGGTCCCATTCCTTCAACCCGTTTGATCGACAAAGAACAAGAGGAGAGCCTCGATTCGCCTCAAGCCATCAGCGGGCCTATCTCCGCCAGTTCCAGGACGAGGGCGTCGAGCGGCTCGACTTCGCCGTGCCCACCAGCGACTTGGCGGATCATCGCCAGACCCTGGAGGACTACTTCCGCAAGAATCCGCCCCGCTCGGCCGCCCAGGCCGCCGACGACATCGAGCGTCTCATTGGCATCCGCCGCGGGCCGACCCAGGTCCGCAAGTTCCTCGCGGGGATGGGGATGAAGCTCCGCAAGATGGGGCTGATCCCGGCCAAGGCCGATGCCGATGAGCAGGCGAAGTACCTCAAGGAAAAGCTTTGGCCCCGCTTGAAGCAGGCCCGGCGGCTCAAGCGTGTGGTCTGCTTCGTCGATGCCACGCACATTCGTCCACGGGCCCTATCTGGGTTATCTATGGTGCTTCGTACAACTCCTGATGCGCGGCCCGTCGGGTCGCCGGCGGTTCAACGTCCTGGGGGCCATCGACGCGGTGACGCATGGGGCGACGATGGTGTGCGACGAGACGACGATCAACGCCGAGGCGATCGGCGAGTTACTCCGCAAGCTGTCGGACCGCCATGTCGGTTTGCCGATGACCTTGGTGCTGGATAACGCCCGCTACCAGCGGTGTGCGGCGGTCCAGGAGTTGGCCCGGTCGCCGCGGATCGAGTTGCTGTTCCTGCCGCCGTGCTCGCCGAACCTGAACCTGATCGAACGTCTGTGGAAGTTCGTCAAGAAGGACTGCCTGTCATGCCGGTATCATGGATCGCCGGCCAAGTCGAGGTCCACCAGGTTGCCATCCGTCGCGGCTCGCCGAAGGAGGGCCGCGACCGCCGGACCCTCAACCTCCTGGCCGGCGAGCTGACCCGGCGTGGGCTCGTCATATCGATCACCGGCGAGGCGGTCCGCAAGTCGCCGAAAAACACGCGCCGAAGCCCTGGCGGGAGCAGTGGTGGTGCATCCCCGAGCGGGATCACGCCCGATTCGTCGCCCAGATCGAGGACATCCTCGACCTCTACGCCGCCGAGCACACGCCCGAGGAGCCGCCGATCCGCATGGACGAGGCCGCCAAGCGACCGCTCCGCGACGAGCGCGAGCCGATCCCGATGACCCCCCGGCCATCCGGCCAAGGACGACTACCGCCACGAACGGGAGGGGGTGCGTGCGATCTTCCTGTCCTTCGACCCGATCCGGGACCGGCGTCGGGTGAGCGGCCGCGACAGCCGGACCCGCGCCGACTGATCCGCCTTGAGGAGAATTCCCGGAAAGCGGATCGGTCAGGCGTTGTGGATCAGGCGGGTCGCGCCCTGGCGGATGAGGTCTTCGGCGACCCGTCGTCCCAGGTCTTCGGGATCGCAACCGCCCGGGCCGGTGGCGTTGGCGGTGATCCGCTCTCGCCCATCCGGGTCGAGGACATGGGCTTGGAGGCTCAGACCCTCGGTCGTTTCTTGGGCGAAGGCGGCCAGGGGGATCATGCATCCTCCTTCCAACCCGGCCAAGACTCGGCGCTCGGCGATCACCGCCCGGTGGGTGGGCGGGTGGTCGAGCGGCAAGAGTCTCGCCAAGGTCGAGGCGTCATCGGCCCGGCATTCGATCCCCAAGGCCCCCTGGCCGACGGCGGGGAGGAATCTTGGCGGACCCAAACGCTCGGTGACGTGATGATCCAAACCGAGCCGTTTCAGGCCGGCTTCGGCGAGGACCACGCCGTCAAGCTCGCCCAACAGGGCCTTGTTGAGGCGGGTCTCGACGTTCCCTCGGACGTCGACCACGACCAGGTCGGCTCGGATGTGGAGGAGTTGCGCCTTGCGCCGGAGCGAGCCGGTGCCGACCTTCGCCCCCGGCGGGAGGCCCTGGAGGGTCCGGGCGGTCGGGGCGATCAAGGCGTCGGCCACGTCCTCTCGGGGTGGGACGGCACCCAGGATCAGCCCTTCGACCGGCTGGGTTGGCAGGTCTTTGAGGCTGTGGACCGCGACTTCCACGGTCCGGTCGAGCAAGGCCCGCTGGATCTCCTTGGTGAACAGCCCCGACCCGCCGATGAGCGACAGCGGGGAGTTCCGGTCGCGGTCCCCGAGGGTCTTGATCTCGACTAGCTCGACGGTCAGGCCGGGGTGGGCCTGGCGGAGCTGGTCGGCGACCCAACTCGACTGCCATCGGGCGAGGTGGCTCCCCCGGGTCCCGATCCTGAGTAGTTCCGGCATGTTCACGCCTGCCACTTCGCCCGCCATCACGGTTGTCCTTCCGCTCGACCGACGACGACGACCACAACCCTCGACGCCCCGGCCTGCTTGAGGGCCCGGCTCGCGGCCCCGGCGGTCGCCCCCGAAGTCAAGATGTCGTCGACCAGCAAGATGGTCCGACCGGCCAGCCCAGGCCGGTGCCGGCCCTTGACGTGGAATACGCCCTTCATGATCCTGGCCCGCTCGGTCCGGCCCGCCAGGGCGAGCTTGGGGGTCGCCACGGCCCTCCGGAGGGCCGAGCGGACGGGTAACTTCAAGGACCGACCAAGGCCCAGGGCCAGGGCTTCGGCCTGGTTGTACCCTCGGGTGAGCCGCCTGGTCCAGTGGAGCGGGACGGGGACGACCCAAGCTTGCGCGTTGATCTCGGCTTCGAGGGCGGGGCGTCGCCCCTGGGCGACGAGTCCGGCCACCCAAGGGGCGAGCCAGGCGTCCCGCTCGCACTTGAGTCGGAGGCAGAGGTTGCGGATCGGCCCGCTGTAAGGCCCCAGCGCGACGGCGGCGTCGAACCCGAGCGCGCGCCCTCGGCATTCCGAGCACCCCCGGTCGAGGCGGGCGAACGGGCCGACCGGCATGGCGCACCGGGGGCAGACAGATCCGGCGGCCTCGAGGAGTTCGGCCCGGCAAGGCGGGCAGAATGCCGAGGAGTCCGCGTCGGCGTCGCAGATCGGGCAGACCCGGGGGAAGGCCAGGTCGTCGACCGCCTCGCCCGCGGCGTCCCAGCCGGCCCGGAGCCATCGGGCGGTCGTCGACCAGAGCCTCCGGCGGTCGAGGAGGGGAGGGGGGCCGATCATGGCGATTTCTGGCCGGTCTTGAGGTAGGGTTCCAACTGCTCGCGGAGGTGGGTCCGCGCCCTGGCCAGGAGCGACTTGATCGCCGGCTCGGACCTCCCCATCACCTCGGCGATATCGGCATAACTCATATCCTCGAACTTGTTGAGCAGGACGGCCAGCTTCTGGTCTTCGCCGAGGATGTCGAGGGCTCCTCGGACGACGTCGGACAGCTCGACCTGGCGCATCTGCGACGATGCGGTCGAGTCCCGGGCCACGGCCCGGTTGACCAGCGGGCCGAAGCCGCCCGACTGCGAGTCGCCCCCCGGCGCGATCGTCAGGTTTCGCCCTTTGTTCCTCAGGTGGTTCATCGCCAGGTTGTTGGCCACGGTGAACAGCCAGGTCGAGAACTTGGCCTTGGGCTTGTATCCTTTCCTGGCCCGGTAGATCCGCAAGAACACGTCCTGGGTCAGGTCCTCGGCCTCGTCGGGGCGGCCGACGAGGTGGGCGAGCACGCCGACCAGCCGGTTCTGGTAGCGGCCGACCAGGACCTCGAACGCCCCCGGGACGTCATCCCGGACCTGAAGCATCAGCCGGACGTCGGGGTCTCGGGCTTCGAGTTGTGCTTCGGGGCCGCCGTCGGTCGCCACTAATCCCCCCTGGTCTTCACTTGCTCGCTTGCTTGGTTGGTTGTCGCCGTGCTTCGAAGGTTGGTCGATCCGCCCTCGAAAATCAAGGGGGGGGCGGGCCGATGGCCATGACCAGATCCTGGGGGGCGGCGACGCCCTCCGGGGTTTCGGCCCGGCGTCGGAGCTGGCCGCACGCCGCGTCGATCTCGCGGCCTTTGGTCTTCCGGACGCTGACGCTGACCCCTCGGCCTCGCAAGATCGCCTCGAACCGGCGGACCGCGTCGGCCCTGGGCCGGTCGAAGGGCAACCCCTCGACCGGGTTGTAGGGGATCAGGTTGGCGTGGGCCTTCTTGGCTTCAAGGAGGTCCGCCAGGGCCTCGGCCTCGGCCGCCCCGTCGTTGATCCCTCGGAGCAAGACATACTCGAACGTCACCCGGCGGCCGCTCGACCGGAAATAGTGGTCGGCCGCGTCGACGACGGCCCTCAAACCGACTTTTTTGTTGATCGGGACCAGCTGATCCCGGAGCGCCTCGGTCGGGGCGTGGAGCGAGACGGCCAGGTTGTACTGGCGGTCGATCGCGGCGAGCTTGCGCATCTTCTCGGGCAAGCCCACGGTCGAGATCGTCACCCGCCGCTGGCCCATCCCCAAGCCTTCGACCGAGCAGATCCGGTCGAGCGCCGGGATCAGGTTGTCGAGGTTGGCCAGGCTCTCGCCCATCCCCATCACGACGAGGTTGGTGAGCCGCTCCCCTTCGGGCAGGAGGTTCCTGAGCCGGACGACCTGCTCGACGATCTCGCCTCGGGTCAGGTTCCGCTCGACCCCCTTCAGTCCGCTGGCGCAGAACACGCAGCCCATCCCGCAGCCGACCTGGGTGCTGACGCACACGGTCCTCCGGGCGTCCTCGGCCATCAAGACGCACTCGACCCGGCGGCCATCGGGGCATTCGAGCAAGAGCTTGTCGGTCCCGTCGGGCGAAACGTGATGCAGCGCGACCTTGGTGGCGAACACCGACCACTCGGCTTCCAAGGCTTCCCGGAGCCTCTTGGCGAGGTCGGACATCACCTCGAATCGGTCCGCTCGCCGCTCAAAGATCCATCGAATGACCTGCCGGGCGTGGTAAACCCGATACCCGCGCTCCGCCATCCAGCCCTCGAGTTCGCCCGGGTCCGCATCAAGCACCGACCGCTTCGCCGCAAGTCCCACCGTCGACATCATTGCGATCCACGACCCGCCGCTCGAAGTTCCGGAAAGTTTAAGGGCCAACCCCGACATCTATTGGACCAGATCGACCGTCGGAAAGGAACTCGGCACTCCCTTTCCAAGGCTCCTCGGCCCGGATCACACGATCGAATTGAGCCACGGATGGAACACGGATCAGACTTTATCCTTTGCCTCCCATCCGTGTTCCATCCGTGGCTGAAGACACATCCCTCGGGTTCAAGGCGCACGATCCCCTTCAACGCGACCGTCCGGGCCTTCGCGCTCGCCGACTTCCGCCACCTTGCCAAAGAACCAACCCTCGACACCCCGCCTCGACCCGATCAGGCCGACCGTCGCCGCTTCTCGCGGAGCCGGGCCAGTTCCCGGGCCGGGTCGATCCGCCGCTTCCGGTGCGTCACCCGGTCGTCGTCAATCGAACGGTCCTGGATGAAATCTCGTCTCCCAGCAACAACTTGCGTCGCGGGCGATGCTGCCTCCACGACCGGCCCGACTCCTCCGATTGGCTTCGTTCCGCCAATTGCGCGACCGGAGTTTTCGGTCGTTGGCTTCGTTCCGCCATTTTCTTGACAGGTCTCGATGGCGGCCTCGGCAACCAGGGATGGCTTCGATTCGTCGACCGCTTCGGCGACTGACCCCCGGCGAGCCTCGTCCCGAGTGCCGAAGTGCTCGGCGTGGAACTGGTCGACGTACCACTCCAGCCTGCGCTGGAGCGACCGCTCGGACCGCTGAAGCCGGGCGAGGCTTGGGATCGAATCGTCGACCAGGCCGGCTTCGACCAGGCTCCTGTCGATCGCGTCGGCCTCTTCGACCCGCCCTCGATGCTCGACCAATTCGGCGATCCGACCTCGGGCGAACCCAAAGGCCGTCGGATCAACCTCCAGGTCGTCGCCCATCAAAGATTTGGCCAGCGATTGTTGCTCGTCGGTCCAATCGACCGCCTCGACCTTCGCCAAGGCTCGCCATCGGGCGATCAGCCAGTCGCACCCGGAGGGGGTCTGCCGGAGCTTGGCGACCACCTTGCCCGGCCCTTTGGCGATCTTCGAGGCCAACGTCTCGACCGCCAAAGCCTGGTCATCCTCCCAGAAGTCGATCGCCCGGAAAGCCGCATGATCGCGCATCGCCCGCTCGCCCCGACCCACCCGGTCGATCCGGCCCAAAGTGACCGCGATCGCCGACGCCAGCCAATCCTGCCAGCCATTCCGAGGCCGGAACGAGTCTCGAATCTCCTCGGCCCGATCTTCGAGCGATCGGACATCCTCAACCTCGGCGACCGGGCCGGTCAACCGGGCCACAACTTGCTTGCGTCGCAAAGATCGCTTCTCCGAAATTGGAGCGCGACCACGATGACTTAAAGTTCCCAAACACTCCACGACGGAATTCGATGGTGCGAGACACATGCGAGGGCGTCCTCTCAAGGGTGTCAAACCGGTGGGATCAAGCGAAACCTCCACCCTTGAGTATCGTGAATTTCGCGAGGCGTTAGTCGGGTTCTTGCCGAAATCGCCCAAATATCCCCGATTTGGCGCCTTTAAAAGTCAGTTGTCGTCAGCACGATGTCGCGGCATCGTCCCTCGGCCTCCCGTCCGGCAAGGCATCACGCGGCCACCAACTCGCCAAATGTCGCTTCCGTGGAAGACCAGTTTTGTTCGAGGATCGACGGGACGAACGAAGTAGGAGGTGGGGCTGAAATCAGTTCGCCATGATTACCGGCAACCCCTGCGATGAGGTCGGCAATGCGAAATAAGAATTCACCATCATTGGTGATAACGAATAAAAAGTTCTCCTCGAACAAGAAGAAATCAACAGCTTCCAAAGATATGCGGTTGCCGTCGATCGGTCGATCCATCGCGGCACCGCTCAGGAAGTTGGTCGCCAGGTTCGGGAGCGTGACCAACTCGGTGCTGGTCAGGATGAAGATGTGCCCTTGGGCGGAAAGCATCGAATATACCGTCCCGGTTAGCTCATGGAAATCGATCAAGAGCGGCGGCTTTCGCTCCAAGACGTCCATCGTCCAGAGCATTTTCCCGTCGCGATTCATGGCAGCCATCGCCCTGGGAGCCGAGGCTGAGCCGAGCGAACAGAGATCGATGATATCAAGGCCCTCGATCCGATGACCGATGATCGGCGGTCTGAACAAACCCTTATCCATAGTGAAGGCTAAAAGCCCAGAATCGCGGGCCGCACAAGCAAAGACCTCGCCATTGAGCCCGTCATCCAAAGAAATGAGTTTATAGAAATCGACGGGCTGACCACTTGTCTCGCCGACTTGAATGACAACTCGATCACCATTCCAATATAAAAGAAGCAGTCCGTCGAGACCTAGCGGAGCGATGAAGCCACCCGACTTCCTGGCCACCATACCATGCGCTCCTCCCTTGAATGAAGGTTCCAAGCGTTGCAAGTTGATCCGACCCGGCGAGGGCGACAGCTTGGCACCGACGACCACCTCGCTCCGACTGCTGATCGCTACGAGTTCTCCGGAGAACGCGACACCATTGATCGATTCCTCTTCGAAAATGCTCAGGACATCGAACCCTTCGTCTTGTTCACCGGAGCCACCCACCGGCAGAAATAGCTTGCCATCCTCGCTCCCGAAGCAAGCCTTTCCCATCCATGGACAATGACCCGCCCAGGAGATTTCAAACCCCTCGAATCCGTGTGTGCGGGAGTCAATTTTTGTTGGTCTCATGATATGTGTTTGGCTCCGGCGAGTCTTCGCCTTTGACTTTCAGTGATCCACTTCTTCTTCACCATCAGCCGCAACGCTTCTTTTGGAGCCGGTAAGCGACCGCGACGGATGTCTCCAGCTTTCTTCAAAGGCCAGAGGGGGTAGCCATGCCAGGCTCGCGGGGGTTCCGTAGCCGGAAATTCGGCGATGTGTTGTTGTTCGGTGCCCAGCGGGAGGAACTCGCCATCTGGGGTCCTCCTCATTCCAAAGAGGTCACCGTTTGGGACCATGATTTGATCGAAATCCGCCTGGTCGAAGATGGTGAACTCTTCCGCTGGGGTCAGCGATGGCAACCATTGTGCGTCGGCCGTGTTGTGGAGTGTATGGTGTTTGTCATAGAAGAAGTAGCGGAAGCGGCTTCTCCGGGTGACTTGGTCGTGAATTGGGCCTGGGTATTCTTCCTCTGCCATGCAGTCGCCCCAGGGTCGCCACGGGAACGGATGGTGCCCTTGTGAAGAGGACCATCTCGATCCCCAGGCAACAGAGTGTCTCCTCGACATGACATCTTCGCAAACCGTCGGCCCCTCGTCCACTCCAGGCGAGGCCGGTCGTCGACCTCCGTCGGACGCCTGGTTCCATGAGTTGGCTCACCGCCAGTCCAACCGCTTTCAACTTTCAACTTTGCGGCGGGAAGACGTCGGGCTCGATCTGGTAGCCGTGGGCGAGGGCGTTGGTGGCGTTGAAGAGGGCGACGACGGACATCACCTCGCCGATCCCGGCGGCGTCGAGGCCGAGTTTTCGGGCGGCGGCGGTGTGCGACTGGACGCAGTAGGGGCATCCGTTGGTGCTGGAGACGGCCAGGGCGATGATCTCGCGGATCAGGGGGGTGAGCTGGGTGGGGTCTTGGGGGTGCATGGTACTTTTGAGGTGGGTCCAGACGCGGTCGAGGTTTTCAGGGTTGGTGGCGAGGACCCGCCAGAACCGGGGGACGGCATCGAGCGACTTGGCGGCCTTGATGTCGTCGAAGATCGCGCGGACGCGGCCGGTCGCTTCGGCTTCGGAGACGGGGGGGACGGTGGACTCGGGGCGGTCGGGCATGGGGTGGGCCTTTCGTTCGTTCGTGAGCGGAAAGGGGGACGTTCGGAGGTGACCGAAGGGTCGGTGGCGCGGTCGTGCCGATTGTCGAGGATCGGCGGGAGTCCGCAAGCCTGGACCGGGCGAATCCGCTTCAAAAGCGGCAGAGGGCGAGCGGCCGGACCCGATAATTCCCCTCGAAGGCCGCAAGGGCGGCGACGCTCGGCGGCCTTCGGTCAGCTTGTGGACCCCTGGAAGCTTCGACGGACCGGAGCGGCCTTCGCGTGCGGAACGACGCAACCCCTCGATCGGAACCGAACTTCGCCAAAACCTCCGACGATGGCTTGAGGGCGACGATGCCCCGGCCTTCGCGGCAAGGCGTCGGGGTGTTCAAGGTTTCCTGGCTCGTGGTCCTGGTGGCGGCGACCTCCTGGGTCGTCGCCGACCTGGCCTCGGCCTGGCTCGTCCCGCCGTACCTGGCCGCGATGGCGCTGATCTTGCTCCCTTCGAGCGACGCGACCCGTCGCCGAGCCGAAGCGAGCCGGTCTCATCGCGCCGGGAGGGCGGTCGCTTCACCCTCGAACAGCCGGGTACGCTCGGCTGGGGATGGTTTGGCGGACCCTCTGGACTCCTCGGAGCCTTCGAGCACGCCCCCCGGCGGGACGACCGACGGTGGGGCGACCGCTTCGAGGGCCGAGAAGGAGAGCGGTCCCGCCTCGGCGACCGCCTCGAAGTCGAAGCGAGGGCGAAGCCGGCCTCGCAAGGCGAGCAAGCCCGCCGACCTCGCCGAGCCGGCGCCCGCCCACTGGGTGGAAGTCGGCCCCGGCAAGTTCGTCCGGGTCGAGGCGGCGACCACCCCCGAGCCGGTCGCCGGTCCCCATCTTTTGGTGGGACCGTCGGCGGACTTCCCTCTTTTCGACGATGATCCGATCGCCTTGGAGCTTGGATCACTCGCAGCCCCTGGGGAACCGGCCGGTTTCTCGGTAGGTTTCGAGCCGGGAGCAAGCCCTCCGATCGAGTTCAATCCTCGGTCCGATTCAACGACCCCAGCCTCCGTTTCTCCCGCCGACCCCGTCGATGACATCGTCGACGATGCCGACGCCACCGACCCGATGGGAGCCGCCGAGCCCGTCGCCTCGGGACCGCCGGTTCTTTCGGACCTCGACGCCGACGAGCCGGGATTCGCCCCGGACCTGGATCGCAACGTCCCAACCGCCGACGGCAACACGCCGCAAGTTGATGACGCCGCTCTCCAGGCCCCGGAAAGCGATCTCGACCCCGAAGCGACCGAATCCGACTATGAACCCGGTCCCGTCGTCGACCTGTTCGGACCGGCTCCCGACGCCTGGGTGGACGTGGCGGAGTCGCCGAGCCATTTCGACGATGAGTTCGAAGCGGAGACGGATTTCGGGGCCAACTTTGAGTTCGATCGGACGATTGAACGGTTTTCGCAGGGCTTTTCCGAGGTTGATCCGGAAAGTTTTCGCCAAGGGGAAGTTCCTCCTAAGTTCGAGGAAGCGTCTCAGGACGATTTGGACGCTCATTATTCAAATTTGGAAGTCGAAGCGGGCGGATACTCCCTTCGTCGAAGCGACTTGACGTCCCAAGCTGTCCGACGGGATCGTGTCGGGCTTGGCCGGAGGTTTGGTCGACGGTCCCCCTCGGGGCACCTCGGGCGAACGACCCGGCCCAACCGACGCCCGGCCGACCCTCGCCGCCAACGCGGGCGGAAGGTCGGCCGGCCTCGCCAGATCATCCGGACCTCACCCCCCCGGTCGCCACCCCGGACGCGGTTGGGGCGATTAGGTAGCTCGATCCGTACCGGATTCGATTTGTATCAAAAGTTGACATAGATGAAACCTTTTGGTCCCGCTATTGGTCTGGTCTACCGCCCACGCCTATTGTCGTTCCTGATCTTGCCGGGGCTTTTTCTTGCAATCCTGGCCTCCGATCGGTTCCACTGAGGGGGTCGTCGGCGAGGCGGGCAAAAAGAGGCCGCCCTGGTTCGGCCCTCCATCGTCCGGCGGGACTCTCTTGGAAGCGAAGGAGGACCCTCGGATGAACATTGGGATCACCGCGTTGACCTCGGCGGCCGCCCTGGCGCTGGGCTTGGGGCTGTCGGCGGATTTCGCCCGGGGGGATGACGCCCCGGCGGGCAAGCCGGTCCGGGTCTTGATCATCACCGGCGACACCCACCCCGCGCACAACTGGAAGGCGACCACGCCCGCCATCGCCGACGTCCTCGTCAAGGGGAACCGGATCGAGGTGGATGCCACCTCCACCCCGACCCGCGACCTGACCGACGAGAACCTCGCCAAATACGACGTCTTGCTGCTCAACTACCTCGACTACAAGAAGCCGGCCGAAAGTCCCGAAACCACCTGGACCGACGCCAACAAGGCCGCGTTCCTGAAGGCCGTCCGCGACGACGGCAAGGGCTTGGTCCTGCTCCACCACGCTTCGGGGTCGTTCGCCAGGCCGAGCTGGGCCGAGTTCGAGCAGGCCGCCGGCGGCTGGCGTCCGAGTCGGGGAAACCACGGCCCCGCGCACGAGTTCACCGTCAAGAAGACCGCCGAGGGGCAGTCGCACCCGATCGGCTCGGGCGCCCCCGACGAGTTCCCCCACCTGACCGACGAGCTTTACCAGAACTGCCTGGTCCCCTCGGGCGCCACGGTCCTGGCGACCGCCTACTCCGACCCGAACAAGCCGCAAGGCTCGGGCAAGGACGAAGCGGTGATCTGGGCCAACCCGTTCGGCAAAGGGCGAGTCTTCGACGACCTCTTGGGCCACGACGTCGTCGCGATCGCCGACCCGGGCGCCGCCACCTGGCTCCGCCGAGGGGTCCTCTGGGCCGCCAAGGGCGAGGTCCCCGCCGAGGTGAAGTGACAGGTCGAATCCAATCAGGCGATCAGAACTCGTCCGCCCCGACGACCCCGCCGGAGTCGCGGGTGGCGAGCTTCTGCCAGACCCCGAGCGTCGAGCCGGAGACGAGGGAGTAGAGATTCAGGGCCTTGTCGAAGATGAAGGCGGGGATGTCGCCGGTTTTGGGGTCGAAGGGGGTGGACTGGATCGAGTCCTTGAGGAAGCGGGCCGAGCCGTCGCGGAAGCCGACGTTGGCACCACCGGGGTGGCGCGAAAGCAAGTCGTCGCCTGGGTGATCGTTTCCTCGAACGGATCGGCGAACGGATCATCCCCTCGGATTCGGGCGGATCAGGCGGGGATGGGTGGGTGATGGGAGCCGGGTGTAACTTTCGAATCTGGAGATTCTTCGAGATCAAGAATTGCAAATCGCAGGATTGCAAATCGCAAAGGATTCAGAAATCTTGATTTGCGATTTTTTTGCGATTTGCAATCCTGCGATTTGCAATCCGGATCTCCAGATTCGAAAGCTACACCCATGGGAGCCATTCCTTTCGCATCCCACGATTTCAAAGCTGGTCAAGCGAGGTCGAATCGGTTATCCTGATCCGATCGTCGGATTCGAGGGAAGCTCACGTCGACCTCTGGTTTCCTTCGGAAGGTTTTCGGACCGTTTTTTGGGGTGCGCGAGGTTCTCGCCGCCCCGGATGAATCCCAATCACGCTTGATCTTCGTCCAAGCGACCGAGGAAGGGGGCTGGAATCGCCCGATCCTTCTTCGTCGCCATCGGGAGTTTTGTGTGGCCAAAGAGGAACCGATTCGCACCGAGGGCCGCATCGTCGAGGCCCTGCCCAACACGCAATTCATGGTCGAGCTTGAAAGCGGGCACCGCATCCTGGCCCACATCGCCGGCAAGATGCGGAAGAACTTCATCCGGATCGTCCCCGGCGACCGGGTGACCATCGAGATCACCCCCTACGACCTGACCAAAGGTCGGATCGTCTACCGCGAACGCTGACGCGACCAATCAGGGTGATCGAGGAGACGTCCGATGAACGGGTCGACGATGGGCCTGGTTGCCGGGGCCGCCGGCGGAGTCGTCGGGGTTCTTGGCGGGGTCGTCGGCTGCTGTCGCAGCATCAAAAATACCAACGGGCCGCGCGAACGGGCGTTCATGGTCCGCGTCTCGGTCTTGACCGGGGCCGGCGTCACGCTCTTCCTGGTCGCCTTGTTCGTGACGCCGTTTCCTTATCGGGCGATCTGGTGGCTGGTCTACCCGTTCGCACTCGCCAGAGGCATCCGGGTCATCAACCGGAAGCAACAACAGATCCGCGACGAGGAAGCCGGGTTTCGCGCTTGACGCTCAGCGGTCGGGTAATTCGCGGGCGATGGCCCCTTTGACGCGGGGCGGCTGGTCGCGGATCGCCGCCGCGAGTCCGTCGATCGAGGACTGGAGTTTGTCGAGTCGGGCATCGACCTTGTCGAGTCGGGCATCGACCCCTTCAAGTTTGCTCTCAACCTTGCCCAACCGAGCGTCAAGGTTCCGAGCGTCCGCCGACATGGTGGCGGCCCACCAGATCCCGGCGGCGATCGAGGCCAGCATCGCCCCGGCCACGATCCCGAACAGCCACTTGGCCAGCCCGA
>JAABUX010003831.1_pt1 | contig 19570 bp, 4 predicted proteins | sample 5561851 | NCBI WGS metagenome assembly JAABUX01 (sample SAMN10711883, study PRJNA513361) | rock metagenome | isolation source: Antarctica rocks | place: Antarctica: Victoria Land, Richard Nunatak red sandstone | collected 2016-01-03 | reverse complement strand
ACGTCTCGTACTGTTCAGAAGGGATTCCACCCTTCCACTTGACTATAACCGTCTATGTGCCCTCCTCGCCCACGCACCAGGGAGCCAGCGAGTGGCCTAACCGCATCACCACGAACGCAGGAGAACCCGATCTCACCGGCCTTGACATATCGAGGCGCCGCGAATCTAAACAGCCGCGGAGAGAGGCGCCCTCAACGAATGACCGACAACGTTCACCTGCTCATTCCCCTCCCTAATGACTGCAGAACCATCCCTCGTCTAAATGCCCGATTCTTAACAAAGCTTTAACAAGAAGCAGCTATCTTTCCCAACCTTTCTTGTGTTACAGTAGCTGCAACAACTCTCGACCGGCTTTTCGTCGTTGGACACTTTGAGCTCGTTGCACAGCATCCGACCTGTCCATGGATTCCTACCCAGGACATGAGCGTTGACCGTCGCGTTCATGACCGCGCGCCTGCTCTCGTTTCCCCCGTCCCAGGAAAGAAGAGGTCTCGGTATGAACAATCGCACGCCCTCTCGGCTCTGGCGCAGCGTGCTGCCGCTCCTGCTCGTCGCCCCTCTCCTGCTGGTGTTGGTCGCCTCACCGCCCCGTCCCATGCACGGAGCCCTCGTGCCGCAACCCTCGTTGGAGAGCAAAGCAACGGGCTATGGCGCGACGCCGCGCCCAGAGCGCCGGACTCCTGCATCCATGGTCACCGCTGCCCCCTGGTCGCCAGGGCGACGACAGGCGTCCCTCGACAGGAGAAGCCTCCCCACTCCTTTTCCACAGACCGCGTCCCTACGGACAGACGCCGCTCCCACACGCGCGCCTGCTGCGACCATCGCGGTGACGCCGAGGGTCGCTTCACGCCCTCGTCGCGTAAGAACACTCCCAGCTCCGACGGACGTTCCCTCCCTGGCGCGTGCTACTCTCCCTACGAGGCCCCTGGGGGGAAAGATCACGGTCTGTGAATTCTAATTTTGCTGCTTGGGACAAGCGGGTGGAAGCTGCACGCACCTTGCTGTACCCACACACTCCTGTCGCGTCTGAGCGCCGCAGCAGAGAGAGGCAGGGGCGTGGGCGCACGACTGCGCCTCTGTAAGGCTCTCTCGCGGGTGCCTTCGTCTAGAATTCACAGACCGTGGGGGAAAGATACGTCTGCACCTTGCGGCGCTTCCTCTGTCGTTCGAGATTAACCGGGGGCAGATCAACCGCCAGGTAACCTTTCTCTCGCGTAGCGTCGGTGGAACAGTCTTTTTGACGGGGAACGCCGCGGTGCTTCGCATAGAGAGCCCAGCGCCGCGAAGAGTCGGTGCGAAGGTTTGGAAGCCCAACCGTGTGAAGGGAGTCATGGCTACGCCGGGCACAGTCGCACGTTCCGTCGAGGTCGTCCGGCTGCGCTTCGTCGGCGCTGATCTGACTCCTCGTGTGGTGGGCTTTGATCGGCTTCCAGGAGAAACGAATTACCTCATTGGCCCTAACCCGCGCCGCTGGCGCACGCACGTCCCTACGTACGCTGGCGTGACGTATCGATCCATGTATCGGGGTGTGGACCTCGTCTATCATGGTAATGCAGGACAGCTCGAATACGACTGGAACATCGCGCCCCGCGCTAACCCGGACCGTATCACGCTGGCCTTCGACGGCGCGCGGAGCCTCCATCTGGACAAGCAAGGAAATCTCCTCGTCGACACGGCAGGAGGGCTGCTACGCCAACATAGGCCCCTGGCCTATCAAATAATAGGCGGCCGGCGACGGTCGGTGCCGGTGCGATTCGTCCTCACTGCCGACCGGGCACGTTTCGTTCTGGGAGCCTACGATCATCGCCGTCTCCTGGTCATCGATCCAGTCCTCTCCTACAGTTCGTATCTTGGCGGCGCAGGATCGGACTCAGGTAATGCGATCGCCACGGATGCATCGGGCAATATATACGTCGCGGGCAACACGGGATCCACGAACTACCCGACGACGAGCGGAGCGTATCAGACGACTGCTCCCAACGGTAGCGCCTTCGTCACCAAGATCAATGCTGCGGGAAACGCCGTAGTCTACAGCACCTACCTTGGCAATGGCAGCAGTGCTGCAGGGCACGGCATTGCAGTCGACACCGCGGGAAACGCCTACATTGTTGGGACGACTCCTCAAGGTTTCCCTATCCAGGGTGGTTTTCAACCCTCGACCTCCATCGCTGGCAACAGCAGTACCGGCTTCCTGGCCAGGCTGAACGCTGCCGGTTCCGCCTTGCTTTATAGCACCTACATAGGAGGAAGCAATTACGATGCCGCCATTGGCGTCGCTGTCGACGCTATGAATAATGCATACGTGGTGGGTTATACCGGTTCGCAGGACTTTCCTACCAAAAACGCGGTTAGAGCAACATTCGGTGGTAGTGGGAGTGTGAATGGCTTCTTGACCAAGATCAGCACGACCGCGACTGGCAGTGCATCGCTGCTCTACAGTACCTACCTTGGGGGAAACGCTGTGGATGCTGCCAATGCTGTAGCGGTCGATAATGCGGGACACGCCTACGTCACTGGCTACACAGACTCGGCCAATTTCCCTACAACAAGTGGAGCGTATCAGACCACTCTCAGTCCCGGCAACAATGTTTTCATCACTAAGATTGATACGGTACAGAGTGGAAATGCATCGCTGCTCTATAGCACCTACCTTGGCGGTACTGGTGTTAATGGTGGTAATGGTTCGAACGCGGGGTATGGAGTAGCCATTAATAGTGTAGGGGATGCCTACGTCACCGGCGGCATATCTAGTGGCTTCCCGACGACAGCGGGGGCGTTCCAATCCCTCTACGGCGGCGGCAATAACGATGCGTTCGTGACCGAATTGAATCCTACGGGGACGGGGTTACTCTATAGCACGTATCTTGGTGGCAGCGATCAGGATTACGGGCAGTCCATCACCGTAGACAGCAAGGGGTCTATGTACGTCGTGGGCAACACCCTGTCGAAAGACTTTCCGCTGCTGGCGCCCGTTCAGGCATACAACTATGGCGTGCAGACTGCCTTCGTGACCAAACTCACTGCTAATGGACAGCTCGCCTACAGTTCCTACCTGGGAAGTAGCGGAAGCTTGGACACGGCGCAGGGCGTCGCTGTGGACGCGGGTGGCAATGCGTATGTGACAGGGATCGCGACCTCCGGCAACTTTCCCACTACCTCGGGAAGCGGCTCCTTTCAGCCAACGTACGGCGGCGGGAACGACGCTTTCGTGGCCAAGATCGCGGGCCAGGCCTGCCCCACGCGCTGGGTTTGCGAGGATATCGGCAGTCCTTCCATCACCGGTGGACAGGCGACGGGGGCTCGGGAACTTTCGTGCTTCAGGGGAGTGGGAGCGACATCTATGGCACGGTCGACCATTTCCACTACCTAACCCAGAGCATCACGGGCGATCTGACTTTGAGCAGTCGCATTCTTTCCATTGGGAATACGGACGCTAACGCCAAGGCGGGCTTGATGATCCGCGCGAGCGACAGCGCCTCGGCTCCCTTCTACATGGCTGACCTGGAGCCCAGTGGCAGAGTGGAGGTCGTATACCGCGGGACGGACGGGGCCAGCACGTATTATGTCGTTTCCCCATTCGCTGCTACTCCTCCTACATGGCTGCGCATCACGCGGAGCAACACGACGTTCACCGTCTTGACCTCAACTGACGGAACCACATGGTCGCCCGTGGCTGGATCAAGCATTTCCATCACGATGCCGTCTGTTGTACGGGCGGGCCTTGCCGTGACCTCGCACAACGACGGCGCCCTCACGACAGGCGTCTTCGACAACCTGACGCTCTCCGGCTGTCCCGCCGGGTGGACGTGCGCGGACATCGGAGCGCCCGCGCTGGCCGGAAGTCAAGCCGCGACGGGCCTGGGTGCGTTGACCGTGCAGGGATCAGGCGCGGACATCTGGGGCACAAGCGATCAGTTCCACTATGTCTGGCGGACGTCGACGGGAAATAGCGTGCTGAGCACGCGCGTCCTTAACGTCATGAGGACGGGAGCCTGGAACAAGGCCGGATTAATGTACCGTGCCAATGCGACGGCGGGAGCGGCCTATTATGATGCGATGATTGAACCGGGTCCCTTCTTGCAGATCCAAGCGCGCTCATCCTCCGGCGCCACGGCGGTGGATGTGGTAGATGTTGCGACGCCTGGTTCCTTTCCACTGTACCTACGCATCCGGCGCGCGACAACGGGCGGTAATAGCTACACGTTCGTCACCGATACGTCCGTTGATGGAACGACATGGACTGTAGTACCGGGATCAAGCTTCAACATGAATATCTCAGGGATACCTGATGTCGCACTGGCAGGGCTGGCCGTCGACTCGTATAATACGAGCGCCCTGAGCAGCGTCCCCTTTGAAGACGTAGCACTAAGTCAATCCGGCCCCCCCGCAGGTTATTCCCTGACCGCTCCTCTCACCGTCACCACAGGGACAAGTGCGCTGGCTGGTGGCAGTGGAGCGACGCCGGGCTATACCGTGCAAGCGACCTTCACTGCATCGACATCGCCGACCGCAGCGCAGATCTACTCGGCCATCCAGGACTGGACGACGACGGCGCCCGACGGCAGCAACCTCGACGGAGTCAACTACCCGCACGGCTACCCCGCTGACCTGGGCGTGTTCTATCAGGGTGCACAGATCGACGCCGACGTGCGCACGGCGACGCCTTCATCCGTCGTGCTCTCGTTCAAGCTCCAAGGGCCGCTGTCCGCTAATAGTACGGACAGCGGCGACTATGCGGTCGCGTGGGCCAATCCAACACCGACGGTCCTGGATACGTTGAGCAACGTGTATCTGTGGGGCGACAACTTCGCGGGCTCGACCTTGAACGCCGCGTACGCCGATGCACCCGCAGGCCTCGCCGTGAACAATGGCTCCGTTACCTTCCCACAAGCGCCCACGTCAAACATTCGCGTGGCGACCGGCCAGACCGATGTCGAAGCAACGGTCGACATTAACACGTCCACGGCACAGAATACGTGGTCGCAGGACTCTCGCAGCGGCCCTGGCCTGCGCGACGACGCCGGGGCGAACTACGGCTACCACGTCACGCTCGACGCTCTCAATAGTCCGGGCCAGTATTTCGACGCGGTAAGCGAGAGAGTTGTCTGGGGATCGGGGGCCTATCAAGGCGTTCCCTTGCCTATCTCAGCCAACACCTGGTACACCATCGCCGGATCGGTCGTCGGAACGGCCGCGACGGTGAACGGGACGGTGTGGGCTGTCGGCGCCGCCCGTCCGTCCCCTCAGTCAACGAGCACGTTCGGCAATCTTTCCAACACCGGAGCCGCCTTGTTCGGAGCCGCGGACCACGTCAACACGTACCGCTACTTTCGCGTCTTCTGGGCGGTCGCCTCGCCCCCGACAGTGTCGAGCGGCCCCGTTCTGAGCTATACACACTACACGGAGAGTCCGTCATCAGGCAGCGTCGGAACCGCGATGAGGATCGCCTATTACTGGGCGACGGATACGCAGTTCTCTGCTATGTACGTTGACAACGCGCTGCAGTGTCGTGCGGGTTATGGCGCGACGCCGCCACGTCCACTAAGCCTTTCATGTGCGTTAAGCACAGCAGGTCTCAGTAGCGGGCAACATACGGTTGCACTTCAGACGAACGCCCATGACTCCGATTTCGCAATCCCCGTCTGCGTAAGCGGAGGAACGTTCGCCTTCAATGTCGCCTGTCCCACACCGACGGCAACGAACACGCCAACGAACACGAGTACACCATCGCCCACGGCGACGAGCACGCCGACAGCGACGAATACTTCCACGCCGACGAGCACCTCAACCAAGACGCCAACCAGTACAGCGACACCGACGAACACACCGACGAACACAAGCACCGCGACGAGCACACCCACAAACACGAGTACACCGACCAACACGCCAACGAGTACGCCGACAGCGACGAGCACGCCGACGGCGACGGCCGTGGTAGGACTGAGCATCGACGACAGCGTGCAGGGGGCGCAGGTCTACCAGTTCAACTACGTCGGCCTTGGCTGGGGGCACTGCATCAGGTGCACCGCGCCGGGGGCGGCGCTCGGGGCCACGCCCCCGTACCACGGCACCTACAGCGCGGACAACACGGCCAACGACGACGTGACGCTCACCTTCACGGGGACGGGTCTGACCCTCTACGGCGTCACGAGCCTGCAGGGCGGCGTGGGCGCGATCTCCCTCGACAACGGCGCGCTCACGGGCACGGCCGACTTCTTCGGGCCGCCGGCGGGGAACCAGGCGCTCTACACGAGTCCCGCGCTTGCGTTCGGGCTGCACACGTTCGTGCTGCGCGTGACCAAGACCAAGGACCCGACGAGCACGGACACATATATCTACCCCGACGCCGTGGCCGTGACCGGGACGGGGGGCGCGATCGCGCCGCACGCCGCGCGGCGTGCGGTACAGAACGCGCGGCGCCAGCTCCCATCCCCCCCGGCGCTGGGCGCGCCGCTGTCGCGAGGGCATGGCGGGACGACGGCGCCGCGGACAACGCCGCGCGGGTCGCCTCCGACGAGAGGCGTCTCCGCGGGCAGGGCGCGGCGTACACGGCCGCCACGACCTGGTCCGCCCGCGGCCACACCGACGGGGCGAGGGCCAACGGCTTGGCCGCGCGGGGGAGGGGCGTCATGACGACGCGCGCACGGGGAGAACGACGCGACGCGATCCATGTAGTGACCGTGAAGACAGAGAGGGGCAGAGAAAGATGACGTATCCAAGACGCAAGGGGCTGCCGCTGCTGCTGTCCGTCCTCGCCGTCGTCACGAGCAGCCTGCCCGCCTTCACGGCTTTGTCTCTCCCGCCGTCGCCCCCGCCGCCTCCGCACGCCGCGGCCGTCGCTCCGCCCCCGCCGCGTCCGCGCGCGCTGCCGCCGTCCTCGTTCGTCCCGGCGCCGCTGCGCACGGCGCACCGTGCCGAGGGAGTCGTGCGCGCGCCGTCCCCTCTCGGCCCCGCCGCGCCCCTCGATGCCGCCGCGCCGCGCCCTCAGCCTTTCCATCCGCGCGTGTTGCCGGCCGCCGTGGGCGGGCCGCTGCGTCCGCCCACGCCCGCGGAGATCGCCGCTGCGGCCCAGGCGGGACCGTCCGTCCGACGCCTGGCCGTACACGCGGACACGGCGAACCCGGCCGTGGGCTTGCCGCCCGCCGTGGCCGCCGCCAACGTCCCCGTGCAGATGAGCGTCGAGCACCCCATCACCGAGCCGCAGTTCAGCGTGCAGCGCGCCAGCGTCTACCCAGAGCCCGGGAGCAACGTCTCGTTCTCGGCCACCCCCATGAGCACCTCCCTGCTCACGGCCGGGCCGTTCCCCAGCTTCACCTTCAACCACGTCAACTCCCTAGATGGATCCGGTCCCATCCCGCGCTGCCAATCGTACGTCACAGCCGATGGCAGGTCAGCGTCTGAGGTCGGATCGAGCAGCCGGCCCCTAGCCGACGCCACCTCGCGCGACGACGGCTCCTGCCTGGTGCAGCCCCTGCAGAGCGCCGATGGCCGCTACGGGGCCGGGGCGGACATGCGCCCCGCTGGTGGACCCGACCTCCGCGAGTTCCAGGCCGTTTTCACGGCCACCATCAGCGTGGTGCGCGCGGGACCGGCCACGATCAGCGCCCTCGTGGACGACTCGGCCGTCCTCTCGGTCGGGCCGCGCGCGAACGACCCCCGTCACACCCAGCCGCGGAGCAGCTCTATGCCCACACCCCTGTATCCCCTTACCCAGACCGTGCCCATGACCGGTCCCTTTACGGGGTATCCGACCATGGCGGGCTTCTATCAGAACGGCAACAACGTGCTCACGGCGACGGTGACCTTTCCCGCGCCCGGACGCTATCCCGTCGAGGTCGACTACGTTGAGGTGAATCCAATGAGCCAGCTCAACCTCGTCCTGACGGTCGACGAGGGCACGGCCAGCCGCCTCGCGGGCGAGCTCGACTGCGGCGCCTGCGACGCCACGCTCCTGGCGTCGGACTTCCCCACCGCCGTCACGGGCGACATCCCGGTGGGCAACCCCATCAACACGCGTACGGGCAACCTTTTCGAGACAATGACCGACCTGAGCGATGCGGCGCCGGGCCGCCCCTTGCTCTGGGCGCGCACCTACAACAGCCAGTCCGTCGGCGACGCGACGAACCCCTCCGGGCTCGGTCCGGGCTGGCAGACGCCCTATGCGACGCGGATCATCTCCTCTTCCAGCATCATCACCGTGGTCACGCCCGAGGGCAACCTCTTCCCGTTCGTCGACAACGGCGACGGCAGCTTCCGGCCCTTTCCCGGCGACCACGCGTCCCTGATGCGCAACGCGGACGGCACCTATACCGAGCACACCTGGGCGCAGGAGACGATTACCTTCACCGCCTCCGGCCAGCCCACGATGATCGCCGACGCCCACAACCGCGCGCTGCTCCTCTCCTACGATCCCCAGAACCCCTCCCAGCTCGTCGGCGTGACCGACGCGACCTACCCCGCGCGCGCGCTGACCATCGCCTACAATGGGCTGGGGCAGACCGTGGCCGTGACGAACGCGGCGGGCCAGAGCATCGGCTACACCTACGATCCCTCCACGGGCGACCTGACGGGCGTGATCAACCGGGCGGGCAAGCCGACCGCGCCCCAGACCTACACCTACCTGGGGCAGACCCACCTGCTCACGAGCGCGGTCAACGCCCTGGGGCAGGCCCTCGAGGGCACGACGTACGACACGACGGTCACGCCGCCGCGCGTGAGCGGGCAGACCGCGCAGAACGGCATGCAGATGTCCGTCGCCTACGCGCCCGCCGCCACCACGATCACCATGACGGCGCCGGGCGGCGGGGCCAATCCGACCCCCGACGGCCATCCGATGGTGGAGACGGTCTCCTACGACCCCCAGACCGACGCCATGACCGGCGTCTCCCTCGACGGCGTGACCCAGCAGTCGGCGCAGTTCGACGCCAACTTCGACCCCGCGGCAACAACGGACGGCATGGGCGCCGCGCACGCCGTCGTCACGACCTACAACCGCCTGGGCCTGCCGCTCTCCGTGGTCGACCCGCTCGGCGCGACCACCGCCATCACCTACGACGCCCAGAACAACCCGATCACCATGACCGATCCCCTTGGCCACCAGACGATCGACGGATACGACGCCAACAACAACCTGACGCTGCAGACGAGCGGCGGCGTCACCACCACCACGCGCTACACGGCGGGGGGCCAACCGACCGACACGACCACCCCGGACGGCGTGGTCACGCACAACGACTACGACCCCGCGACGGGCGCTCTGATCACCGCCACGGTGGGGGCCAACCTGTCGCCGGACAAGCAGCGCATCACCGTCTACGGCTACGACGCCGCCGGCCGTCCGAACAGCGTGACGAGCGGCGTGGGCACGGCCACGCCGCGCACCGACCTGACGCGCTACAACGACGACAACACGGTCGCGCAGACGATCCAGAACGCCATGGGCGCCGGGACGTTCGACCCCGCGCACCCCGACCGCAACGTGCTCACGCGCTACGGCTACGACGCCGCCGGACGCCAGATCTGGGTGCAGAGCCCGCCGGGGACGGACGGCCTGGCGCGCTACAGCATCATTCACTACAACGCGGCCGGCCAGACCGACTGGACGCTGCGCGACGCCGTGGATACGACCACGGGGCTGCCGGCGCTGCCGTCTAACCTAGGCGATCCGGCGGCGCGCCCGCCGTCCTACAGCCCCTCCCGCCCCGACGCCAACGTGGCCACGCTCGACGGCTACGACGCGCTGGGCCGCCAGGTGCTCGTCACGCAGACCGGCGTCCTGGCGGGGACGTTCGATACGACCACGGGGACCTTCAGCGCCGCCGCCACGCGCGTGACGCGGACGGAGTACGACCTGATGGGCCGGCCCATGACCACGACGCAGAACCTGGTGGGCTCCGGCGTCTTCGACCCGGCGCACCCCGACCAGAACGTGCGCACGGTGCAGGGGTACGACGCGGCGGGCAATGTGCAGTGGCAGGGCGACGCGCTGGGCCGCTGGACCTACACGCAGTACGACAACAACAACCGGCCGGTCACCACGACGGTCAACGACGTCGCCGGCCACCCGCCGCTCAACGGACCCCCGCCCGTGAGCGACGGCGCCGACGCCGACGTCGTCGGGGTGACGGAGTACAACCTCGACGGCACGACGCGCGACCACATCGACGCCTACGCGCCCGGCACGACCTTCGACCCCACGGCGCCGATCACCGACCGCCTCACGCTCTACGGCTACGACGGGTGGGGCCGTCCGGTCACCACCACCGTCAACGCCTACACCGCGACCGTCAACGGCGTCCCCACCCTCGTCGACGCGGCGGACCCGGCGGGGCGGCCGGACCTCAACCGCACCACGGTGATCAGCTACGACGTGACGAGCGGAGGGGTGGTGGGGCAGCGGGACGCGCTGGGACGCTGGACGAGCACGCGCTACGACGCCGCCAACCGTCCGGCCGCGGCGATCCGCGACTGCTACACCGTGCTGCCCGACGGGACGCGGCTCCGCGCGGCGGGGAACTGCGCCTCCTACGACCCCGCCCACCCCGATCAGAACCTGACCACGACGACGGGCTACGACGCGCAGGGGCGGGCCGCCACGGCCACCGACGCGCTCAACACGCAGACGACGACGGGCTACGATGGGCTGGGGCGCACCGTGGCCATGACCACGGGCGACACGGGCGGGACCTACAACCCAGCCTCGCCCGATCAGAACGTGGCCACGGGGACGGCCTACAACGCGCTGGGCCAGACCGTGGCCGCGACCGACGGCCTCGGTACGCCCACGACCTACGCCTACAATGGGCTGGGGCAGACCGTGGCCGTGACCACGATGACCACGCTCAGCACGACCTCCGTCACCCGCAGCGGCTACGACGGGACGGGCGCGCTGCGCTGGACGCTCTCGCCCGTGGGGCTCTACACGGTCTACGGGACCGACGGGCTGGGGCGGGTGCTCACGACGACCCAGAACTACACCTTCACGGGCCAGCCCCTGCCCGGTCGCACGGACGCCAACCTGAGCACGGGCACGGTCTACGACGCGGCGGGGCGCGTCCTGGAGACGATCGACCCGGCGGGCCACGTCGTCTCCACCACCTATAACCTGCGCGACCAGCCCCTTCTGCGGGTCCAGAACGTGCAGGCGACGTGCCCGGCGAGCGTGAGCGACTGCAACGTGACCGCCTCCTCGCAGTACGACCGCGCGGGCGCCCTCGTCGCCTCGATCGACGCCAATGGAAACGTGACGCGCGACCGCTACGACGCGGCGGGGGAACAGACGGGGACGACCGGCGCCCTGGGCGCGACGACGGCGATCTCCTATGACGCGGGGGGGCGGGTCATCACCACGACCGATGTGTTGGGCCGGTCGAGCGTGAGCGCCTACGACGGCCTCGACGAGGTCATCAGCACGACCACGGGCATCACGAACGGGTCGCCGGGGGTGGCGCCCTCGGTCGGAGCCACGGCGGTCTACACCTACGGCGCGGGCGTGCTGACCGCTCAACAGGATCCCAACGGGATCGTCACGCAGGAGCAGCGCGACGCGCTCGGACGAACGATCACCACGACCGTGGGCAGTGGGGCGACGCAGCAGCGGACGGTCTACGGGTACGACGCGGACGGGCGCACGCTCACCACGACCGTGGGCGCGGGCACAGCCCTGGCGCAGGCGAGCGCGACGCTCTACAACCCCGACGGCTCGACGGCGGCCTCCGTGCAAAACGCGGGGGGCGCCGGCGTCTTCAGCCCCGGCGTCCCCGACCGCAACGTGCCCACGCGGTCCTACTACGACGCGGCGGGACGCCCGATCCTGGCCGTCGACGCGCTGGGCCACGCCAACGCCACGCACTACGACGGGGCGGGGCGGCCGGACTGGACGGTCCGCAACCTCGTCCCGCTCGTCTACGACGCCCGGGGGCTGCCGGCCCTGCCGGCGACGCCTCCTCCCTACACGGCGACGGCGCCGTCCCAGAACGTGGCGGTCTTCAACGCCTACGACGCCTTGGGGAACCAGACCCTGGTCACGCAGACGGGCGTCCTGACCGGGACGTTCGATCCGGGCGCGCGCACCTTCAGCGCCGTGACCACGCGGGCCACGCGCACGGAGTACGACGGCCTGAGCCGCGCCCTCACCACCACGCTCGACTACCGTCCCGACCTCTCCCCGACCGGGCTGCCCGACGCCAACGTGCGCTCACTGACGCAGTACGACGCGGGGGGCAACGTGGTCGGCCGGCGCGACCCCTTGAACCGCTGGAGCGTCACGGGCTACGACGCGCTCAACCGGCCCGTGACCACCACGACGAACTACGAGGACGGCAACCCGCTCGCCGTGACCGTGGGCGCCGCCTGGACGAACGGCAACGACACGGACATCCTCAACGTGACGCGCTACAACGCCGACGGCAGCGCCAAGGGGACGATCGCCAACTATGTGACGGGCACGTTCAATCCCACGGCGCCGCTCACCGACCGCGTGACGCTCTACGGCTACGACGGACAGGGACGCGTGGTCACCACGACGCTCAACAGCGCGCCGGGCGTGACGCGCCCCGACCTTAACCGCACGACGGCGACGGCCTACAACGGGCAGGGGCTGAGCGTGGGACAACAGGACGCGCTGGGCCGCTGGAGCGTGACGGGCTACGACGGGTTGGCGCGCGCCGCGAGCACGACGCGCAACTGCACCGATGGGCAGGGCGCCCCCGTGGTGAGCCCGCTCGTGCAGAGTTGCGCCCCCTTCAGTGCGGCCACGCCGGACCGCAACGTCGTGGCCACGACGCGCTACGACGCGCTCGGGCGGGCGTTCGGGACGCTCGACCCCCTCGGGCACGTCACGACGACGGCCTACGACGGGCTGGGCCGCACCGTGGCCATCACCCAGAACGACACCGGCGCGGCCTACAACGCGGCCTCTCCCGACCGCAACGTGGCCACGGGGACGGCCTACGACGCCCTGGGCCGCGCCGTGGCCACGACCGACGCCGTGGGCGCCGCCACGACCCTGGGCTCCAACGACCTGGGGCAGACCGTGGCCGTGACCACGCCGGCGACGACGGGCGGGACGGGCGCGGCGAGCCGCACCACGGCCAGCGGGTACGACGGGACGGGCGCGCTGCGCTGGAGCGCCACGGCCGACGGACGCGTCACGGTCTACGGGGTGGACGGGCTGGGCCGCACGATCAGCACGACGCGAAACATCAGCTTGAGCGCGCCGACCGGCGCCACGGACGCCAACCTGACCAGCGGCGTCGTCTACGACGCGGCGGGACGCACCACGGCCACGAGCGATCCCGCCGGGCGGGTTGTCGCGAACACCTACGACCTGCGCGACAACCTGATTATGCAGGTGCGCAACGCGCAGGCGTCATGCGCGCCGGGGGCCACGGACTGCAACGTGACCTGGCGCTACGGGTACGACCGCGCGGGCGCCCGCACCTCCATCACCGACCCGCGCTCTCTCGTCGACCCCACCACGGCGTACGTGCAGACCTTCGGCTACGACGCGGCGGACGAGCAGATCACGGCGACCGACGCGCTCGGGCACAACACGGTCCAGGCCTACGACGCGGGAGGGCGGCTCGTCGGGCGTCAGGACCCGCGCGGGAGCGCCGACAACCTGACCTACCGCTACGATGGGCTCGACCGCATCACGGCGACGGTGGCGCAGAGCCTGAGCATCGGCCAGTCCTACGACGCGCTGGGCCACCGCGTGGGCCTGACGGACGCGACGGGGGCCACGAGCTTCGCCTACGACGCCCTCGGACGCACGACCGCCGTGACCGCGCCGACGACGGGCGCGGTGGGCTACAGCTACGACGGGACCGGGCGGCGCACCGGCCTGACCTACCCCGACGGGAGCGCGGTGGGCTACAGCTACAACGCCGACGGCTCCCTGGGAACCGTCAGCCAGAACGGAACGGCGCTGGCGGGCTACACGTACGACGCGGCGGGCCGCCCGGCTATGCTGACGCGGGGACCGGGACGGAGCGGCGGACCAACCAGTCTGACCTCGTACGGCTACGACGGGGCCGACCGGCTGATCGACGCCCGCACGACGGCCGGCGGCCTGCCGCAGAGCCGCTACACGAGCGTGGTCAACAGGCTGGGCCAGGTCACGGCGCTGACGGAGAGCGTGCAGCTCACGCCCCTCGGCGCCACGAGTCCGCTCGCCGGCGGGTCGTCGAGTCCCCCCCATGCTTTCACGCGCGCCCTTCAGGGACCGCGCGGCGCGACGAACGGGGGCGCTCTTCCGGCGACGCCAGCCGGGGGTGCGGCTCCATTCCTGCCCTCGTGGCCGGGGGAGCAGCCGCTGCTGCCCGTCCCGCCGGTTTCCGCTCCGCCCGCGATGCTCGTCGCCCCGCCGGCCCCGGCCCCGGCCCCTAGTGCGCACACGCGTCGGACGCCCGCGTCGGGGATCACCGCGCGCCGGGCCGTGAAGCCGCTGCGCTTCGAGGCCAACCGGGGGCAGACCAACCCGCGCGTCCAGTATCTCGTGCGCGGTCCCGGCTACACGCTCTTCCTGACCCACGCCGCCGCCGTGCTCTCCCTCGTGCAGACCCAGCGCTGGACCACGGCTAGTCGTCCGGGCGCGGGCGTGCCGCGCGGACGCGGCGCCGTGCTGCGCCTCGGTCTACGGGGCGCCAATCTCCACGCGCGCATCGTCGGCCAGGCCCGGCAGGCGGGCACGACAACCTATCTGCGCGGCCACGGCGCCGCGGTCGCGGTCCCCACCTATGCCCGCGTGCGCTACGAGAACGTCTATCGGGGCATCGACCTCGTCTACCACGGTCGTGAGGGCGCCCTGGAGTATGACTGGCTGCTGCGTCCGGGCGCCTCGGTGCGCGCCATCCGGCTGACCGTCGGCGGCGCGTTGGGGCTGCACGTGGGCGCGCGCGGGGCGCTGCTTATCCGCACGCCGCTGGGCACGCTGCGCCAGGAGCCGCCCGTGGCCTACCAGCGCGTGCGCGGGCGCCCCCTGCCCGTGGCCGTGCGCTACGTCCACCTCGGACGGGGGCTCGTCGGGCTGCGCCTGGGCCGCTACGACCACCACCGCGCGCTGACCATCGACCCGGTGCTGCAGTACAGCAGCTACCTGGGGGGCGCCGCCGCCGACGCGGTCACGGCCGTGGCCCTCGACGGGACGGGGAACACGTACCTGACGGGCTACACCGCCTCGCCCGACTTCCCTCAGACCGCGTCCACGGGCCTCACCACGACGGTCGCGGGGACGAGCTACGACGCCTTCGTGACCAAGCTGGGGCCGACCGGGTCCATCTCCTACAGCGACTATCTGGGCGGCAAGGGCTCCGACGTGGGCGGGGGCATCGCCGTGGACGGCGGCGGCGCCGCCTACGTGACCGGCCAGACCTCCTCGCCCGACTTTCCGACGACCTCCGGCGCGCTCACCACCACGACGCCCGCCACGACCACGAACGCCTTCGCCCTCAAGCTGAGCGCCGACGGGAGCCGCCTCGTCTACAGCACGGAGCTGGGCTCCACGGCGGGCGTGCTCACCCAGGGCGGCCTGCCGGTCAACGGCGTGGGCGACAGCGGCGGGCGCGCCATCGCCGTGGACGGCGGGGGCAATGCCTACCTCACGGGGCAGACCGACAGCGCCTCCTTCCCCGTGACCCTCCTCGACCCGCGCGCGATCACGGCCACCGTCGCCGCCGGCGCCGTCCCGCTCCACGGGACCTGCACCCTGACTTCAACGGGCGGTCAAACGGGCGGGCCCTGTTATGACGCCTTCGTGACCAAGCTGGGGCCGACGGGGTCCATCTCCTACAGCACCTACCTCGGCGGCGGGCGCGACGACTACGGCTACGGCCTCGCCCTCGACGGCCAGAACACGGGCCTCGTCTACGTGACGGGGCGCACGGAGTCCAGCGACTTCCCTATCAGTGGAACGCTGCAGAGCTTCAACGGGGGCAACAAGAGCGCGGCCTGCCACGAGACGGACTGCCCGGACGCCTTCGTGGCCAAGCTGGACACGACGATGACCTTTACGACGGTGGGCACGCTGGGCGCCCTGGGCACGCTCGTGGGCGGGAGCGTGTCCAACCTGCAGCACCCCTCGCTGCTCTGGAGCACCTATCTGGGCGGGAGCGGAGCGGACGAGGGGACGGGCATCGCCCTCGATCCGGGGGGCAATGTGTACGTGACGGGCGACACGGCCCCGCTCTCGACGACGGCGTCCGACTTCCCGACGACGACGGGGGCGTACTCGACGACGGCGGCGGGGGGGACGTGCGCGGTCGGACCGTGCGCCGACGTCTTCGTGGCCAAGCTGCGGGGCGACGGGAGTAGGCTGACCTACGCGAGCCGCTTCGGCGGGAGCGGGGACGACAAGGGCGCGGGCATCGCCGTGGACACGGCGGGGCACGCCTACCTCACGGGCTCCACGACCTCCGCCGACTTCCCGACGCTGGGCTCGCTGCAAAGCTTCAACGCGGTGGCGACGGGCGCGGGGGCCGCGATGGCCTTCGTGACGAAGCTCAACGTCGGGGGTAGTGCGCCCTGGTACAGCACGCTGCTCGGGGGGAGCGGGGGCGACGCGGGGGCGGCGCTCGCCGTGGACGGCGTGGGCGACGTGAGCGTGGCCGGCCAGACGGGCTCGACGGACGTCCTGAGCGCGCGGCCGGCGGCGCGGCAGGAGATTCCCGCGCGGCAAAGCCAGATGGGCGGAGCGGGGACGCCGGGGCAGCCGGACGGCTTCACGGCGAGCCTCGACGCCACGACCCGCTACCTCACGTACAGCTACGACGGGGTGCAGCGCCTCACGGGCGTGAACGAGACCCTGGGCGCCGCCTATGGCTATGCTTACGACCTCGCGGGAAACCGCACCGACGCGTACCTCAATGGGGTGGACACGCAGCGCACGGCCTACAACGGGGCGAGCGAAGCCGTGAGCGTGACCACGCCCGGAGGCGTCCTGAAGCCGAGCTATGACGCGGCGGGAAACCTGACGGGCGACGGCTCCGCGGGCTACAGCTACGATGCGCTGAACCGGCTGACGACGCTCACGCCGGGGACGGGCTCACCCACGCCGAGCGCGAGCTACGGCTACAACGGGGACGGCGTACTCGTGGGGCAGACGGTGGGGACGACGGGGACGACGTACACGCAGGACCTGGCGGTCCCCGCGGCGCAGGCGCAGGTACTGGGGACGACGGTGGGGGCGACCCAAAACGGGGGCACGGCGACGGCGACGGACTACCTCTACGCCACCGACGGGGCAGCGGCGACGAGCAGGCTGGCGAGTATGACGGGCGGAGGCGCCAGCCACACCTGGTACGTGAGCGACCTGCAAGGGAGCGTGCGCTACACCGAGGGCGACAACGGGGCGCCGGTGGGCGGGTCGCTGAGCTACGCGCCGGGGCCGCAGCAGTATGACCCCTACGGCGCGGTCGCTCGGGGGGCGGACGGGGCGGGGCCGACGCCCCCGACCTTCGGGTACCGCGGCGAGGTGCAGGACGCGACCACGGGCCTGGTGACCCTGCGCGCGCGGATGTATAGCCCCGCCACGGGCTCTTTCCTCACCCGCGACCCTCTCCTGCAGCAGACGAACCAGCCCTACAGCTACGCCGGCAGCGACCCCGTCAACAACGCCGATCCCACCGGCCAGCGCTGGGTCTCTACAATTATTGGGGGGGGGTGACCCCTCGTCCTTCTCTATTGGCCCGACCGTCGTGACGACGCTCAAACAAGCCCTCTCTCGAGCAATCATCAAGAATGCAGGGGTCGATCCCTCAGGCCATCCTTTGGGGGTGGGCCAGTTGACATCGGCCGACCTCTCCGCCTATGGCGTCCATGTGGCCTCCCCGGTGGCGAACCTCGTCCTATTTGACCCAAACCAAAAGCCCTACCCGCAGAGCGCGCCCCTGACCGGCGCCATCTACAGCTACTTTGCAGCTCCCAACCAAAAGGTCGGCACCGCCAGCTTTTTAGAATCCGAGGGCCTCTCTCCAGCCCGATTAGCGAGTCTCCTCAACAGCCAAAGAACATCCTACGTCACGAGCCTCTCCACTCCGTCGCAACTCCTGCCTTACGTAAGCCAGGGGACGATCAGCGGAGGTGCCACGTTCTCCTGCCTTAGCAGAGGGCCAGGGTTGCGCTTGCGTCCGGCAGACGCTTTCCCGTCTGGTGTTGACCAGGGCCGCAACCATGTGGAAGCGATTACAACCATCAACGGGATCACTTACCGTATCCAGGGAAGTATTTTCCGCAACCTTGATGCGATTCAAGCACAACTCGCTACAGCGAACCTGACGTTATACGACCCGCTCGCGCCCGACCCACATGGAACGATTCGCTACACCATCTGTGCCCAGACGTCTGACCAGGGGCCGGATACCTGTCAATCCCCTGAGTTGCTCATCGGGACGAGCACAGCTGGGAAACAGGGCTCCCCCGACTCAATTGCTCAATCTGGATTAGCTGTTTCAGGTCTTGGGCTTGGCGCTGGGGAGGCAATATGCGTAGGAACACTCCCGGTTCCATTTCTAGGAGAGGTGGATTGTGCTGCTGCTCTTGCCATTTACGGAACAGGACTTATTGCAGCCTATTTCGCTAGTCGCGTACAGCCAATATCAATACCACTACCTGCGCCTCTACCTCTAACACGACAAACACGAAGGGACCTTTGTGATCGGCCTGGTAATTCACCCACGCGGGTACTCTGCTTCTCTTTAGGTCGGCAGCTTGATATCGCCTTGCCCTCTATCGCCCTTCATATTCTAGTAGCGCAGGCAGAAGGGTATCCTTCCATCCTGACATATAGTAGCAGCCAAGGCAACCGCAACTCGGCTTGCAGCGATGCCAGGAGAACGTCTATAGGCCTGATTCCTTCTCCTGCTGGCTTAAGTTGCGATGAGTATCCTTTCAACACAACTTTCGAAGGGGGAGCCAACGCAGCGATTTTCGCAGCGCCGCAGAGCGAACAAAGTAAGCAGGGAGGTCTTCTTGGGGGGTTCTTCCGTCGTAACTTTGCTTATGTTCCTGGGACGAGTATTAATGACCTATCGAGAAAATTTCTTGTCCTAATTGTGCCTTAGGGCGATAAACAGGTGCCTTCCTATTAACCCATTGTGCTAGATAAGAGCGAGAGGTTTGAGAGCAAGGAGGGGCTGGCCCGTGTGCTGATTGAGGAAAAGGCCGAGAGTATGAGCGCAGAGCTTGGCCTGGATGCGGGCGTACAGGCCCGAGGGCGACTTCGCACGGTTGCGCTCGATGTGGAGATGCTCCGCGAGTTGGCTATTAAGGGTCTCAATGGATTGACGGACATGGGCGATGAGGCGGAGGAGCGGGGCGGGCAGCGGGGACCGGCGGGAGCGAGGGCAAAGTCCAGGATGAGGCCGGAGTGCGTGGCCAGCAGATGAAGCTTAAACCCGTAGATGGTCTGCTTTTTGGTGGCGTTATAGCCATAGGCGGCAACCCCACTGTCAAGAGACGGCTGAGAATGCACCAGGAGTAGACGGCCAAACTGCACCAGGCAGCGACGGCCAAACCGCACCACGGGCGCGGGCGCTCCCGCGGGTTGTTAGCCCCCGTACCGTCGTGCGCGGAA
>JAABUX010003830.1_pt1 | contig 19571 bp, 16 predicted proteins | sample 5561851 | NCBI WGS metagenome assembly JAABUX01 (sample SAMN10711883, study PRJNA513361) | rock metagenome | isolation source: Antarctica rocks | place: Antarctica: Victoria Land, Richard Nunatak red sandstone | collected 2016-01-03 | reverse complement strand
CATCCGGGCTCTAATAAAAGCATCAAAGGCTTCTTTGTTTATAGTCTTCCCAAAGAATTATGGTCGCATCCATCTTGTCGGCTTGATTATGCGTTCGCTGTGATTAATCGCATAATTGAGCCAGTCACAATTGGTGTAGTTCTTATTACAACCAGCACAGTAAGTTTTGGAACTCACCGTTTACTTGTTACGACTCTTGGGCAACATGCTGAAGGTAAAACACATATCCTAACATGGATAGCACTTACGTTTGTAGTTATAATGGTGAGGGATTTCTTTGTCTGGTACTCACACTATCTTGAGCATAAGATTCCCATGCTTTGGCAAATACATGCTTGCCATCATAGTGCTGAATTTCTTAATCCTCTAAGCAACAGAAGACACCATCCACTACAACTTGTGTGGGAGGGTGGTATCAGCAACGTTGCCGCCGGCATAACTTTAGCAGTATTTAGCTACATGCTGAACGTTAGCATCTTGGACACGGCCTTGCTGGGTGTTGACGCTTACTTTGTGTGCGACGTGTTGAGTTTTTACCAACTGCGTCATTCCCATATTCCACTACATTACGGAAAGTGGGAAAAATGGTTCCTTAGCCCGTCAATGCATCAACTACATCACAGCGTCGAAGCCAAGTATTGGGACAAGAACTTTGGACTTTTCACAGCAATTTGGGATCGAGTGTTCAATACGTTGAACATCCGTCCGGTAGGTTATGAGTATCGACAAGGGGTTCAGCCTCAGCATCAACGAGACTACGATACGGTATCGAAGCTTTACTTCACTCCATTGGTCAATTTAGCTAAGATTGCGTCCGGTGAAAAAGTCCAAGAGCCTGTAAAGGTATAACTGTGTTGGGTTATTTAGGATGCCTGTCTGCGCGTAGGCGACGTAACCTGGCAAGATGATTGACGTTGCCCTAATCCGTTCGCGGTTTGCAAGCCTGTCTGCACACCAAGAATGCCAAGCAGGGAGCGTATATCGTGCTCGGGGCGCGGCGGACGCGATGGTCCAACATCCACGGTATGATTTCAACGATGCGATTTTGCTGGTAGGGGCACCCTATTGGGCTACGTTGGAGGAGTTGCTGCCGCGGGAGTGAGAGTGCTTCAGCGAAAAGGCGCAGAGGGAGGAATGTCTTGCGCTTGCTTGACAACGGACGCTGTGCAGGGCGGCGGTGAGTGCATTTACCATCCTTTGCACCTTTTTCCCTAATGGATCGGGGTTGCAGCGCCATACTGGTAAACACCTATTCCCGGGCCATTTGAACCGGTGTTGGTATTGCGGAACCCGGCTGTGGCGCCAGCAATTGCCGGCGCCATGCTAATGGTCACCAGGCTGGGAATGGTGGCGCTCACGGTTGGGAACCTAGCTACGAAGGAATGAGGGCTCATCATATTGGCATGCACGAAGAGGGAGCCGATCATCAGGTTGGAGGGCTGCTTCGGCGCGTTTAAGCTCATGGTTGCAACGTCGGTCCCGAAATTCTCCATTGAGCCGATCTGAAGCACCGCACTGCTGTCGAGCTGAAGCATGGACGAACCAGGATATTGGACCAGGGAGGCTGGATAGGTCGTACTCCACATCGGGCCGAAGGTCCGTATGCTGCCGAATTGGCCAGTGACCTGAACGGGACTTCTGGTATCAGTCTGGATGCAGTACACGGTGTAGTCGCATGAGACCTTGCCAGCTTGAATGCCGGTGGTCGTTCCATCAGGGTCATCAGCCAGGTAAAGGACGGCGCGCACGCCGAAGCCGAATACGTTGTCCCAGAATGGCGTGTCATTGCGGTAGCTTGCGATGACATGGGCATTCTCCTGGTCATATGCTATCACCGGGTCTGCCAATGACCAGTATGGCCAGTCATGCACATCGGTGATGCGGCTGACGTCATAGCTTTCGTGGATTTCGAACATGGTGTTGAAGACCTGGCCGCGGACATCCTCAAAGCTGGTGCGGCCGGAGTGGTCCATGCGGAACCCCTGGTTGACGCCGTCCAGCATGATGTGCCGGAAGAGATTACCGGGCGAGCCGGTTACAGAAAAGACGAAATAGAACGGGGCTGGCGACCACTTGCCTGGCGTGTAGCTCACGATACGGGGCTTTGCGGAACCCGCAGGAAACAAAGGGTCGTAGTTGGCGGTTGGCGGCGGCGGTTGGCTTGGCTCCGCCACGCCGAAGTTCTCGAATGTGCTGCCGGCGCCAGCGGCTATGTTGATGGGCGAGGTGAGCTTGCCTGAGAAGCCCGCCCCGATGTCGAACCACGTTCCAGGCGCTGCGTAATTGGCACCGGCCTGCTCCTCGTACCCTTGCCCCTCCCAATTAGCTGAGCAGTTCTGGGTTATAGGCGAGTTGATCTGGTATCGGCGTGCGTGGAACACCAGGGTTCTCACGGTTCCGGCGCAGGCGGCTTCGATGGCCCGTTGGATTGAGGGGGCATCATCCAGGCCGTCCGCTGCTTCCTTGTAGCTGTCAGGAATCAATACCATCTGGGTCAGCAGACCTCGAGATGCGGCTCCCTTATTTGGGATGGCGTCGCCATTTACGCTGGCTGGCGCGTTCAGGACCGGGTCGCCAGGAGCCGGTGGCGAATAGGCGCTTGCACCATGGCACATCATAAGTGAGCACATGACCGAGGCAAATATGTTGGTAGTTGCGTTATTCACCTGGTTCCCGGCATCGTGCAATGCGTCCCCAAATCCTACCCCCGTGCCAACCGGCCCTCATACCATTGTACTAGCCGTGTCGCTGGGAACAGCAGGGCGAAGTAGATCAGCGCCACCACCGTATAAACCTCCAGCGGCCGATACGTGTCCGCCGTGATCAGTGTCCCCTGATACAGCAAATCCGGCACCGCAATCGTGCTGACTAGCGAAGTGTTCTTCAACTGGATGATCGACTGGTTCATGAACGGCGGCACCATCCGCCGCACCGCCTGCGGCAGCACCACCAGCCGCATCACATGCCACCGCCGCAGCCCCAGCGCCCGTGCCGCATCCCATTGCCCGGCTTCGATGGACACAATCCCGCCCCGGAAGATTTCCGCATAGAACGCCCCGGTATAGAGCGACAGCACTAGCACTGCTGCCACCGCCGCCGGGATTTGCACATCCAGGATCACCGGCAGCGCATAGTAGAACCAGATGATTTGCACCAGCAGCGGCGTGCACCGGAACACTTCTATGAACGCCACCAGCGGAGCATTCACCCACCGCGATCGCGACAGCCGCGCCAGCCCCAGCACCAGCCCGATCGCTAGACCCAGCGCCACCGTTCCCACGGTGTAGGCCAGCGTAACCCCAATCCCCACTACGAACAGGTGCGTGTATCGGAGAAGGAACCCAAACCCCCACTGGTAGTCCATGCCGCTAGAAGACGACCTCGGGCGGCACGTCCTCCCGCGTGACGCCGTTCAGCGCCAGCCCGGCCAGCAGCCAGTCCCTGATCTGCCCGACCCCGCGGTTGTAGTCGATCCACGCGTTCACGACGTCCAGGAACCGGGTATCCGCCTCCCGCCGCACACCGAAGCAGCTCGGCAGCGCCACCAGCGGCCCGGTCAGCAGGTGGTACGGCCCCAGCGCCCGGTTGCGCGCGATGGTGCTCAGCCCCAGCATTGCCGCCAGGATGAACACGTCGGCCCGGCCGGATTGGAACGCCAGCGTCGCCTCGTCCCGCGTCTTGTAGGCGGTGATCTGCGACTTCGGGGCATAGCGCCGGGCCGCGACCTCGTGCAGCGAGCCGATGTCGCACACCAGGCGGATGTCGGGCGTGTTGATGTCCTCCCAGGTCTTTGGATCCAACCCGTGCCGGGCCAGGCAGCCGTAGGGGTGGATGAAGAACGGCCGGGTGAAGCCGATGGCCAGCGCCCGCTGCGGCGTCGGCCCCAGCGCGAAGGCCAGGTCGATCTTGTTCGCCTGCAGGTCCAGCACCGAGTTGGCGTAGGTGCTCTCGACATACTCCAGCTTGGCGTCGAACACCTTGGCGATGTCGCGGGCAAACTCGATGGCCGCACCCTTCCACTCCCCGGTGGCCAGGTCCTTGGCGAAGTAGGGCAGCTCCCCTGGCAGGGCGGCGATGCGCAGCGTCTTGGTGCGGGTGATGCGCTCGAACGTGCTTTCCGCGGGCGTGGGCTGCGCCTTGGCCGAGCCGATCAGCGCGGACGCTGACAGCGCGGTCCAGGTGATGACGCGGCGGCTGATCTTCGCCATGCCCCGGCCCCTACTTGCCCACGTTCCAGACCGGCTCCTGCACCGCCACATCGGCTGGATAGACAGTGTGGTAGGCACCGTCCTTTACCTGCTGGATCACCGGAGTCGCCTCCTGGTTCTGCCCGGTCTCGTCGAAGCGCACGCCACGCCAGGGCATGATGGTCTGCACGCCGGGCACATCGGTCGCCATCAGGGCACGGCGGATGTCGTCAGGCTTGGCCGACCCGGCGCGGTTGATGGCGTCGGCCAGCACCTGCACCGCGACCACCTGGCGGGAGGTGTTGTCGTTCAGGTCCTTGCCGGCCTTGGCGCGGAACATGGCCAGCACCGGGGCGATGGCCGGGCGGGACTTGGTGGCATCGGCGGCGAAGGACGAGCGGCTGAACACCCCCTCCGCCAGCGGCCCGGCTGCGGTCAGGAACGCCTGCTCCTGGTAACCCGCCGCCTGTGCCATCACCGCGGGCGGCGTGTAGCCCAGCTCGCTCAGGCTGCGCAGGGTCAGGATGGCGTCCGACGTGTAGCTGCTCGGCATCAGCACGTCCGCGTTGGCCGCCTTGAGCCGTTGCGCCTCTGCGGACAGCGAGGGCGAGTTGGCGCGGTACTTGATGTCCGCCGCCACGGCGACCCCGGCCGCCTTGGCGAGGTTGCGCTGCACCGTGCTGCTGTCGCTGCCGAAGATGCTGTCCTCGTAGAACAGCGCGACCGACTTCACGGGGCGCCCGGTCTTGGCGCCGACCTCATGGAGGAAGTCGAACATGGCCTGGGTGAACATCTCGTCGTGTGGGCTGGTGCGGAAGAACCACTTGAGCCCGCGCTTGTTCAGGCTTGGCGAGGAGTTGTCCATCGACAAGTAGGGCACCTCGTAACGCTCCGCCACTTGGCTGATCGTGGCGGCGGTCGAACTGGTGTAGCTGCCGATCAGCGCGGAGACGTGGTCCTGGGTGATCAGCCGCTCGGCCTCGGCGCGGGCCTTCTGCGGGTCGTTCTGATGGTCGGCGAACACGACCCGGATGTGCGCGCCGCCCAGGTGATCTAGCCCGCCGCCGCCGCCCATCAGCATCGGCAGCGGTTCGTGCGCGCCGTTGACGATCTCCAGCATGGTGTCGATGGCGTTGCGCGCGTCGGCACCGATCTGCGCGGCGTTGCCGGTCAGGGGGTAGATGGCGCCGATCACCACGTCGTCTGCCGCCTGGGCAGGAGGGGTGATGACCAGGACGGCCCAAAACAGCAACGCGATGCGCTTCATGCAAACGACTCCCGGCAGGTGCGGCCGGAGTGAAGCATGGGCCGTGCCATCACGATAGGAGCATGGCCGGAGGAGGCATTGGGGCGAACGACGGGGATCGAACCCGCGACAACCGGTACCACAAACCGGCGCTCTACCAACTGAGCTACGTCCGCCACAGTGCGGGCCGCGGTTCTAGGGCAGGTTGGCCGGCGGCGTCAACGGGATACACGACCTCGTCGCACCCTGGTTGTCCGGTTTACGCAGCACTCGATCTGTCCGGTGATGGCGCCCCCTGGCTTGGGGGTGGTGATGGGCCAGGCGGGGGTGTCGCAGGGTTTGCGGCTGAACCTCCCCCTTGAGGGCGAAACCAATTGATGCTGGATACGTGGGCATGGCACGCACCCTGCTCCTGATCTCCCTGCTTGGCGCCGGGCTGGCATTCAGTGCGGCCTTTGAAACGCTGGCCCTGCTTGGCCTGGGCGTGCCCATGCTGCTCGGCGCGCTCATCTCGGCAGCCTCGGCCGGGCTGGTCCTGCATGCGGCCCTGGACTGGAAGGTTGAGCGGCCCATGGCTGCCCTGCAGGCCCAGTTGCTGGCCATGCAGGCTTCGGGCGGCAACGCCGATGCCGCCGCGCAGGCGCATATCGCCGAGGTCGAGGCGCGGGCCGCCACCCTACGCCATGACCTACGCGGCGTGCTGTCCCCGGCGCTGATGGTGACGGACCGGCTGCTGTCCAACCCGGACCCGGCGATCCAGCGTGCCGGCCAGGCCGTCGTGCGCTCGGTGGACCGGGCGACGGCGCTGATCCAGGCCTCCAAGGACGGGACTGCTGCGGCAGGGGTTGCTATCAAGGACGGGGCTGCTACAGCAGCCGGAGCTGCGCCGGCTGACCCCGGCGCACGATGACGATGGCCGCCTGCCGGAACCGCCGCCCCAGCACCGCGGCCCGGCGCGGGTCCATGACGGCGAACCAATGCTCTTCCCGCCAGCCCCTGCCCTGCCCGGCGCCGGACAGGTATGGCACGGCGCGCAGGTGATCCTGCAGGGCACGGCCGGCGCGGAGGTTGCGCCCGGTCGGCGCCTGGCGCGCTGCCGGGTTCCAGGCGCCGATAAACGCCCCGGCCTGCTGGTGCAGCAGCGGATCGAGCGCCGGGCAGCGGCGGCCGATCCGGACGACAGCGCCGCCTGCGCTGTAGGCGGTGGTCCGGAAGGCCCGAAGCAGCCGCGGGTCAGTCGTCCCGGCCACTGCTGAACTCCACGTCCCGGTGGACGTGCGCGGACATCAGCAGGCCGAAGCCGAACATCACCGTCAGCATCGCCGACCCGCCGTGCGACACCAGCGGCAGCGGCACGCCGCCGACGGGGATCGCGCCCATCACCATGGCGATGTTGACGAACACGTACATGAAGAAGTTCACCCCGATGCCCAGCGCCAGCAGCCGCCCGTACTGGTGCCGGCACCGCAGCGCAATGCTCATCGCGCCCATCACGATGCAGGCCAGCACGCCCAGCACGGCCAGCCCGCCGACCAGCCCGAACTCCTCGGCGATCATGGTGAAGATGAAGTCCGTCTGCTTCTCCGGCAGGAAGTTCAGGTGGGCCTGGGTGCCTTGCAGGAACCCCTTGCCCCACAGCCCGCCCGATCCCAGGGCGATCTTGCTCTGGATGATGTTGTAGCCAGCCCCCAGCGGGTCGCTCTCGGGATTGAGGAAGGTGGTGATGCGGGCGCGCTGGTAGTCGTGCATGTGGGCGAAGGCGAACTGCGCCGCGAACGGCACCGGGATCGCCACCAGCAGCACCTTCCACCAGCGCACCCCCGCCGCGAGGAACACCGCGCCGCCGACGACGGCGGTGATGACGGCGGTGCCCAGGTTCGGCTCCTTCAGGATCAGCGCCACCGGCAGCAGCACCATCGCGAGGGGCGGCATCAGGAACAGCGGGTTGCCCATACGCTCCCAGCTCGCCTTGTGGAACCAGGCGGCCAGCGCCATCACCAGGCCGATCTTCGCCAGCTCGCTCGGCTGCGTCTGCAGGCCGCCGATGTCGATCCACCGCTGCGCGCCCTTGCCGACATGGCCGACCCGCAGCACCAGCACCAGTAGCACGATGGAGGCGGCGTAGATGGGGTAGGAGAACTTCGCGATGACGCGGATGTCGATCAGCGCAAGGCACAGCATCATCACCAGGCTGAAGGCAAAGCGCAGGATGTGCTTGGAGGCATACGGCTCCGGCGATCCCCCGGCGGCCGAGTACAGCGCAACGTAGCCCACTCCGGCCAAGGCGCACAGCAGCAGCACGTAGGTCCAGCTTATTTGCCACAGCTTGGTGGCGAGCCCGAAGGACGGCTCGGCCCGGATCAGCCGGCGTTCGCTGATCAAAGCGGGTGCCCCCCATCTGCGATGCGCTGGCCGTCGGTATGGCCGACCGGGTCATGCGTGAGCACGTCGATCATGATGTCCCGTGCCAGCGGAGCAGCCGCTGCCGCGCCGGCATTACCGTGCTCCACCACCACCGACACGGCGTAGCGCGGGTTGTCATACGGCGCGTAGCACACGAACAGCGCGTGCGGCCGGAACTCCCAAGGCAGCTTGTCCGACCGGAAGCCATGCTCGCGCTGCTCCCGCGACACCCGGCGCACCTGGCTTGATCCGGTCTTGCCGGCCAGCAGCATGCCGGACACGTTGATGCGCGCACGCGCCGCGGTGCCGCCGCCCTCGTTCACCACGGCATACATTCCCTCGCGCAGGATGTGCAGCCCGCTTTCCGGCAGATCCATGCTGGGCCAGTCCTCCGGCCTGCTGCCGCGTTGCAGCACGCCGCCGATGGTGCGCGTCAGATGCGGCTGCACGGCGCGGCCGGTGGCGACGCGGCTGACGTAGGTGCACAGCGCCAGCGGCGTCGTCTGGATGTAGCCCTGGCCGATGCCGCAACTGATGGTGTCGCCGATGTTCCAGGCCTTGCCGTGCCCCATGCGCCAGGCGCGGGTGGGCATCAGGCCCTTGCGGGCGCCGGGCAGCTCGACCTCCAGTTCCACGCCGATGCCGAACCGGTTGGCCATCGCCGCCACGCGGTCGATGCCGGTGCGGCGGGCGACCTCGTAGAAGAACACGTCGCAACTGTTCTTCAGGCCGCCGCGCAGGTCCAGGGAGCCGTGGCCAGTCTTGTTCCAGCAGTGGAACCGGGTGTCGCCGATGTCCAGGTGGCCGGGACAGTGGATGCGGTCCGTGGGGGTGATCGTCTTGGCTTCCAGGCCCGCCATCCCCACGACCATCTTGAACGTGCTGCCCGGCGCATACAGGCCGCTCGCGGCCTTGTTGATCAGTGGCGCCTTGCGGTTGCTGGTCCAGGCGTTCCACTGCGCCTGGCTGACGCCGGAGTCGAACAGGCTGGGGTCGAAGCTCGGGTTGGTGGTCATCGCCAGCACCTCCCCGTTGCGGCAGTCCATCACCACGGCCGACGCGCTCTCCTCGCCCAGGCGGCCCAGGATCGTGTTCTGCAGGGTCATGTCGATGGTCAGGCCCAGGTCGTAGCCCGGCGTGCCCTCCTGCCGGTCCAGCTCGCGGATCACGCGGCCGACCGAGTTCACCTCCATCTGCACCGCGCCCGCGCGCCCGCGCAACTTGTGGTCCTGCGCCTTCTCCATGCCGTTGCGGCCGATGCGTATGCCGGGCAGCGCGAGCAGGGCGTCACCGCCCATGTCGGCCTCGCTGGGCGGCGCCACGTAGCCCACCACGTGCGCCAGGGCCGGTCCCTGCGGATAGATGCGCGTGGTGCCGACATCGACGAAGATGCCGGGCAGGTCCGGGGCGTTGACCTCGATGCGTGCCATCTCCTCCCAGGTCAGGAACTCGCGCACGATGAGGGGGATGAAGTGGCGGCGGTGGCGCAGCTCGCGCTCGATGCGGGCGCGCTCGTGGTCGGCCAGCGGCACCACGCGGCCAAAGGTGTCCAGCGTGGCATCCACGTCCTCCGTCTGCTCGGCGGTCAGCAGCGCCCGCCAGTTCAGCCGGTTGCCGCCGACCACGGTGCCGAAGCGGTCGAGGATGCGCCCGCGCGGCGGGGCGATCAGCCGGGCGCTGATGCGGTTGCTCTCGGCCAGGGTGGAGTAGCGCTCCCCCTCGATCACCTGCACCTGGTACAGCTTGGCCGCCAGCATCCCGAACACGCCGACCTGCCCGGCCCCCAGCAGCAAGGCGCGGCGGGTGAACACGCCGGTGCGCTTGTTCTCCTTCATGAGCCGGCCCATCACGCCGCATCCGGGTTGGCGAGGCCGCGGCGCGCCCGGGTGAACAGGGTCGCCAGCGCCGGATACAGCCCGGCCGTCAGCAAGAACTGGAACATCCCGGGGCTGCCCGGCAACAGGCGGAAGGTCAGCAGGCTCGTCAGCGCCCACTCCAGCGCCGCCGCCCCCGCCGCCACGGCGACGAAGGCCAGCCACACCAGCAGGAACCCCTGCCCCGCCAGCACCCGCCGCCAGCGCACCGCGAGGCCATGGGCGATCAGCAGGATCAGCACGCTGACCCCCGGCGGCTCCAGCCCCAGCAGGTCCGACAGCAGGCCCAGCAGGAACACCACCGGCGGCGGCATGGAGGCCGGGCGGAACAGCGACCAGAAGAACACGCAGGCCAGCGCCGCCGCCGGCTGCAACTGCGCCTGGCCCGGCAGGCGGAACGGGGCCGCCAGCAACAGCAGCAGCAGGACCGTGCAAGCGGCGGGGAACGCTCCACGGGACGCCGCATCCAACTGCCGCCACAGCGTCGGGCGCGGGCGGATGCCTGGCAGGCGTTCGGGCGTCATGCGGTCAGCGCCGCCGCTCGGCGGGCCGGGCGGCGGACTCCGGCGGGGATACCCCATGCAGGCCATAGTCGAAGATGCGGACGATCTCCAACTGGTCCAGCTTGGCCGCCGGCGCCACCTCCGGCGCATTGCTGGTGCTGTAGTGCACGACGCCGACCGGCAGGCCCGCCGGGAAGGCGCCAGCCTCGGCGGAGGTCACCACCCGCTCCCCCTCTACCGGCATCACACCCTCCGGCCAGTGGACCAGGTGCGGGCGGCTGGTGTTGGTACCCTCCAGGATGGCCCGGGCGCGGCTGCCCTCCAGCGTTACGGGAATGCGGCTGTTCATGTCGGTGATCAGCAGCACGCGGGCGCTGCGGTTGCCCAGCTCGGTGATGCGCCCGACCAAGCCGTTCGCGTCCAGCGCGATCTGGCCTTTGGTCAGGCTGTTGCGGGAACCGGCCGACAGCAGCACCGCGCGGGCATAGACGCCGCCGGCGTCGGCGACCACGCGGGCGGTGACATAGGACGGCGCCGGGTCAGGGATCCAGTTCAGGTTGGCCTTGAGCGCCGTGTTCTCGGCGTCCAGCGCCAGCGCGACGGCGTGCCAGCGGCGGAGCTGCTCGTTCTCGGCGCGCAGGCGGTCGTTCTCGGCCCGCACTTCCACCAGCGCTTCCACGTTGGCCACGGTGCGGTGGACGGTGGCGATCGGCTGCGCGGCGGCGGCGAAGATCGGCACCAGCGCGTCGGCCAGGGCCATGCGGGCGCGCTCGGTCACGGCGGTGTCGGCCTTGCCCAGCAGCATCACGCCGAATGCCACGGCGATCAGCATGGGTAGGGTCAGCCGCGACAACGCCTGGCGCATGGAGATGGACAGCCGGATCACCTGGGCAAGCCTCCCTCAGGCCGGGGTGCGGCCTAGTACATCGACGTGAGGACGTTCCGCAGGCGCTTCATCTCCTCGAGCGCCCGCCCGGTACCCAATGCTACGCAGCTAAGCGGGTCTTCCGCCACAATAACCGGCAAACCAGTCGCTTCGCGCAGCACCTTGTCCAATCGGTGCAACAGTGCACCACCGCCAGTCAGCACAATTCCCTTGTCCACGATGTCTGCGGCCAGCTCCGGCGGAGTGTTCTCCAGCGCGACCTTGACGGCCTCGACGATGGCGCCGACCGGCTCGGCCAGGCTCTCGCTGATCTGGCGCTGGCCGACCCGGATCTCGCGCGGCACGCCGTTCATCACGTCGCGGCCCTTCACGTCGCGCCATGGGCCGTCGTCGTGGTCGTCCGACGGCGTCGCGGCCCCGATCTCCATCTTGATGCGTTCGGCCGTGCTCTCGCCGATCAGCAGGCTGTGGGTGCGGCGGATGTGGCTGATGATCGCCTCGTCCATCTTGTCGCCGCCGACACGCACGCTGCGAGAGTAGACGATGCCGCCCAGGGAGATGATGGCCACCTCGGTCGTGCCGCCGCCGACATCGACGATCAGGCTGCCCGACGGTTCCGTCACCGGCAGCCCGGCGCCGATCGCGGCGGCCATCGGCTCCTCGATCAGCAGCACCTTGCGGGCGCCGGCGCTCTCGGCGCTTTCCTGGATGGCGCGGCGCTCCACGGCGGTCGAGCCGCTGGGGACGCAGACGATGATGAGCGGGCTGGCGAAGCTGCGGCGGCCTTGCACCTTGCGGATGAAGTGCTTGATCATCTCCTCCGCCACCTCGAAGTCGGCGATCACCCCGTCGCGCAACGGCCGGATGGCGCTGATATTGCCCGGCGTGCGGCCGAGCATCAGCTTCGCCGCCTCGCCCACCGCCAGCACCTGCTTCTTGCCGCGCACGTCGGCGATGGCGACCACGCTTGGCTCGGCCAGCACGATGCCGCGGCCCTTGACGTACACGAGGGTATTCGCTGTGCCGAGGTCGATGGCCATGTCGGCGGACATGATCCCCAGCAAACGTCCAAACATGAGAGTTGCCCTTGGAAAACGGTCGGAACGGTCCGCGGCAGCCATGGGCAGGCGCGCAGGCGTATGACGGCATTTGGCTTAACGGCCATGCCGCATTGCGGCAAGGGCCGGCCTTCAAGTCCCCGTGAGGCACAGGACCGACACTTCGCCGCCATGTACTTGACACATCCTAAAGCGTTAACAGCCAAACTTACCTTGTGGAGGACGTAACATGGGCGCAATCATCAAGGCCATCCTTGCTGCCGTCCTTGCCTTTCTGCTGGCCGCCTGTGGGGAGGAGCCGGGGACCCGTGCCGTCACGGGCGGGCTGCTGGGCGCGGGCGCCGGCGCCGCGTTGGGCGCAGCCACCGGCGGGAATGCCGGGACAGGTGCGTTGATCGGCGGCGGCGTGGGCGCGATAGGCGGCGCTGCCACGGCGCCGCGCCATTACTGAAACAGCTTCTAGGAGAGTTTCGATGAACAAGACGATTGCACTGAGCCTGACGCTGGTTGCCGGGTTGGGCTTGTCCGCCTGCACCGACCCTTATGACCCCGGTCAGCGCGCCGTTGGTGGCGGCCTGCTGGGCGCGGGCGCGGGCGCGGCGTTGGGTGGCATTGCCGGTGGTGGACGCGGCGCGGCGATCGGCGCCCTGGCCGGCGGCGGGATCGGCGCCCTCGGCGGCGCCGCGACGACGCCGGGCCGACCTGGCTACTACCAGCAACAGCCCGCGCCTGCGTACTACCCGCGGCAGCGCTCGTACTACGGCTACTAGGCCCACCCGGCCGGGGGCGACGCTCCCGGCCGCTTTCCTTGCTAGGCCGACAGCGCCTCCGGCTCGGTCCGCGCCCGCTTCACCAGCAGCTTGTTCAGCGCATGGACATAGGCCCGGGCGGAGGCGACGATGGTGTCGGTATCGGCGCCCTGGCCATCGACCATCTTGCCGCCCTCCTCCAGCCGGACAGTTGTCTTGGCTTGGGCGTCCGTGCCCTCCGTCACTGCGCCGACCGAGAACAGCAGCAGCCGCGCCTCGTGCGGAAACAGGATGCGGATGGCGTTGAACGTGGCGTCCACGGGCCCGTCGCCGGACGCCTCCGCCTGGTGCACGGCGCCGTCCACCTCCAGTTCCAGCACCGCCTTCGCCGGGCCGCGCGACCCGGCATGGATGTCCAGCGAGGTGAAGCGGATGCGGTCGTGGTCGCGGCCAACCTCGTCATCCACCAGGGCGGTGATGTCCTCGTCGTACACCACCTTCTTGCGGTCGGCGAGGTCCTTGAACCGGCGGAAGGCGTCATTCAGCTTGTTGTCGCCGACCTCGCCGTAGCCGAGTGCCCGCAGCTTGTCGCGGAATGCGGCGCGGCCGGAGTGCTTGCCCATCACCAGGCTGCTCTTGGTCCAGCCGACGCTTTCGGGCGTCATGATCTCGTAGGTGGCGGCGTTCTTCAGCACGCCGTCCTGGTGGATGCCGCTCTCGTGCGCGAAGGCGTTGCGGCCGACGATGGCCTTGTTGGGCTGCACGTCGAAGCCGGTGATGGTCGATAGCAGCTTGGAGACGCGCAGGATGCTGGGGGTGACGATGTTGGTCTTGTAGGGCGCGGCGTCCGGCCGGGTGCGGATGGCCATGGCGACCTCCTCCAACGCGGCGTTGCCGGCGCGCTCGCCGATGCCGTTGATGGTGCACTCGATCTGCCGGGCGCCGGCGCGGACGGCGGCCAGGGTGTTGGCGACGGCCAGGCCGAGGTCGTTGTGGTTGTGGGTGGACAGCACCACCGCATCGGCGCCGGGCACGCGCTCAAGCAGCATGGTGAAGATGCGGGTCATGTCGTCGGGCACGGCGTAGCCGACGGTGTCGGGGATGTTGATGGTGGTGGCGCCGGCGCGGATGGCGGCCTCGACGCAGCGGCATAGGAAATCGGGGTCGGTGCGGCTGCCGTCCTCGGCGGACCATTCGACATCGTCGGCGTGATGCCGGGCCAGGGTGACACTGTCGGCGGCAAGCTGCAGGACGGTGTCCGGCTCCATCCGCAGCTTGTACTTCATGTGCAGCGCGCTGGTGCTGAGGAAGATGTGGATGCGCTTGCGTTCGGCGGGACGGACGGCCTCGGCGGCGCGCAGGATGTCGGCCTGGCCGGTGCGGGCCAGGCCGCAGATCACAGGACCCTTGATGTGGCGGGCGATTGATTGAACGCTCTCGAAGTCGCCGGGGCTGGCGATGGGGAAGCCGGCCTCCATGACATCGACGCCCAGGTCGGCGAGCGCCTCGGCCATGCGGAGCTTCTCGGCGAGGTTCATCGAGAAGCCCGGCGACTGCTCGCCGTCGCGCAGCGTCGTGTCGAACATGATAACGCGGTCGTCCGGCAGTTGGCCGAAGCTGGGGTGGTTGACGGTCATGGCGGGGTCCTTGGATCGTGATGCTCGGGTCAGCTTCTGGAGGGGTGTGCCCCCGAAGCGACGCCGGCCTAACGATCAGACGCGCGTGATGCTCCGGGGGCGGATAAGTCGAAGCAGGAGCGTCAGGCCAAGCAGGCGCAAGGCCGCCCGCACGACGGTGCGGAACATGGCGGACAGGATCTGCATGGTCAGGGAGGACAGCACATGCAAACGCTACTGCACCTTGTACGGCGCGCGCAAGTGGGATTGAGATACTTGATCTGCCGCTTCTGACAAGTGTCATTGCGAGCCAGCTCCGGCGCGGCTATCCAGTAACCTCGGCATCAAAGTCTAGCCTCGATGGCCCCTGGATTGCCACGCCGCAAGCGCGGCTCGCAATGACGGCCGCTGCATGATGCCGCTTATGCCGGCCGTTTTGCAGCCAGTCCGCGCAGCGCCGCCCAGCGGTCGCGCCAGCCGCCATGCAGCAGCGCCGTCATGGCGGCGAACTGGGCGGCGTCATCCGGCGTGGCGGCGTTCAGGTGCGGGCGGAAGCGGCCCCGGCGGACGCTGACAGCCTTGGGCACAGTCATCTCCAGCAGCCCCTCCGCGCCGCGCGTGCTGCCGAAGCCGCTGCGCCCGCGTCCGCCGAACGGCAGGCGCGGGTCGGCGGTGGGCACGATCAGGTCGTTGATGCAGACGGACCCGGCCCGCACCTGCCCCACCAGGTCCCGCGCCGCGGCAGGCGGGCCGAAGATGCTGGCGCCGAGGGCGTAGGGACAGTCCCTGGCCGCCGCCAAGGCCTCGGCCGTGTCCGCAACGGGAACCAGCGCCAGCCAAGGGGCGAACACGTCATGCTGCAGCAACGCCATGCCGGGCCGGGCTGCTGCAACGACGACGGGCCGTCTGTCGCCACCGGCAGCGATGCGCGCTCCGTTGGCGACCGCCTGGTCCAGCAGGGCGCGCAACCGGGCCGTCACCGCGTCCGGCACCTTGGCGTCCGGGATCGCGGGCAGCAGCGCCAGCAGCTTGGCTTCCAGCGCCGCCGCCAGCGCCACGGGCACGAAGACCCGGCGCGGCGCGATGCACGTCGCGCCGCCATTCAGCCGCAGCCCATAGGCCAAGCAGGCCGCGACCAGGTCCAGGTCCGCCCCGGGCAGCACGAACACGGCATCCGACCCAGATAGCTCCATGGTCGTCGGCGTCAGCGTGGCGGCCGCTGCGGCCATCACGCGGGCGCCGGTCTCGGCCGAGCCGGTCAGCACGATGCGGTCGAACCCAGCCCGGCTGGCAGCCTCCCCTGCGGCGGAGTCCAGCACATGCAGCACGCCGTCCGGCAGGCCCGCCCGGCGCAGCAGCCCCGCCAGCGCCAGCATCGGCGCCGCACAGCCCGGCGCGGGCTTCACGCACACCGCGTTGCCGGCGGCCAGGGCCTGCAACGCCTGTGCGCCGGGCAGGAACAGCGGGTAGTTGCTTGGCGCAAGGATCAGCACGGCCCCGCACGGCTCCCGCCGCAGCTCGGCCCGCACGCCAAGCAGCCATAGGGGACGTCCGCCGCGGACCGGCCTTGGCGATAAAAGGGCTGGGGCGCGGCGCAACAGGAAACGGGCGGACTCGGCCAGCGGCAGCACCTCCGCCACCAGGGTGTCGGCCGCGGCGCGCTGTACCGTGGCGGCCAGCACCGCGGCCTCGGCCGCAATCAGCCGGCGCGCCCGTGCAACGACGGCCAGCCGCGCGTGCAGCCCGGCCGCGGCCCAGGCGTGCCCGGCCAACCGCGCAAGGGCCAGCACCGCGGCTATCCCAGCCTCATCGGAGGACTCGGCTTCGAGAGGCAGGGTGACAAGATCGTTCATGGTCCCACTTCTAGCCCGTATCTATCGGACCATCGAGAGAGGGGCTACGTTCCGCCATATGTTGTGTTGCACCTTCGTCTTCCCGCCGTGCCTGGCCCTGAGCCTGCCGCCCTGCTTCATCCTCCCTTGCCATGCCGTGGTGCCCCGGTGACCCGCCGCGTTGCGATCATCGGCGCAGGCCCTGGCGGGTTGGCGTCGGCAATGCTGCTGGCCAAGGCGGGCGTCGACGTCACCCTGTATGAAAGCCGCGACTGCGTGGGCGGCCGGTCCAGCACTATCAGCGGCGCGACCGATGTCGGCACGTTCCGCTTCGACATGGGGCCGACCTTCTTCCTGTATCCGCGTGTGCTCAGCGACATCTTCGCCGCCTGCGGACGCCGGCTGGAGGACGAGGTGGAGCTGATCCGGCTCGACCCGCAATACCACCTGGTGTTCGAGGGCGGCGGCGACATCCAGGCCACCGGCGACATGGCGCGCATGGCCGCCGAGGTCGCGCGGTTCTCGCCGCAGGACGCCGCGGCGCTGCCCCGCTTCATGGCCGACAACCGCAAGAAGCTCGCCGCCTTCCGCCCGGTGCTGGAGAACGCCTTCAACTCCATGCGCGACCTGATGCGGCCCGAAGTGGTGCGCGGCCTGTCGCGCCTTCGCCCGCACCGCAGCGTGGACAGCGATCTCGGCACCTACTTCCGCGACGAGCGGGTGCGGCTGGCGTTCAGCTTCCAGTCCAAGTATCTCGGCATGTCGCCGTTCCGCTGCCCGAGCCTATTCACCATCCTGTCGTTCATGGAGTACGAGTACGGCGTCTATCACCCTCGCGGCGGCACCGGTGCGGTGATGGCCGCCATGAGCCGGGTGGCGCGCAGCTTGGGCGCCAAGGTGAAGCTGGGCACACCCATTGAGGACATGCTGTTTGAGGGCCGCCGCGTGGTCGGTGTCCGCACCCGGGACGGCGAGACCCGGTATGACGCGGTGGTCATCAACAGCGACTTCGCGCAGACTATGACCAAGCTGGTGCCCGACGCCATTCGCCGCCGCTGGTCGGATCGCAAGATCGCCAGCAAGCGGTTCTCGTGCAGCACGTTTATGATGTATCTCGGCATCGAGGGCGAGATCCCGGACCTGTCGCACCACACGATCTACCTGGCCGACGACTACCGCCGGAACATCGCCGAGATCGAGGCCGGCATGGCCCCGGCCGAACCCAGCTTCTACGTGCAGAACGCCTGCGTGACCGATCCCGCGTTGGCGCCGCCGGGGCACTCGACGCTGTATGTGCTGGTGCCGGTCGGCCACCGCATGGACGGCGGCGCGGCCTGGGGGCCGGCGGAGGTCGCGCGCTACCGGGCGCTCGCGCTGAAGCGGCTGGAGCGCATCGGCATCCCCGACATCGAGCGGCGCATCCGCTTCGAGAAGGTGCTGACGCCGATGGATTGGGAGCACGACCTGCAGATCTACCGCGGCGCCACGTTCAACCTGGCGCACAACCTGGGCCAGATGCTGCACTTCCGCCCGCGCAACCGGTTCGAGGACCTTCAAAATGTTTACCTCGTCGGCGGCGGCACCCACCCGGGCAGCGGCCTGCCGGTGATCTTCGAGAGCGCCCGCATCACCTCGCGCCTGATGGCCGAGGACCTTAATCTTGACCCGCACTGGGAAGCGCCGTCCGCGATGGCGTCCGACCATTACGAACCAGCGATCGCCGAGGCCCTATGAACGCAATCACCCACCGCCCTGAGCTGCCCATCGGCGTCGTCGGCGCCGGCCTGGGCGGGCTGGCCGCCGCCTGCACCCTCGCCGCCCGCGGCCATAAGGTCATCCTGTTCGACAAAAATCCGTGGCTGGGCGGCAAGGCCGCGCAACTGGAGCAGGACGGCTACCGCTTCGACATGGGGCCGACCATCCTGACGGTGCCGGGCGTGCTGGAACGGGTGTTCCAGGAGGCCGGGCGCAATATGTCCGACTACTTGGACCTGCGGCGGCTGGACCCGCAGTGGCGCTGCTTCTTCGACGACGGCGCGGTGCTGGACTTGCAGGAGGACGTACCGGCGATGGCCGACGTCATCAGCAAGTTCGCGCCGGGCAGCGAGGCCGGGTTCCAGGACTTCATCGGCATGTCGCAGAAGCTGCATGAGGTCAGCGAGAAGTTCTTCTTCTGGAAGTCGGTCGAGGGCATCGGCGACACCCTTGAGTTCAAGGGCATGAACCTGGCCACCCTGAAAGATGTGTTGAGCCTGCGGATGGGCACTTCGGTCGCGCAGCAGATCAGGAAGCGCGTGCCAGACGGCCGGGTGTGCCAGATGCTGGACCACTTCGTGCAGTATGTCGGCAGCAGCCCGTACCAGTCGCCGGCCGTGCTGTGCAGCATCGCGCACATGCAGACCGAGAAGGGCGTGTGGTATCCCATGGGCGGCACCCGCGCCGTGCCGCTGGCGCTGGAGCGGCTGGCCGGCGAGCTGGGCGTCGATCTGCGCCCCGGCGTGGGCATCGGCCGCATCCTGTCCGATGGCGGGCGTGTGACGGGCGTGATGACCGAGAGCGGGGAGATCGTCCCGCTGTCCGCCGTCGTCAGCAACATGGACAGCGTCCGCACTTACAGTGAGCTGGTCGGCGGCAAGCCGCAGGCCAGCTTCTCCCGCCGCTGGAAGCGCGACCCGGCGTGCTCGGGCGTGGTGCTCTACCTCGGCCTCGACCGTCGTTACGACCATCTCGCGCATCATGACTTCGTGTTCTCCAAGGACCCGGAGGAGGAGTTCGACTGGATCTACGGCAAGGGCGAGCCGGCGCCGGACCCGACCTGCTACATCGCCGCCCCTTCCGGCACCGAGCCGGGCGTGGCACCGCCGGGCGGGGAGGCGCTGTATATCCTTGTGCATACGCCGTTCCTGCGGGAGCATCATGACTGGTCGAAGATGTTCGCGCCCTACCGCAAGGTCATCTTCGATAAGCTGGCCCGCTGCGCCGGGATGGGCGACCTGGAGGAGCGGATCAAGTTTGAGCATCATCTGACGCCACAGGACATCCACGAGCGCTACCGCGTGCTGAACGGGGCGATCTATGGCCTGGCCAGCCATGGCAAGGTCAATGGTGCGTTCAAGCCGGGCAACCGCTCGCGTGATCTCAGGGGCTTGTACTTGGCCGGCGGCGCCGCGCATCCCGGGCCGGGGATGCCGATGGTGCTGATGAGCGGCTGGATCGC
>JAABUX010003829.1_pt1 | contig 19579 bp, 25 predicted proteins | sample 5561851 | NCBI WGS metagenome assembly JAABUX01 (sample SAMN10711883, study PRJNA513361) | rock metagenome | isolation source: Antarctica rocks | place: Antarctica: Victoria Land, Richard Nunatak red sandstone | collected 2016-01-03 | reverse complement strand
GTTAGAGCCTCGCAACTCCACCTTAGCCAGCCGATCCGATGACCACCTCCGCCTACACCGTTCCTGTCAGCAATTTCCACCACGAGCTCGGACGCTATCGTGGAGCGACTGCGCGACCGGGAGGATCTGAACGGGATCGAGCTGCGCGAACTTGTGCCGAACCTCGGCGACTTCAACGAGGACCTGCGGCGCCGGGGGCCGGAGGCGCTGGTCGAGGCGATCGGGCCACAGCTCACCCCGGAGGACGCGGCGAGATTCCTACTGGAGCTACGCCCGGAAGCGATGGCCGGCTAACGGGGGCTCGTCGGTGTCGTGGCTGATCGGCGCGGACGGTCACCGTGTCTGTCCTGGTCTGGCGAGAGGCCGCCGCCCACGGCCTTCTGAGAGGGCGATTTCGGCCGGAGGCGGCGCAGGCCGGCAACGGCTGCGGTCGACTTTCTTCCCCTGCCGGCTGCGCCGCCATTCCTCGCGAGCCAAGAAAGCCGCCCTCCGTCGTCCTCCGCTGCGCTGCGGCCGCTCGGGCGAGAGCCCGGCGGTGCAAGCCCGTCCCGCTCCCGGCTTCGGATCGCCACGAAGGCCGCGATGGGCGCGGCTTCAGCCGAGAAGGACGACCCCGATGGCGACCGACCGCGACACCCACGACGACGAGCCCCCGCACGCCAGCAGCTCCACCGCCGACATCATCGACAACCTGGAACTCCACGGCTTCCATCCCCTCCGGGACGAACACGACCCGCGGCTCATGCCCGAACCGCTCACCGTCCAGGGCGCATTGTCCGACGTCTTCGACGCGCTGGTCTCGACCTTCACCGACACGCCGCTCGAACCCGATCTCGAACAGCTCCTCTGGTCCACCGTCCTCGTCTTCCACCGCATGGGCGAGAAAGCGCAGCGCGACCTCGACGACAACGAAGACGACCAGAAGCGCAGCCAGCGCGAGCAGGACGGCTCGGAGGTGAAGTCGGTCGAACTCGAACGCCTCCTCGTAGAAGGGCAGGACCGCATCGACCGCCGCGACATCTACGAGGCCATCCGCGACCAGGCGGCCGAGTTGTTCGAAGCGCACGTCGGCTCGACCTGGAAACCGCTGAGCGGATCGAGGGTCAACCGCAAGGCCCTGACCGCGGCGATGATCGACAGCCGCGACTTCCTCTCCGCCAAGCGCCGCGCCGAGACCGAGGTGCTGATCCCCAAGGGCGCCAAGATCGCCTTCACCGGCGGGATGGACTGCAACGACCACCAGGCCATCTGGGCCGCGCTCGACAAGGTTCGCGCCAAGCACGCCGACATGGTGCTGCTGCACGGGGGCAGCCCGAAGGGCGCGGAGCTGATTGCGGCGAAGTGGGCCGAAGCGCGCAAGGTGGTTCAGATCGCCGTCAAACCCGACTGGACGCGCCACGCCAAGGCCGCCCCGTTCAAACGCAACGACCAGCTGCTCGACACCATGCCGATCGGCGTCGTCGTCTTCCCCGGCTCGGGCATCTCCGACAACCTGGCCGACAAGGCCCGCAAGCTCGGCATCCCGCTGTTCGACTTCCGCAAGGGAGGCGGCGCGTGAGCGCCGTTCCTGGCTAGAACCCGTTCGATGTCCGGGAGGCCCCCCAAGGAAAAGTTCAAGAGTGCGTCGAATCCGAAGCCCCACAGCCGTCTATGTGTTGGAGGCTAGGATAGACCTGGTCCCGAAAGGAGTATTGATATGCAATATGCCCTGTTGATCTATGAGGATGAGACTGCCACGCGGAAAAGCGACGGCGGCCCCGCGTTCGAGGCGCTGGTGAAGCAGCACATGGTTTTTTCGGGGGAGCTTCGTGCGAAAGGCATCCAGACTGGCGGGGGCGGTCTGAAGGCCTCGCTGACGGCAACGACCGTTAAGGAAGCTGCCGGTAGCCGGACCATTCACGACGGCCCCTTTGCTGAAAGCAAAGAGCAGCTCGGCGGATTCTACATCGTTGATGTGCCCGATCTCGACGCGGCGATCGCGCTGGTCAAGCGCATGCCCATGGCGGATGGCGGCAGCGTCGAAATCCGGCCGTTGCTCGGGCCAGGATGAGTCACGCCGAACTCGACCGAGCGGTTCGGGAGGCTGGAACGCGCATCATTTCAGCGTTGGCCTCCCGCTTTCGCGACATCGACCTTGCAGAGGAAGCGTTCGCCGAGGCGTGCGCGCGAGCGGCGGCGGCGTGGCGGCAGGAGGATGCGCCTATCGACTACGCCGCTTGGCTCTATCGGGTGGCCTTCCGAACGGCGATCGACAGTCTCAAGCGTCAGCGCACACGCAGGAATTACGTGGAGGACTCGAAGGCGGGAGAGCCAACCGCAGAGGATATTATGATGGCCGACGCCAGTCTGATCCCAGACGAGAGACTCCGTCTCATTTTCGTCTGCTGTCATCCAGCCGTGGGCGCGGACGCCCGCGCGGCTTTGACTTTGAAGGTCGTTTGCGGCTTTTCAACTGCCGAGATTGCGAAGGCGTTTCTGGTTGCTGAAACGACCCTGGCCCAGCGACTGGTTCGGGCCAAGCGCAAGATTTCCGACGCCGGCGTTCCATTTGAGTTGCCCGACCCCGCAGCTTGGCCCAGCCGCTTGGAGGACGTGCTTTCAACTTTGGAAATCGCCTACGCGACCGCGCACGGCGACGCTGCAGGATCAGGGCCGCACGCGGGCTATGCGCACGAAATGTTGGAAATGACCCGCGTTCTTGCGGAGTTGCTGCCCCGCGAGCCGGAGGCGCTCGCGCTTGCGGCGACCGTTCGATATGCCGAAGCGCGGCGACCGGCACGGCTTGATGAACTTGGACAGATGGTCCCGCTCTCCGAGCAGGATCCGATCCTATGGCGACGACCGCTGATTGATGAGGGCGAAACCTATCTCAAGCGCGCTGTGACGATAGGCCCCGTTGGGCTTCGGATGCTCCAGTCCGGCATCCATAGCGCCTGGTGCGCGAGACGTCATGTGTCGGAGCCGTCGCCCTGGGCGGCGATCTTAAACCTCTACAATCAGATGCTCGCAATTGAAGACGACGTGATTGTCAGGCTGAATCGCGCTGTCGCCCTTGCTGAAGTCGCTGGGCCGGAGATTGCCTTGAACGAAGTAGTGCGTTGCGACGGTCCACTGGTTTCGGATTACCTTCCCTATCATGCCGTCCATGCGGACTTGCTCCGTCGGACCGGACGGATCGAACTTGCCATTGCCGCTTATGATCGGGCCCTCGCGTTAGGCCCTGCCGTGGCTGAACGGGATTGGTTGGCGTACCGCCGGAACGCTCTTCGCTGACTTAACGGGTACATCCTCGCGCGACCCACCCCGAACCAAATCCGTAAATAATCTCCTGGCCCTGTCGAATCCGGTCCTCGCCAACCGTCTCTTGATTGGTGGCACGACTGCCAGCCAGAACCAACGACAGAGGAGATTCCTCATGCCGAGTAACCCGAAGATCGAACGCAACAAGAAAGCGGTTCGCAGGCTTTTGGAAGAGGTCATCAACACGGGGCGTCTTGAACTCTGTGATCGTTATCTCGCCGCCGACCGGGTGGATCATCAGGACTATGGCACGCCGCCGGGTTCAGCCGATGGGCATGATGGCTTTAAGCGGACGCTTGGTGCCTTCCTGGAAGGATTCCCGGACCTGCATCTTACCATCGACTTTTTTGTCGCCGACGAAGACCGTTTGGTTGCCTACGTCACGACGGCGGGCACACATAAGGGTCCGTTCATGGGCGCACCGGCGACGGGCAAGCGGTTCAGTGTCACGGGTGCGGATATCTTCGCGTTCAACGACGATGGATTGGTCTCGGAGCATTGGGGGGCATTCAACGCCTTGGGGATGTTGGTGCAGCTTGGCCTGAATCCGGCCGGACACGAACGATGATGAGCCAGGCACGAGTAGGTACGGTGAAGCGGCCATAGGCCACCTGGCCCGATAAGACCGCCCCTCTCGTTGGCGCTGATCCTTGGTCCAGCCCGGAGCCTGACGCCATCAACCCGCGAGGGGTCCGCTAAGCAGAGCTTGCGGCCTCTACGGCTGACGCCTTCGAGATGATCGCAGCCCCGCGCCGGACACATCGGGCGCCTGTCGAGCGGGGGTGGTCCCCGCTCCGAGACAGAAGCCGGACCGATGTCGCTTTCCCTCGCACAACGCAACGCCTGGAGCCTCGCCAAGAGCCTGATGGTCTGCATCACCTTGTTCCGTACCGGTCAGAGCTACGGCGTCATGCCCTCGGCCGAGTTCGACGGCGACCCTAACCAGGTGATCCACGAGTACGACCCATGGGAGGCAAGCCCTTCCGCTGCCCGCACATATGCACAGGTCGGCTTCGGCGGACTTGCGTCTTTACGATTTCGTGCGGCCTTGCTTTCGGCTATACTGTCCAGGGGGCACCAAGGTGGTGGTGGCGGTGCTCTGGGACCTTGCACGTCTAGGAGAACCGCCATGTTCCTTGCCCTGATCCTCAGTGGCGGCGCCTTTGCGCTAATCGCCTGGCTCGTCTTCAACTTTTCGGTTTATGCGTTGCCCTTCTTCGTCGGCATCACTGCCGCGAAGCTCGCGCATGACAGCGGCGCCGGCCTGATCGGCGCGGGCCTCGTCGGGATCGTCGCGGGCGGTCTGAGTGCCGGCCTCGGTCAATTTGCATTCGGCGCTGCGAAGTCTGTGACCGGACGCATTGCAGTCATCGCCGTGTTCGTCGCACCGGCCGCAGTCGCGGGCTACTTTTTGACGTACGGCATCGCGCAGCTCTGCACCCCCGCCGAGGGCTGGCGACAGGTCTTCTCGGTTATCGGCGGCGGCATCATCGCAGCGGTTGCGTTCGGGCGTCTGACGACGCTCGCCCCGCTCCCGGGATGGCGCTGCGGGCACGGCCTAGACGCGGTGCATGTCCGCCGCGACCCGGGAAGCCGAGACAAGCCACCTCGATCGTAGATTTGGCCTGGAGACCGCGCAGCAGGGACGCGGCAATGGCCCGATCAGCGTCCCGCGTGAGCATCTGGATCGTGCGGCGACTCGCTCCCAGCCGAGAAGCGGCGACAGCGGGCGGAGCATAGTCGTGAGCGGACCTGTGGTCCCAGCCAGCCGTCGTCTACTTGGCCGAGGGGCGTGCCAACCCGTTTCGTCATCGCCGGACTTGAAGCAGCAGTTCGCGGGCTCGCGTGTGTCCCGGGGCTGTCTTACAGACGCGCTCCACGTGCCTCTTGATGGCCTGATCTGGCCGAACGACGGCTGCGCCTCGATCTCCTTGCCGCAACGGCGGCCGGTCAACTTTCTTCCCCTGCGGCTATGCCGCATTCCTCGCGAAATAAAGTTGCCCGCCTGCCATCCTTCGCTGTGCTGCGGCTCGCAAGCGAGTGCGTCGTCGATCGCCTCCGGCCCTTTGATCGCCATCGAGGCCGCGATGGGCGCGGGCTCGAGAGACAGCAGGAGACACCACCATGGCGAACATCGGCAGCTTCAAGAAGACCGGCAACGACTACACCGGTTCCATCACCACCCTGAGCCTGCAGGCCAAGAACGTCCGCATCGTCCCCGAGGAGACCCGGACCAACGACAACGCTCCCAGCCACCGCGTCTATGTCGGCAAGGCCGAGATCGGCGCCGCCTGGTCCAAACGCTCCAACGAGGGCCGCGACTATCTGGGCCTCAAGCTCGACGACCCGAGCTTCACCGCCCCCATCTTCGCCAACCTCTTCGACGACGAAGCCGGCGATACCTTCAGCCTTATCTGGTCGCGCCCGAACAAGCGCAACGGCGACTGAGGCCGCGAGCCCACGCCCCGCTCCACCCGGAGCGGGGCGAACTCGGCTTTCATAGCGATCAGGAAATCGCGACGATCCCGCAAAGGACGCCATCGGTAGAACCGTCTGCATTGGCCAGTGGCAGGTAGAGCCGGGCCACGCGGCGACGCCGATCTCCCACGCGAAGTTCATCCTCGATCACGACCGGCCGCGCCGTCTCGATTGCTGACCATGCCTCCCGCCCAGCATCATCACGTGCAGGCGCGAGCCGCTCGACCGGCGCGCCGGCAACCGACTCGCCATAGATCGCGTCGACCTCCGCCCCGCTCGCAACGATGGTGAGTTGGTTTTCGTCATGGCCCGCCCTGGCGAGCAGCACTGTCATCGGTGCCAGCGCCGCGAGTTCCGCGACCGCCAGCTCGCTTGCGGGGGGCAGGGCCTCACCGCGGCAGCGCGAGCGCCAGAGCTGCATCAGCTCTCCCAGCTTCGGGTGGCGCTGCTCGATCAAGGTCATCCGCCGTCTCCCATCCAATGTCGTACCATAACCAGATTTTCCGATAACCTGAAAACCCGCTTAGTCGGTCTGTCGGCTTCAACAATCCAGTCGACACGGGCGGATGCCCAAGACCCTGCGCTCACCAAGACAAGTCCGCTTGATTGATTTGCTCGTCGAGCAACGCAAACGCGCGGGCTTGAGCCAAGCCGATTTGGCCAAGAAACTCGATCGCAATCAATCGGTCGTTTCTTCTATCGAGAGCGGCGGCCGACGCGTCGACGTAATCGAACTCCTTGAGATTGCGGAAGCGATCGGACTCGACGTGCACGCAGTGATGGACGACTTGCTCTCGACGCCCAGAATCTCCGGTCGCGCCGAAATGTAACGCCAGCCGTGTCATCCTTTCCGAATCAACGACGGCGACTGCGCTTTTCCAACCACTCGCGCGTTTAGATTTCAACGGTTCCGATCGAGGCCTACGCCAGGATGCCCGTTCCGGGAGCCAGCTGGAGTCGATAATATGCCCGAATCTGGTCCGGTCGCCGCGTATCTCTACGTCCTGAGCCTCGACGGGCCTGATCGAGCCTGGGAGTATCTGCGTCGCAACGCCGGATACTCCGCCGACTGGCGTCGCCACGGCCACCCGCACGCGTCGCGATCGGATCGCGCCGGCGGTCGCGCCGAGCCTTGGGGGTTGCGATTTCCTGGAGAATCCTGCTCTCGACGCACGCTCGGCAGACCCGGTCTGGCTGCCTGACCCTGACCCGGTCGTCGCGGTCGCGCCTGCTATCGTCGATGAAGCCGCGCCGTTCAGCCTCTGGGCGTTACCTGGTCGCAAGAGCCTGATGCACGATGGCCGTCGACTTCTACTGCGCACGACCGTCGGACGCCGCGTCGTCCGCGTCGCAATCTCTCTTTCGCTCGGCGACGGCATGCCATTCGCCTACGCGGTGCCCGCCGGGCTGCGCGCGCGGCGAAGCTTGCACGCCGCCGCTGAACTCGACGCAGCGCTCGGACGCGCGCCGCTGAAGCCGCGTAAACCTCCGATTACACGTGGCGACCTCGTTCATATGCGAGGGCTTCAGGCCTTGGACGCTGAGGGTGAAGGCCGGTCCGAACGCGGGATCGCCGAGCTAGTGTTCGGGAATTTCGAAGAGCCGGAGAGCTGGAACGACAGCGCGATCCGAGCGAACGTCCGATATCTGCTCGACCATGGCCGGAGGCTCCGCGACGGCGGCTACCGCGACCTTCTCTACCCAAAGCCGCCGAAGCAGGAAGCCGTAAATCCGTAAACAGGAGGAAAGCGGTCGGCGCCGAACCTCCCTCCGATCTCATCCTCACCTCGTCCAGCTTGCCTCCACCGCGCGGCGCTCCCGCTGCGCCCGATCAAATCGGACGGAGGCGGATGCGATGACCCAGGCTGCGACCAAGGCCACACCGGCCCGCGAGGCTTCGCCCCGGCCCGCCTCGCGATATCTCTGCAACGAGGAAGCCGCCGAGTTCCTGAAACTTTCGCCGCGCACGCTAGAGAAACAGCGTGTGATCGGCGGCGGTCCCAAGTTTCGCAAGTTCGGACGGCGCGTCGTGTACGCCATCGAGGACCTGGAGAGCTGGGCCAACGCGCGGTCCTGCGACACCACGTCGGACCCCAACTACGTCGCCGTGACCCGCTGAGCGCTGCCCCGGTGTCCACGGCCAGCCCACGCCCTCGCCGCTCCGAGCGCGAGCAGCTCGACCTCTTCCGGGCGCTTCCGGGCGACCTCGCGCCCCGCGACCATCAGGATCTCATGGCCTACCCGTTCTTCAGCCTGGCAAAGTCGCCGCGCGTCCGCCCGATCGACTTCCGCATGGGCAAGATCGCGATCCGGGTCGAGGCCGTGCCCGAGCACGGCATGGCGACAATCTGGGACGCCGACGTGCTGATCTGGGCCGCCTCGCAGATCGTCGAGGCGCGCGATCGTGGCGCCAAGCCCTCGCGCCTGATGGCGGCGACGCCCTATGAGATCTTGACCTTCGTCGGCCGCGGCACCTCGGCACGCGATTATGATCGGCTCAAGGCCGGGCTCGATCGGCTGCAGTCGACCACGGTCGCGACATCCATCCGCCAGCCGACCGAGCGGCGGATGCACCGCTTCTCCTGGATCAACGAGTGGAAAGAGCAGGCCGACGGTCATGGCCGGCCGGTTGGGCTCGAACTGATCCTGCCGGACTGGTTCTTCGCAGGCGTGCTCGACGAGGCGCTGATCCTCACCATCGACAAAGCCTATTTCGATCTCACCGGCGGGTTGGAGCGCTGGCTCTACCGGCTCGTTCGCAAGCACGGCGGCCGCCAGGAGGGCGGCTGGAGCTTCGACCTCCAGCACCTCCACGCCAAGTCCGGCTCGCTCTCGCCGCTCAAGCACTTCGCGTTCGACCTGCGCGAGATCGTCCGCCGCCAGGCGCTGCCCGGCTACCGCCTCGCGCTCTCGGTCGAACTCGGTCGCGAGCGGCTGAGCTTTGCACCGCTTGCCGTGGACTCGTTCGAACGCGCGGCCCGCCGCGTCGGCCTCACCCTCCAGCCTGGGGAAAAGCTGTGAATAGCCTCGTGCTATCGGGGACCGGAGCTATCGTGCTATCGGGGACCCAATCCTCGTGCTATCGGGGAGCGAAACCGGACCTAAGTCGTTGTTTTACAACACCGATCCGGCCCTTTAACTTAGCTAACTTAGAATCCTTCGGATTCTTTCTAACGGCAGAGCACGCCGGTAGGCGAGCAGGCGGGCGCGCTCGCATCGTCGCCTCCAAGCTCCGGCCGAGAGCGTCGCGATGATCGTCGCGCTCCTCAACCAGAAGGGCGGCGTCGGCAAGACGACGCTCTCTCTTCATCTCGCTGGCGAACTCGCCGCTCACGGGGCGCGCGTGATGCTGATCGACGCCGATCCGCAGGGCTCATCGCTCGACTGGGCCGAGCAGCGGGCGCGCTCAGGCCTTGAGCGTCGGTTCGGCGTTGTCGGCCTGGCTCGCGAGAGCCTGCACCCGGGAAGCGCCAGCGCTCGCCCGTGATGCCAACCATGTGGTCATCGACGGTCCACCGCGGGTCACCGGCATCGCCCGATCGGCGTTGCTCGCCGCCGACCTCGTGCTGATCCCCGTGCAGCCGTCGCCACTGGATGGCTGGGCCTCGGCGGAGATGCTCCGCCTGCTCGACGAGGCACGGGTGTTCCGCCCGGTGCTGCGCGCCCGCTTCGTCCTGAATCGTTGCGCGGCGCGCACGCTAATCGCGCGCGACACCGCTGCAGCGCTCGCCGACCAGCAGCCACCGATGCTGTCGTCGCGCATCGGTCAGCGCGTGGCCTTTGCGGAGGTCGCGAGCACCGGCCGCCTGGTCGATGAAGCGGATGGTGCGGAGGCCGCCGCGCGCGAGATTGCCGCCCTTGGCGCGGCCGTGAAGGAAGTCGCGTCGTGAGCGGGCGCGACGTTCGACCTGCCGCGTTCGCGGCGCGCCCGCGCGACCCCGACACCTGGGTCAACAGGTCCGAGCGGTCGGTGAGGCCGGCATCGGGGAAGGCGGAGATCTATACGGCGCGCCTGACGATCGACGTCACCTTGGCGCTCCGCGGCCGCATCAAGGTTGCGGCGTTCACGCGCGGCCTGACGGTCGCCGACATGCTCCGCGCGATGCTGGAGCAGGCGTTCCCAGACCAGGATGGGGACGCCCGATGAGCCCGCGTCCGTCCCATGGTCTCACCCGAGTCACGGTCTTGTTCCTGCCCGAGCGGGTGAACGACCGCGTGCGCTTCGGCACCCCCATTGCCGAGCGCATCATCGACCGGCGCTGCCGCGTCGATCTGTTCGCGACCGGCGCGGTGTTCAGCTATGTGCAGTGGCGCGCCAATCGCTACGGAACGGAGCATTGGCGCCTGTGGGTGCTGCGAGCCGCCGCCCCTGGCGACCGCGCCGAAACGGTGCCCGGCATCGCACCTGGCGCGCATATCTGGCTGAGCACCGGCGGCGTCGCCAAGGTGACGCGTGCGCTGGGGTTGATCGACGCGATCGAAGCGCAGGCGCTTGATCCGGCGTCGCTGCCCGAGAGCTACTGGCGCACCGCGCATAACCGGATCGCTGCCGGATTGGAGCCGCGCGTCTATGCTCCGGCCGAGTTGAGCGAGCGACGCAGGCACAGCGGGCTCTTGCCATGACCTTGCGTCTGTCCGGAGGCCGGATCGCGACGTTCCACGTCTCCGCGCTTGGTGCGCTGCTGGTGATCGCCTCGACCTCAGACATGTGGCCGTTGCGCGTCGTCTACAACGCCAGCGCCAGCGTGCCGCTCGGCTGGTATCGCGTCAGCGCTTCTGACGAGCCGAAGGTCGGCGACGTGGTCGTCGCGCGTCCGCCGCTACGCGCCGAACGCCTGCTCGTCGAGCGCGGCTATATCGGCTCCGGCGTACCGCTGCTGAAGGTCGTCATGGCGCGGGAAGGTGCGCGGGTCTGCCGCGAGGGCGATGCAATCACGATCGACGCTGCGCCGGTAGCAACGGCGCGCGACCGCGACGGCTTGGGCCGGCCGCTGCCGCGCTGGAGCGGGTGCCGCGTCCTCCGACCGGGCGAGGTTTTCCTGTTCAACCGAGACGCGCCGGCCTCGTTCGACGGCCGCTATTTCGGTCCTGTCTCCTTCACCAGCATCATCGGGAAGGCGACGCCGCTATGGACGTGGTGAGGCTCTCTGGGGCCGGGGCAGTCGCCGCTTGCGCGGTGCTCGCGCTGCTGGCGAGCACGCGCGCCGGACGAGCCGAGCCGCCTTCATTTGGCGCGCAGATCGAGACGTTTGACGCCGGTGTCCGCGCCGGGGATGAGCGGCCCGCCTTCTCGCTTTCCGGCCCGGCTCTTCCGGCACCATCGACGGCTCCGAGCAGCTACAGCGCATCACTGTTCCCGCGCCCCCGCATCTATTCCAAGCGAATCTCGGGTTGGGACGGGCTGATCGACGAGGCGTCGCGGAGATTTGGAATACCGCGCGCTTGGGTGCGCGGCGTCATGCGCCAAGAGAGCGGCGGACGCACATCGCTGAACGGTCTTCCGATCACGTCGTCGGCGGGTGCGATGGGCCTGATGCAGGTCATGCCGGCGACTTTTGCGGAGTTGAGCACGCGCTACGGTCTGGGCGGCGATCCCTACGAGCCCCGCGCCAACATCCTGGCCGGTGCGGCTTATCTGCGCGAGATGTACGACCGTTTCGGGCCTGCGCATTTCCTTGCCGCCTACAACGCGGGGCCGAGCCGGGTCGAGGATCACCTGCGCAGCGGCAGGCCGCTTCCGAACGAGACTCAGCGGTATGTCCAGGCGCTCGCCCCGCAGCTTATCGGCAGCAGCGTGAATGACGTCGGGGCGACATCGTCCAGTGTGCGCGACCTGACGAGCGCCGAGGCCATGCGAGATGCAGCCCTGCTTCCTGCCCGGCGCCTTCGCACAGCGTCGTCTAAGTCCGCGCCTGTTTCGGTTTTCGTCACGGCTAACGGCAGCTCACCGACGAGCAATCGACAGAGCCCGGAGCAGCCCAGCGACGGGCTGTTCGTCCGTCTCACGCATCACGATCAACGACGCCAGGAGATCGTCGGCGACAGTCCGCAGGACTGACCGATGTGCAGATTTGCGAGATTGTTCGGTCTTAGGAGTGACCGGGAGGGAGGGACGAAGGTGGAGGGCAAGATAGAGAGCGGCGGCACGCCGCGGGGCTTTCGCCCTGGTCTGCACGTCGGTTGGTGCGGCACGCGCCAGAGGGGGTACGGTGCCTTTGATGTGCGGAAAGCTCTGCGCGACAACGGCTTAGCGCGTGTCTCCTACGATCCGATACTCTCGGGTTGGCGTCATGGCCGGCCGTGACGAGGAGCGGTTCCGGGTCCGTCCAGGCAAGCCAAGGGTCGAGCGCGACCCCGGCGCTCAGAAGTTCACTCGGCAAGTCCTCCGCGCCTCCCGACAGGCCTCGGCCGGCGCTGGCAAGCCGCTCGCGCGTGGTCGCGGGCGCGGCGCCGAGAAGGGCCGCGGCCACGTCGCGGCACGGATCATCGGCGGCCGGCGCGGGCCCCGCGCACGCCGGGTGACGGTCAAGGCCAGACTGGTGGTCCATGCCCAGGCAGCCGCAGGCTCGACCGCAGCGCACCTGCGCTACATCCAGCGTGACAGCGTCACGCGCGAGGGCGAGTGCGGCCAAGCCTATTCCGCGGAACGGGATATCGCCGACGTGGACGCCTTCGAGGCGCGGGTCGAGCCCGACCGCCACGAGTTCCGGTTCATCGTCAGCCCGGAAGACGCGGCCGAGATCGGCGACCTCCGAGGCTACACCCGCGAACTGATGAGCCGCATGGAGGCGGACCTCGGCACGCGCCTAGATTGGGTGGCGGTCGATCACTGGGACACCGACAACCCGCACACCCATGCCGTGCTGCGCGGGACCGACGCGACAGGCGAGAACCTCGTCATCGCCCGCGACTACATCGCCCACGGCATGCGCGGCCGCGCCTCCGAACTCGCGACCGACCTCCTGGGCCCGCAGACCGAGCGCGAAATGCGTGAGCGCATGACCCGCGAGGTCGGCCAGGAGCGCTGGACGGGGCTTGATCGTCAGCTGGCCGAGCGCGGCCGCGATCGCTCGGTCGACCTTCGTGTCGTGCCTGCCGACGGCGACGACCGCTTCCGGCGCGGGCTGCTGATCGGACGCTTGCAGGAGCTGGAGCGACTCGGGCTGGCCGAGGGCGCCGGTCCCGGGCGCTGGACGCTTTCGACCGAAGCCGAACCGACGCTTCGCGCCATGGGCGAGCGCGGCGACATCATTCGGACCATGCAGCGTGCCCTGGGCAGCGTTGAGCGACCGCTTGCCGTGTTCGACGCCATCGCGCCGGCGCCGGCGCGGATCGTCGGGCGGATCGCAGCCAAAGGGCTGGCTGACGAGCTTCAGGACCGCGGCTATCTCGTTGTCGACGGCATCGACGGACGAGCCCACTACATCGCGCTACCGACCGGGGCGGATCTCTCTGCGTTCCCGACCGGGGGTGTAGTCGAGGTGCGCAGCGGGCCGGGCAAGCCCCGGCCCGCTGACCGGACGATCGCGGCCAGGGCCGGCGCCGACGGGTTCTACCGCCCCGATCATCATCTGGCCGAAGCGCGCCGCGACGCCCGGCCCGGCGACGATCCCGACGGCTTTGTCGGCGCCCATGTCCGCCGACTGGAGGCGCTCCGCCGCGCCGGCATGGTCGAGCGATTGGGCGACGGCACTTGGCGGGTGCCGGCCGACTTCCTCGACCGCGCCGCGGCGTTCGAGGCCGAGCGTTCAGGTGCCGCGATGGTGGAGCTCCGCTCGCACGTCTCTGTCGGGCGGCAGACGCGAGCGATCGGTGCGACCTGGCTCGACCGGTCGTTGATCGAAGGCGCAGCCACCGCCCCGACTGGCTTCGGCGCTGAGGTCAGGAGCGCCCTGGACGAGCGGCGCGCGTTCCTGGTCGAGGAGGGGCTCGCGACCCGGCGCGGGCAGCAGACCATTCTCGCGCGAGACCTACTTTCGAGGTTGCGCAATCGGGAGGTGGCGCAGGTCGGGCAGACGCTCGCGACCGAGGCCGGGCTGGAGCACAGGGCCGTAAAGGATGGCGACAGCGTCCGCGGCGTCTACCGCCGGTCGGTCATGCTCGCGAGCGGGCGGTTCGCGATGCTTGATGACGGGGTCGGGTTCAGCCTCGTCCCGTGGAAGCCGGTGCTCGAGCAACGGCTCGGGCAGACGGTGTCCGGTGTTGTTCGGGGCGGAGCAGTGTCATGGGACTTGTCGCGCCAACGCGGGATCGGTGTTTGATCGGTCCGGTCAGGCAAACGATGCAAAAAAGTTTTACTTACCCCCTTCTTCCCTCCCGTACCCCTGGCATATACCGGCCACGACCGGGTTAGATTTCAGATTTCCCGCGTCCGAACATAGACTTGCAGCGTCTTTGACGCTCCCCAATCTGACCATCAAGCCTTGCGTCAAGCGTGCCTTCAGGAGCACGTGATCTCTGTCGGCGTGAGGCGGTCGGATGAGCCCGACCAAAGTTCTTCTCGGTCAGATCGCCGTCGTGTTCGGCATCGTGACGCTCGCCCTGATGCTCGCCACCCAGTGGACGGCGGCGTCGCTCGGCTACCAGGCCGAGCTCGGGCGTTCCTGGACCGTGGTGCACGGGGTGCCTCTCTATCAGCCCTGGCAGTTCTTCGTCTGGTGGTTCGAGTTCGACGCCTACGCGCCGGACATCTTCCAGCGCGGCGCCTACGTCGCGGCCTCGGGCGGGATTGCCGGCGCGCTCGCCGCCATCGTCGGCTCGGTCTGGCGCGCTCGGCAGGCCAAGCTCGTCACCACCTACGGCTCCGCACGCTGGGCGGTCCCGCGTGATCTGAAGCACTCGGGCCTGTTGAACGCGGCGGGCGTCTTCCTCGGCCGCGCCGACGAGCACTACCTCCGTCACGACGGCCCCGAGCATGTCATGGCGTTCGCGCCGACGCGCTCGGGCAAGGGCGTCGGGCTCGTCATCCCGACGCTGCTGTCGTGGACCGGCTCGGCAGTCATCCACGACATCAAGGGCGAGAACTTCGCGGTCACAGCCGGTTGGCGGCAGCGGTTCTCGCACTGCCTATATCTCAACCCCACCGACCCACGCTCGGCCGCCTACAACCCGCTGCTTGAAGTTCGTCGCGGCACGCACGAGGTGCGCGACGTCCAGAACATCGCCGACGTGCTGGTCGACCCCGAAGGCGCGCTCGAAAAGCGGAACCACTGGGAGAAGACCAGCCACTCGCTGCTCGTCGGGACCATCCTCCACGTTCTCTATGCCGGCGAAGACAAGACGCTCTGCGGCGTCGCCAACTTCCTTTCGGACCCGGCGCACCCGTTCGATCACACGCTACGGCTGATGATGACCACGCCGCACCTCGGACCGCGTGGCGTTCACCCCGTGGTCGCGTCCTCCGCGCGCGAGGTTCTGAACAAGTCGGAGAACGAGCGCTCGGGCGTGCTCTCGACCGCCATGTCGTTCCTCGGGCTCTACCGCGATCCGACCGTCGCGGCGGTGACCTCGCGCTGCGACTGGCGCATCGCCGACTTGGTCGCGGGCGAGCACCCCGTGTCGCTCTACCTCGTGGTTCCGCCGTCGGACATCAGCCGCACCAAGCCGCTGATCCGGCTGATCCTGAACCAAATCGGCCGACGCCTGACCGAGAGCCTCGAAGACCAGGACGGCGCGGCGCGCAAGCACCGCGTCCTCTTCATGCTCGACGAGTTCCCGGCGCTTGGACGGCTGGATTTCTTCGAGTCGGCGCTTGCCTTCATGGCGGGCTACGGCCTGCGCTCCTTCCTGATCGCCCAGTCGCTGAACCAGATTGAAAAGGCCTACGGCCCAAATAACTCGATCCTCGACAACTGCCATGTCCGAATTGCCTTCGCGTCGAACGACGAGCGGACGGCCAAGCGGATCTCCGACGCCCTCGGCACCGCGACCGAGCTCCGCGCCCAGCGCAACTACGCGGGCCACCGGCTCTCGCCTTGGCTCGGGCATCTCATGGTGTCGCGGCAGGAGACCGCGCGCCAGCTCCTCACTCCCGGCGAGGTGATGCAGCTGCCGCCCGACGACGAGGTCGTCATGGTGTCTGGCCACCCGCCTGTCCGCGCGAAGAAGTTACGCTTCTATTCCGACCCGAACTTCAAGCCGCGCGTGCTGCCCGCACCTGCGCTGTCGGCCGATGGCTATGCCGACAAGCCGGCGGCCCGCGGCGATGATTGGTCGGGCCAGTTCGACGAGGTCGCGGCCGAAGCGGCCAAGCGCGCTTCAGCAGTCGTGGTGAACGAGGACGAGGGCGGGCTCCGCCGCCAGCCCGAGCTCGACATGACGCTCCCGCAAGCGGCGCCGATAGAGGAAGACCCGCAACGCGACGTGGCCTCGCTGCTCGACGACGATGACGCGGACATCGACACCGAGCGCGCCCGCGCCGTTCGCGCCGGAGAGCGCCAGCTCAATCGGGCCGCTCGCAACGCCGCGCTCGACCCGGACGACGGGATCGCGTTGTGAGCCGCGCCCGCCTCAACATCTTCCTTGAACCCGACCACGGTCGACGCCTGGCGCAGCTCGCCGGGATGAAGGGTGTTTCCAAGTCGGCGATCGTGGCGGCGGCGCTGTCGTCCTACCTGTCGCCGGACGGCGGCGACCGGCGCGAGGCGGCGATCGCCAAGCGGCTCGACAAGCTCACCCGGCAGTTCGACCGGCTGGAGCGCGACCAGACGATCCTGATCGAAACCGTGGCGCTGTTCGTCCGCTACACGCTGACCGTCAACGCGCCGATCCCGGCGGCGCACCAGGACGCGGCCCGAGCGCAAGGGCGTGAACGCTTCCAGCAGTTCGTCGATCAGCTTGCCCGCCACCTCCAGAAGGGGCGTAGCCTCGTCAAGGACGTCCACGAGGAGATCTTCCCCGACCAGAGCAAGTTTTTTGGCCTGGACGGCGAGGAGGAAGCCGGCGGCGAGGAAACCTCCCTCAACAGCAAAGCACCCTCCGGCAATGGAGCGACGCCATGAGCATCGCCCAGCCCACTCCCATTGGGACACCGGTCGCTTCGGTCGCCGCGCGCCAGATCCGAATGCTGCGCAGCGCCATGGGCGCGACGATCGCGGCGGCGCTGGAGGACCCCGACGTCGTCGAGGTGCTGCTCAATCCCGATGGCACCCTCTGGGTCGATCGGCTGAGCACCGGCCGCGCGCCGACCGGGCTCTCGCTGTCCAAGGAGGACGGCGACCGCATCATCCGGCTGGTCGCCGCGCATGTGCGCGTCGAGGTCAACAAGGACTGCCCGATCGTCTCGGCTGAACTGCCCGAAACCGGCGAGCGGTTCGAGGGACTGATCCCGCCCGTCGTTCCGGCGCCGACCTTCGCGATCCGCAAGCGCGCCAGCCTCGTCTACACGCTCGACCGCTACGTCGCCGACCGCATCCTCACGCCAGCGCAGGCCGCCTACCTGGCGCAGGCCGTCCGCGACCGGCTGAACATCGTCATCGCCGGCGGCACCTCGACCGGCAAGACCACGCTCGCCAACGCGCTGCTGGACGAGGTGGCGCGAACCGGCGACCGCGTGCTGATCCTGGAGGATACGCGCGAGCTCCAGTGCCTCGCCGACGACCAGGTGGCGCTCCGGACCAAGCCCGGTGTCGCCTCGATGGCCGAACTGGTCCGCTCGACCCTTCGCCTCCGTGCAGATCGCATTGTTGTCGGCGAGGTTCGCGGTCCCGAGGCGCTCGATCTCCTGAAGGCGTGGTGCACCGGCCATCCCGGCGGGATCGCGACCGTCCATGCGGGCTCCGCCGCCGGCGCGCTGCATCGGCTGGAACAGCTGATCCAGGAAGCCGTCGTGACCGTGCCCCGGCAACTCATCGCCGAGGCTGTCGACGTCGTCGCCTTCATCGCTGGCCGCGGCACCAACCGGCGCGTGCGGGAGATCGCTCGCGTCACCGGCCTCGGCCCCGATGGCTACCGCCTCGAAATCCTCACCGCCACCGACCCTCACCAGACCGGAGATGCCCAATGACGCTTCCACGCCTTTACGCAAATTCACGCACCCGGATCGCCGCGACGGCGGCCTTCCTTCTTTGCGGCCTGCTCTCGGCGCCCGCTTATGCGGCGGGCTCGCAGATGCCGTGGGAAGCGCCGCTGCAGAAGGTGCTCGACTCGGTCGAGGGCCCCGTCGCCAAGATCATCGCGGTGATCATCATCATCACCACCGGCCTGACGCTGGCGTTCGGCGACAGCTCGGGCGGCTTCCGCAAGCTGATCCAGATCATCTTCGGCCTGTCGATCGCTTTCGCGGCCTCGTCCTTCTTCCTGTCGTTCTTCTCGTTCGGCGGCGGGGCGCTGATCTCGTGAGCCGGGCCGCGCTCCCCGACGGCTACGAGGTCCCGCTCCACCGTTCGCTGACCGAGCCGATGATGATGGGTGGTGCGCCGCGCACCGTCGCCATCTCGGTCGGCACGCTCGCGGCCGCGGTCGGGATCGGCCTGCAGCTTTGGTTCGCCGGTCTCGGCATCTGGATCGTCGGGCATGCGCTGGCCGTCTGGGCCGCGCGGGTCGAACCGCAGTTCCCGCAGGTGTTCGCCCGCCACATCAAGCATCGCGGCTTCCTAGACGCGTGAGGAACGGATGCTGAACCTCGCCGAATACCGCCGCCGCTCCGCCAGCCTCGCCGACTGGCTGCCCTGGGCCGGGCTGGTCGCGCCGGGCGTCGTTCTCAACAAGGACGGCTCGTTCCAGCGCACCGCACGGTTCCGCGGGCCCGACCTCGACAGCTCGACCGAAAGCGAGCTGGTCGCGGTGACCGCGCGCCTCAACAACGCGCTGCGCCGTCTCGGGACAGGCTGGGCGCTGTTCGTCGAAGCCGACCGCCGCCAGGCTGCGCCCTATCCCGCATCGACCTTTCCCGACGCCCTGTCCTGGCTGGTCGATCAAGAACGCCGTGCCGATTTCGATGAAGTCGGCGAGCTGTTTGAAAGCGCCTACCACCTCACCCTCGTCTACCTGCCCGCGCCTGAGAGTCGGGCGCGCGCCGGCGCGCTCATGCTCGACGCGCCCGAACGCCCATCGGTGGACTGGCGCGAGCAGCTCTCGGTCTTCGTCGAGGCCAGCGACAGGGTCAGCGCGCTGCTGGACGGGTTCCTGCCCGAGCTGGCCTGGCTCGATGACGTCGAGACGCTGACCTATTTGCACGGCACGATCTCGACCCGGCGGCACGTGGTCTCCGTGCCCGAGACTCCGGCCTACCTCGACGCGCTGCTCGCCGACGAGCCGCTGACCGGCGGGCTGGAGCCGATGCTGGGCCAATCGCACCTGCGCGTGCTGACCGTGCGCGGCTTTCCAGCCTCGACCTGGCCCGGGCTGCTCGACGACCTCAACCGGCTAGGCTTCCCCTACCGCTGGACCACGCGCTTCCTGTTCCTCGACAAGGCCGACGGCGAGAAGGAACTCGCGCGTCTCCGCCGGCAGTGGTTCGCCAAGCGCAAGGGCATCGTCACCCTGCTGCGCGAGACGGTGTTCCAACAGGAAAGCCCGCTCGTCGACAGCGACGCCGCCAACAAGGCGGTCGACGCCGACGAGGCGCTGCAGACGCTCGGCTCCGACCAGGTCGCATTTGGCTATCTGACCGCCACCGTGACGGTCTGGGACGAGGACGAGCGGTTCGCCTCCGAACGGCTGAAAGCCGTCGAGCGGATAGCGTCCGAGCTCGTGGTGGAAATTGCTGACAGGAACGGTGTAGGCGGAGGTGGTCATCGGATCGGCTGGCTAAGGTGGAGTTGCGAGGCTCTAACCCGAACCGACGAGGACCCGATGACCG
>JAABUX010003828.1_pt1 | contig 19581 bp, 20 predicted proteins | sample 5561851 | NCBI WGS metagenome assembly JAABUX01 (sample SAMN10711883, study PRJNA513361) | rock metagenome | isolation source: Antarctica rocks | place: Antarctica: Victoria Land, Richard Nunatak red sandstone | collected 2016-01-03 | reverse complement strand
GCACTGCGGGCGCTTAAGCGCACCTTAGCAACCATCGTCTACTACCGTCTACGCCTCTGCCAAACACGGATCGAGAATACGCACCTACCCATCGCCGCCTAAGGGCTTGACAAAGACGGTCAGCGTCTGTTCCTTTTCGGGATAGCGGCGCGGTCAACTATCAGATGGACGGCGGGGGAGCGTTATTCGCGTTTCCCCCCGCCGCTGGCTTCTTGCTTCAGGCAGCGTGTTCGGTAGCGACGTCGACGATCCAAGTGATGCCGAACCGGTCGGTCAGCATTCCGTAGAGGGGGGCAAATTGGGCGGGCTCGAGCGGCTGGAGGATTTTTGCATCCTTCGAGAGCCCAGCCCAGCTCTTCTTGACCTCTTCCTCGTTTTGGCCGCGCAGCGCAATGTAGAAAGAACGATCGCCTCGTTCAAATGAGCGGTCAGTCTGGACGTCATAGGCCATGACGCGGAAGCCGTTCTCGGCGCTGACCTGGCCCCACATTACGTGATCGGCGTCAGCGGGGTTCTGGGCGCTATGCATGTCCTGATAGGTGACCACCGTGAGATCGCCGCCGAAGACCGAGTGGTAAAATGTGAGCGCTTCTCGCGCCTGGCCGCGGAAGTTCAGGTGGGTGACGACGTTCAGGGACATATCGGAGAGAGGCCTCGTTTCGAGCATCAAGTGATGAACCCGACCCTAACGTCTGTATATGACAGGCGCCGACATATACGGCGACGATGATTCCGTTGTGCGCTCACGCCGGCTGCTCTCATGCCTTTTGCTGCTCCAGACGAGACGCCGGATGACGGTACGGCAGCTCGCGACGGAACTCGACGTGTCGATGCGCACGGCGCACCGGGATATCGAGGCGCTCTGCGAAGCCGGCGTGCCGATCTACATGGAACGAGGGCCTCTGGGTGGCATCGTGCTCGGCGACGAGTATCGAAGAGCGCTCGCGCACCTTACCCCGGACGACCTTCGCAGGCTCTTTGCATCGGGTCCGAATCCACTTGCCGACCTCGATGCGGGCGACTCCCACGTTTTTCAGAAACTTGCGAGCGCGTTACCCATGCGCGCGCGCGTAACAGCGGAGGCCGCGCGCGATCGGCTCCTGGTCGATCATAACCGTTGGAGCCGAGCCGAGCAGCCGACCGAGACGTTACGGCTCTTGCGCACGGCTTCCGACGGCGATCGATCCGTACGCCTGCGATAGCGAGATCGAGCCGGCACCGCGACTGATCGCGTCGTCGATCCGCTCGGGCTTGTCGCGAAAGCCGGCGTCTGGTATCTAATCGCTCGAGAGGCCGACCAAGGCTATCGAACCTTTCGCGCCGAGCGCGTCGATGGAGTCGAAGAAACAGATGAGGTTTTCGTACGTCCGGCAGACTTCCAGCTCGAAGCCTATTGGAATCAAACGGTTCGGTCGGTCGAACGCGACTTCGAACCCTACGTGGCAGTGGTCCGCGCCCGGCCGGCGGCCGTCACGCGGCTAAGCTCGTACTACAGCTTCGACGTCCGCGAAACGACCGCGGAAGGCGTGATTCTCGCCGTGCGCTTCCCGACTCGCGATGTTGCGATCGTAGAGCTTCTCGTGCTCGGGAATGAGATCGACCTCATCGGCCCTACGGACTTACGCGAAGCGATCGTGGGGGCTGCACGCACGGTCCTCGATCGCTTTAGCCTTTAGCCGTTGCAGTGTTCGGGGCCGCATCGCCGGAGGTTTATTGCAAAGGCCTGGCAATCGGGGGGGGCGTTATCAAGTCTTTGCATTTTTTGACTTGCGAATTGCGCTGACACGATTCGAAGAATGGTGTCGTAATACTCCTGGGCTCGACCAACGCCTAGAAAGACTGTCCCAATAGGGGTCACTTGTGGGATTTTCGCGCAAAGTTCTCTCTGGAACGAAATCTCGGATGTGCGAGCAAAATTCGACGAATTGACCGCTTAAAGCCGTGCGCCTTGGCGGACATCTAGCAGGACCTCTGGTTCCTTGTAGGCGCGAGCCTCAAATGCGCGGTGACAGCAGACAGGCACTCGATTCATCGCGACTTGGAGGCGGCTTATCAGAGCAATAAGCCGCCGCCATCGACCGGCAGGGTCTGTCCCGTCGCGTAATCGTTGAGCATAAGGTAAATATAGGCTTTCGCCGTCTCGGCTGGCGAAGCGGCGCGGGGTATTGGTAGCTTTGCTACGATCGATTGCAGCATAGCCTCTCCCATCTTCTTCGTCTGGTCCGTGAGCGTAAAGCCCGGAGACACAGTGTTGACGCGTACGGGTGCGAGATCTAGGGCGAGCCCGCGAACCAGGTGTTCGATCGCTCCCGCGACGGCGGTCGTCATCGGGGCGCCTTTGCTCGGGCGCTGCGAGAGAATTCCACTTGTCAGCGTGATCGAACCGTCTTGAGCGATCGTATGGCAGCCGTGCTTCACCGCCGCGAGTGCGCCCCAGAAACGTACATCCAGAAGCGTGCGCGCCTCAGTTAAGTCGATGTCGCGAGAGGAGACGAACATCGGCCCACCCCAGTCGCCCGCGGTTATGGCGAGATGATCGAACGCACCGAGCGCTCCGAAAAAGCCGGCAACGCTGGCCTCATCGCGCAGATCGACGATATGACCCGTCGCACCCTGCAGGCGATCAACGGCTGCGCTTACGCTCGCCTCGGTCGTCGAGCCGATGAAAACGGCGGCGCCTTGCGCGCGGGCAATTTCGGCAACGGCGAAGCCGATTCCAGTCGCGCCGCCGATGACAATCACGCGCTTCCCAGCGAGGGACATTCCATTACCGGCGAAGTTAGGCATCACACCGTCTCCGTTACTTGCGCCGCGAAATACTGGGCTGAATGCTGGAGGTCGAGAATAAGTCCGGGCTGCTTTGGCTGCAATCCCAACTGTTCTTGAGTCCACCGGCTTGAGGCTGGCGCGTCTAATGCGACGAACATTGCAAGCGCGCCGAAATGATCAGCTGCCTCATCGGGTGATTTGGCGACGACCGGAACATTCAAGCGTTGGCCGATCACGCCAGCAATGTCTCGGAATGCAACGCCCTCTTCGGCGACGCCGTGATATCTGGCTGGCAAACCCTTTTCAAGCGCTAATCGGTAGAGATGAGCTATATCGAGTCGGTGCACCGCAGGCCACCGGTTATGCCCGTCGCCCACGTATGCCGAGACGCCCTTTGCGCGCGCAATGTTGATGAGCATTGAAATGAAGCCGTGATCTCCGTCTCCGTGGACGGAGGGTGCAGGACGTACCACTGCTACGCTTACGCCCTGCTCTGCAACTGAGCGCGCTGCTTCCTCACTCGCGGCACGGGGGAAATCGGCGGAGGTCAATGAGCCCGCGTCATCTTCGGTCGCAATGCGGCCTGGCGCAACGAGCGCAGTACCGGAGGTAATGACCAAGGTACGGTCGGAGCCCATGAGCGCGGCGCCAAGGGCCTCAATGGCGCGACGGTCGATCTCGCAGACTTTCTTGAAGTCACTGAAGTCATGGACGAAACCGGTGTGAATCACGCCATCCGCGGCAGCGGCTCCACTGCCCAGGCTCTGCAAATCCTCGAGATCGCCACGATGCACTTGAGCACCGGCGGCAGTGAGCGACGCGGCGGAGGCATCTGAACGGGCGAGGCCGAGCACTTGATGCCCACCCTGCAGCAGCTCTTGGACGATGGCGGAACCAATGAATCCGGTGGCGCCGGTGACAAAGACTCTCATGAAATTTCCCCCCTTGATCGAATTAGCGTTACGCCCCCAATTGAACAAGATTGGGGTTCCGGCTCGATAGGTCGAAGATGCCGAGTTCTTGGACAATCGTGCCAAACGGCGTCGATTCCGCCGGGAGACCCTTGCACGCTGGAGCGGGCTGTTGCGAAAATAGCAGCGTGGAAGTCTTGATCGAATTACGGACCCTAATCGCTCGGCACGCACACGAGGTCAAGGGTTACGGACGCTTGAGCGGCGTCCGAATCGACGCGGCGCCCGTCGCGACGCTGCCTGTCTACAGCTTGTACCAGCCGATGTTCGGGATCGTGGCTCAGGGAGCGAAACGCATCATGTTGGCGGATCGCATGTTCGACTGCCAAGCAGGAGAGTACATCGTCGGGTCCCTTGACCTCCCGGTCAACACTCATGTGCTTCGGGCAACGAAGGACGCGCCTTATCTGGCCTTCGCCCTCGCGTTCGATCCGCAGCTCATTGCCTCCATCTTGCTCGATGCCGGGTCGGGCGATCGTCGTTCCGATGACGTCCTCGGCATCGGTGTAAGTCGGGCGCCGGCCGAGCTTTTGGAGCCGGTAGTGCGGCTGCTACGTTTGCTCGATCGGCCCGCAGATACTGCATTTTTACGGCCCATGATTGAACGCGAGATTATTTGGCGGCTGTTGAGCGGTGATCGGGGACATGAAGTGCGCCAGATTGGTTTAGCCGATAGTCGGTTGTCTAAGATTAATCTGGCAATACGATGGATCCGCGAACACTTCGCCGATACAATCCGTATCGAAGATGTTGCGAAGCGCGTTGCGATGAGTCCGACCTCGTTCCACCGCCACTTCCGTGCAGCCACCGCCATGACTCCGCTGCAGTACCAGAAGCAGATCCGGCTGCAAGAAGCGCGCTCGCGGCTCACCGCGAAGGCGGACGACGTCGCCAGCATCGGCTTTAGCGTGGGTTACGATGACCCATCGCAGTTTAGTCGCGAATATGCTCGTTTATTCGGGGCGCCTCCAGGCCGCGATGCAGCACGATTGCGCATGGCGCTGTCTTCCTAAATCACGCGCCGTTTTTGCCGCACCGGCTTCCAGCTCTCAAGCTGAAAACTTCGACCAGCGCCGCGCGCATCACGGCATCGTGGCGGCGGACCGCGTCTTGCATCGCCGCGCGATGCGTTCCCAGCGCTGCGCGCTGCCCTCGACATCCGTAAACGCTAACGTCACCGTGCCGCTGAGAAGCGGCTCGCGGCCTGCCACTGGATCGGCAAATCGCGCTCACATGCTGCGGTTTGGCGATCGCCGGCCTTTGAACCGAGTAAACTTCACTCCGGAACGTCAACGAGCCGCTTAAAGTTCTCAAAAACCGTCCCGCAGGGGATCCATTGCGGGATTCCTTTAAGGGCCGCGCAACGGCGACACTCCGGCAAGCAGGCCAGGCTTGTGTCGACTACGTTGTCGATTGGGGTGGCGTCGCCAGGGCCAGGAGCCCGTAGTCTCTAGTTCGAGAGCAAGCTGAGGAATGTACGGATGCATAGGCAAGAGTCCATAACAACCGCGTCGCATCAGGCGCAGCGTGCGCTGACAGTGGGGGTCGCGCGTCGAGCGCGATGTGCGAAGCCATCGCGTCGTATGAAATGTTAGGATGTCCCGAGTAACGACGAGTGCGGGTTAATGTTCGAAGTGGCGGAAAGATGATTCGCGAACTCCGATGCGACGAGGTGCATCGACGCCGAAATGGAGATTTCAGAATGACGGTTGTGAAGATGATGGTCAATGGGAGCGAGGTATCGACGTCGTTCGACCTGAGGACTTCGCTGCTCGACCTGCTCCGCGATCATCTCGGTCTGACGGGCAGCAAGAAGGGCTGCAATCAAGGCGCGTGCGGGGCATGCACCGTCCTTGTCGACGGCGAGCGGATCAATGCGTGTCTCGCGCTCGCGGTGCAGTACGAGGGTCGCGAAATCACGACAGTCGAGGGTCTCGAGCGTGACGGCCAGCTTCATCGGCTCCAGGCGGCCTTCATCGAGCACGATGGATTCCAGTGCGGCTACTGTACGCCCGGACAGCTGTGCTCGGCAATCGCAATGGCACGGGAAGCGGAGCGCGGCATGCCGAGCAACGTGACAACGGATCTCGGATCACCCGACGTTGTGCTTGATCGCGACGAGCTGCGAGAGCGTATGAGCGGCAATCTCTGTCGTTGCGGTGCGTACAACGGCATCATTGACGCGATTGAAGAGACGTTCGTGTCTGTGGCGGCGCGATGATCGAGTTCCGCTTCGAGCGTGCGGCCGATGCAGCGTCCGCGATCCGGCTCGCCAACGCTACCGAAGGGGCAAAGTATCTCGGAGGAGGCACAAACGTCGTCGACTTGATGCGCGAGCGCATCGAGAATCCAACTGCGCTCATCGATGTCACTAGACTCTCGCACGAGATCGAGGAACGGCCGGACGGCTCGGTCCTCATTGGTGCTGCCGCAACCAACACCGCTGTTGCGGCGAACGTCGCCGTGCGCACGCGCTTCCCGATGCTCGCCCGCGCGATTCTCGCGGGCGCGAGCGGCCAGATTCGCAACATGGCAACGGTAGGCGGTAACGTCTTACAGCGTACGCGCTGCCTGTACTTCTACGATGAGGCCGCACGCTGCAACAAGCGTTCGCCGGGTGCAGGCTGCGATGCGATAGACGGATTTAATCGCATTAATGCGATTCTCGGCGCATCGCCCGAGTGCGCTGCGACGCATCCTTCGGACATGTGCGTTGCGCTCGCTGCTCTTGACGCGATCGCTCACACGGACGGCCCAACCGGAAGACGATCGATCGACTTTACCGATCTTCATCGCCTGCCGGGCGACCGCCCCGATATCGAGACGACGCTGCGCCCGCGCGAGCTCATTGTCTCAATCGAGTTGCCGCCGCTTGCGTTCGCCACGAACTCCGCCTATCGCAAAGTACGTGATCGGGCGAGCTACGCGTTCGCGCTCGTGTCAGTCGCGGCCGCGCTCGACCTGGAAAACGACGGTACCGTGCGCGACGTCCGTATCGCTCTTGGCGGCGTCGCTGCGAAGCCGTGGCGCGCCGTCACCGCCGAAGCCGCGCTTCGCAGCGGTCCCGCGACCGAAGCGCGCTTCCGAGCTGCCGCCGACGCCGAGCTGCGCTCGGCCGTGGGTCTGCGCGACAATTCTTTCAAGATCGAGCTCGCGGCGCGGACGATGGTCGCCGTGCTCGCCGAGCTCACCGCAGGAGGAGCCGCATGAGCACCACGCTCGAACCGCCCGTCACCGCGCAGCCCGGCACGACTCGCGCCGTCGGCCGCCCCGTTCCCCGCGTCGACGGCCCGGCGAAGGTGAAAGGCCAGGCGCAGTTCGCCGCCGAGGTCCCAGTCGAGGGTCTCACTTACGCGACGATCGTATCGAGCACGATCGCCCGCGGCCGGCTCACCTCGATCGACGTGAGTACAGCAAAGACTGCGCCGGGCGTCGTCTACGTGATGACGCATGAAAACGCGCCGAAGCTCGAGCCGCCGGTCGTAATGATGACACAGCCGCGAGCGGCCGGTGCTAGCGACCTGCCGATTATGCAGGACGAGTCGATCCACTGGAACGGAGAGGCGATCGCGGTCGTGCTCGCCGAGACGCAGGAGCAGGCCGACTACGCCGCGTCGCTCGTGCGCACTACCTACGAGGCCGAGCGTGCCGCGCTCGCATTCGATGACGAGAAAATCAACGCTCGTCCGCCGGAATCGATCCTCGGTGAGCCCACCGTCGTCGAGGTCGGCGGCGACGTCGAGACCGCGCTCCGCGATGCGGCCGTAACCGTCGATCGCATCTACTGGACGCCTCGGTACAACCATTGTGCGATCGAGCTCCATGCGGCGACCGTCGTGTGGGACGGCGATGCGCTCACAGTGCACGACGCGACGCAGATGCTTGGCGGCACGCAGTGGACGCTCGCCGAGATCTTCGGCATCGACGAGGCGAACGTTCGGATCCTTTCGCCGTTCGTTGGCGGCGGCTTCGGCGGCAAGGGACTCTGGAGCCATCAGATCCTCGCGATTGCGGCAGCACGCGAAAGCGGCCGGCCGGTGCGCATCGTGCTCTCGCGCGAGGGCGTCTTCCGTCTTATCGGCGGCCGTACGACGACCGAGCAGCGCGTTGCGCTCGGCGCGAACGCCGACGGTACGCTCGCGGCGCTTATCCACACCGGTCACGCCGCGATGACGCCGCACAACAACTGTCCCGAGCAGTTCACGTTTCCAGCACGGCACCTGTATGCGGCAAGCGCGCTTCGCGTCGCGCAGGACGTCATCGACATCGACATGATAGCAAATACCTTCATGCGGGCGCCGGGCGAATCGGTCGGAACGTTCGCGCTCGAATCCGCGGTCGACGAGCTCGCCGAAAAGCTCGCGCTGGATCCGATCGAGCTGCGCCGGCGCCTCGAGCCGGACGTTGATCCGGCGTCGTCGCTGCCGTTCTCGTCGCGCCATCTTGTCGAGGCGTACCGGCGCGGCGCGCAGGCGTTTGGCTGGGAGCGGCGCAGCGCCGAGCCGCGCTCGCAGCGCGACGGCGAGTGGCTAATTGGCCACGGCGTCGCGACGGCGACCTATCCATACTTCCGCATGCCCGGTGGGAGTGCGCAGGTCGTCATCTCCGCGGACGGCAGGGCCGTCGTGCGGATGGCAAGTCACGAGATGGGAATGGGCACCGCGACGGCGCAGGCGCAGTTCGCCGCCGACCACCTCGGGCTGCCGCTCGACCGCGTGCGCTTCGAGTACGGCGACACCGACCTGCCGCCGGGGACGATCGCCGGCGGCTCGTCGCAGAGCGCGTCGATCATCGCCGCGGTCATCGCGTCGAGCGCTGCGCTCGTCGAGCAGCTGCTCGTGCTCGCGGGTCCGAAGTCACCGCTCGCGGGGCTGCTGACGAGCGACGTGGAGTTGCGCGATGGCGGCGTCTACGCGACCGGCGACCGGACGCGCGGCGAGGGCTACCGTGCAATTCTTGAGCGCGGGCGGCGGGACGACGTCTCAGCGGAGGTGCCCGCACCCGATCCCGCGGAGATGAAGCGGTTTTCCATGCATTCGTACGGCGCGCAGTTTGCCGAAGTGCGCGTGAATGGCGTGACGGGCGAAGTGCGCGTCGCACGCTTCCTCGGATCGTTCGACATCGGTCGCATACTCAATCCGAAGACCGCGGCGAGTCAACTGCGCGGCGGCATCATCATGGGGCTTGGTCTAGCGCTCACCGAGGAGACGCTCTTCGACGAGCGGACGGGCCGCATCATGAACCCCTCGCTTGCCGAGTACCATGTGCCAGTCCATCTGGACGTGCCGCAGATCGACGTGATATGGACCGACATACCCGACCCGATCGCTCCGGGCGGCGTGCACGGCATCGGCGAGATTGGAATCACCGGCGTTGGCGCCGCAGTTGCGAATGCGGTCTACAACGCGACCGGCAAACGCATCTATGACTTGCCGATCACGCTCGACAAGTTGCTGTAGGCAAGCGCTTCGCTAGGATCGCCGGACGTTGCCCGACCCTTGTTCAAACGGTCACGTCCGGACGCCGGCCTACTTGAAACCAAGAGTTTTCAAGCGGCAGGCTAAGGCGAATTCACGAAGCGCGAACTCTCATTCTTCTACGCTTAGCCGTTCTATCCAGCAACAGACCGATGAAATCGTATACGGCCTGCATCATGTCTTCTGATACACCGCCCTTGAGATCCGGCTTTCCGCGCGGACCAGTCCATGCTGCGGACCTGGTTGAAAGAATGACGACCATGGTGCCGCATTCGGGCGGTAGCGCGATTTCGAACAGGTATCCTTTACTTTATTTGCTATAGGACAAAACGCGTGCTTCTACATCGGTGCGGAGGAACGCTAGCGACCAGCCCTACCGGCGAATCGTAAGACGCTCGTCCGAGAAGGGGTCCTAATCGGGATTGTCACGGTGCATGCAGAGCAGCGGCGAATACGCAAGCATGGCGCTCTTTCTCAAGGGTATTCGGCGGCGTAGCGACGCGCGCATTGACGACGCCTTCCCCTGGTCCGTGCCGGCACTTATCTCCCTCGAGAGGTTGCGCTTTTCGTCATCGGTGACGTTCTTGATGGGCGAGAACGGCTCAGGCAAGTCGACGTTCCTTGAAGCCCTCGCGGTCGCGGTTGGCGCGGTGACGGTCGGTGCTGAAGATGCAGCCGAAGACGCGACGCTCTCAGGCGCCCGCCGGCTCGCCGAAACCTTCGTAACGTCCCAACGTGGACGCCCCCATACTAAGATGTTTTTCCGCGCGGAAGACGCGTTCGGGTTCAGCCGGCGCGTCGAGCGCGAGATGAACGCGATCAACGAAGAGGCCGACCGGCTCCTTGCGGATGACAAGGCGGGAGCCGACGCACGTCGTCGCGCCGCCGGCTTTGTGCGAGCGCAGCGCGGCGCGCTCGTCGCTCGCTACGGCAAGGATCCCCATGCGTTTTCACATGGAGAGACTTTTCTAGGAATTCTCCGACAACGACTCGTCCCGTGCGGCCTGTATCTGCTAGACGAACCTGAGACCCCGTTATCGCCGACCCGAGTTCTTGCGCTCCTAGTCTTGATCCACGACGCAGTGCACGCGGGTTCGCAGTTTATCATCGCAACGCACTCACCTATCCTGGCCGCCTTACCCAATGCCGAGATACTGCTCTTTGACAACGGGCGATTACGCGCGACTGCCCACGCGGAGCTGGAGCATGTGCGTGTCACCCGAGATTTTCTTGCAGCGCCGGAACGGTATCTACGTCGCCTCCTCGTGGAAGACGATGAATGATCCTCTAGCTTCGTCTGCGACAGTCCCTCAAGGGGTCGATGCTGTTGAAAAACGCTTGTTTCGTCCTGCAGTGGAATCTATAATCATCGCAATAAGCGACGCTGCGGAGGCCAACGCAACGCGATGATGGGTAGTCGATTACAGACGACCGCGATGTTCCAGTATTTCTGTCTTGATGATTGGGTTCCCGCGGATCATCTGCTGCGCGCCATTGATCGTCACATCGATCTTCGACCGATCCGCGAGCAGCTGCGTCCGTTGTACAGTGAGATCGGCCGGCCGTCGATCGATCGGGAAATCTTGCTGCGCATTCTGCTGATCGGGTATCTTTACGGCATCACGAGCGAACGGCGATTGCTTGACGAAGTCGGTATGAATCTGGCGTACTGGTGGTTTACCTGTCTGGGCTTCGATCAATCGATGCCGGATCATGCGACTTTTTCCAAAAACCGGCACGGCCGCTTTCGCGACTCATCAGTCTTCCGTGATCTCTTCGAAACCCATCGTGCAGCAATGCGTCAACGTCGGACTCGTGCAAGGGTGAGCGGCTTTCGGTCGATGGCACGATCATCGCAGCGGACGCCAGCAGCAAGAGCCGCGTGTCGCGCGAGCAGCTTCCCCAAGCCGCCAAAGTCTCGCGTACCCTTCGCGAGTATCTGGTCGAAGTAGAGACCGCAAACCCCACGCCATCCTCCGCAAACCAAACTCCGCCGGAGGACAGCGGCAAAATCTCGTCAAGCGATCCTGACGCGACATGGGCAACCCAGGGCGGCGTTCCCGCTCAACTCAGCTACTACGACAACGACCTCATCGACAACGAGAGTAACATCATTCTTGAGGTTGAAGCGACGCCGGCGCGTTTTTCGCAGGAAGTGGCTGCGGCGCGCACGATGGTCGAGCGAGTGGAAGCAACCTTTGCTATCGAGCCTCAAAGCTTCGGCGCTGACAAAGTCTACGGCAGCGGCGAATTTCTTGCATGGTTATTGGACCGAGACATCGCGCCGCACATTCGGGTTATCGATCGGAGGCGGCAAAATGCCGAATTCTTCACGCGCGACGACTGCGTCTTCGAGCCCGAGATCAACGCGTATCGCTGCCCGGCCAGCAAGCTCCTGACGTACCGCGGCATCGGCCGAGCATCGCGGGTGTACACGGACAACGCTTCGCCAAAAGACTGCGCAGGGTGCCGGCTCAAATCACGTTGCACGGCGGGCCGCGGTCGACGTCTCGTTGTGAACTTTGACGAACCCGCTCGCCAGCGAACTCAGGAGCTCTGTGGAACCGAAGCATACTGGCGGTCATGGCGGGAGCGCAAGAAAGTCGAGGTGCTTTTCGCGGAGCTCAAAACCGTGATCAAGTTGCGCCGATTCCGCTTACGAAGACTCTGGAACGTGGCTGAACAGACGTTGATGGCAGCCACGGCGCAAAACATTCGCCGATTGATCCGCTTCCTCGCTACGCCGGCCGCTGAGCCGGCGTAGCAGCCGCGGCCAACCCCGCCGTAGCGGCTCACCATGTCCACTGGCTTTCGCAACCCGCTCGTCTCAAAGCGCCGATCGCGGCTTTTTCAACTTTATCGGTTGGTTTCGAGACGCTGCCGAACGCTCTGGCTTGAGCCGTCAAGGCGTGGTAAAATAAGTCCTCGGCGTGAACGATGCGTCTGTACGGTGGAACGCGACGCAACGTTCACAATCGTCAGAGATTCTCACGACGGTTGCGCGGAATCACCGCGCTCCTTCGCCTCTTGCGCCGACCAGTAGGCGAATGGACGGACCTTCCGGCTGAAAATGACGCCCGCCGGGACATATCGATCTCCCTCAGCGCTATGCGCGCGAAGCTTTCAACGACATGAACGATGACTTAATAGGTGATCACCGGAGCTTGGCCTCGGTAACGACCATTCACAAGCTGGTTCAGGCAGAAACCAGCCACGTCGCTCCTGCTGATCGTGCTTGCGCTCACATCCGCCATATGGATGACTGACCTTACGGCGCTTTCACCTTTTGCAGGTCCATCCGTCAATATCGACGGCCGCACGATAGTCCAGTCGAGGTTGCTATTTCTTATCTCCTCCTCCTGCCGGGTCTTGTCTTCATAGACGCCGTGCAGCAGCAAAGGCTGAATCAGCAGATTATAGTACCAGGGACCATGCCCCTTGGATTCACCAGCTCCAATGCCGGTAATGCAGACCAGCCTTTTTACCCCCTGGCTCTGCATAGCGGTGACGAGATTCCTCGTACCTTGGCTGAACATAGTCATTTGTTTGAACGGCCCTGTCACTCCCGAGCCGAGAGAAGAAATTACCGCATCCTGTCCAGATACTGCTTTTTTGAGGCTTTCGGAGTCGAGAACGTTACCCGCCAATGTCGTAACGCCGGATCCAAAATCGGCTTTCGCAGGGTTCCGGACGAGCACGGAGACAGCATACCCTTTCACCAGAGCCTGCTTTACGAGTTCTCTGCCTGTTCCGCCCGTGGCACCGATGATAAGTATTTTATTCATATGCTCGTTTCGACGGTTAACCAGTGAGAACGATATAGACAATACACTGATATGATGGTGTTGTCAGGGACGTTCATCGTACTTGACCCGGAAGCGCCGGTACATTCCCAGTACACTTTGGCCGCCCGAGCTCGACTGCTAGATTGATGGCCGGCGTCTTCCCTGGATTCGTAGAGATCGAACGGTATCGTGAGCCTCGCTTGGAAAGGTTAGACGATCACATGGAGACGACCACGTATCACCATCGTCATACGACAGGTAAAGCAGTCCCGATTGGTCGATCACAGCGACCATTGAATCGCGGGTCGCGATGCAGTGGGTATCGGCCTTGCCGTCGATCCACTGCGGCATGCCTCCGCCCAAAGGCTCGAGCGGAACTCGCAATCGTCGACGGCCGTTCGCTGTGTCGACGATCCTCTGATGGCGAGTGGACTGCGGTGCGCAATCTACACGACACCGAGCCATGGCACTTTATTGTCATTATCAACTCCTTCCGATGAACGAAGCTGTTCGCGCGTCCGCTCCAACCATTGTTAGGCGGCAGCGAGCGCACTGATCGTGACGTAGTACCCGTCTGGATCTCGGAGTGAGAACTCTGCGGTTCCAGTGCTCGGGTTCACGTGGGGCTCTTCGTCGAGTCGATCGACGAGAGCGCTTACTCTTGGCAGCGCCATGTCAAAATCATCGACGCGGGAAGCGATCGCCTTTGTCAACGGACTTGCCTTAATTCCAACATGGCTTGCGCCTGGCGCCGGGGTGAGCTTCATCGGCGGATATCCGGACCGTCACGCTCAATGCCGCGATCGCGAAATCGCTCGCGCGATACTTCCGGTAAGACAATCGATTCTTCCTCGAGCAAGTAAGTGTTCCCAAAAAGGGGAGTCCTTTTTTTACAACCTTAAATCCGGCTGGCACGCCATCGGGGTCTAGCGCTTCTTCGGCGTTGCGGCCTTTGGCTGTTCGCGCTCGGCGATTTCGTTCGCCCGGAACTTCGCGATGCGTTCGATCAGCTTCACGGGCACCGGTTGCGAGAGCGGAAAGCGGATCGTACCCTTGCTTATCTCGTACGGTGCAAGATCGTCCTTGAATGCTGCGACGACGTGGCCGTTGGCAGGGTAGAGCGAATAGTGCTGCTTCCACCCTGCGAAATGGAGCACCGTGCCACCCAGCAATTTGTACGTGGGGATCTTGTACGAGATCACTTCTTCGGCTTCCGGCACGGCCTTGCGGATGGTGCTTCGCACGCGTTGGAGCACGCCCTGAAGGGTCTCGGGTTGCGAGGCAATGTACTCGTCCACGGACTCTGGCGTGATTGTCGGCATCTGGCCTTGCTCCTTAGGACCTCATCAAATGTCCGCTGCTTCTTGTCCGACAACCGTATCACTCTTGACGTAGAGACAAGCATTCCCTAAAAAGAGTCGTTTCAGTGACACAACGTCGGCGCCTCCACGGTACAATCAAGAGCGCGGCTCGTTTAGTCGGCTCTGCAAACCGCTGGAATTCGGTATTCGCAAGCAAGAGCTGCGCTTCTCGCTTCATTAAGAGAAGTATACCAGACAACCGTTCACTTCTTCAGAGATTTTCCTAGTTAAACTACACCGACGGTCTGCTTCCAGTTCTCGCGCACGCTGCGCAGCAGCGACGGATACACGATCAGTTTTCGCAACGGATCGATCAACGCCATGTAGAGCGGCGTGAGTCGGCCGACATTGCGGACGTAGACGGCGAAATAGAAGCGATAGCAGTTCGCGGTTTCGACGAGCGCGCTCAGGGCCGCGGCGTGGGCCGTGCGATTGATCAGTTCCTCAAGCTGTTCGTTCTCGAACCGGTAGACGACGCGGAAGAGTCCGTCCGGTCTACCCGCGGGCGCTAGCGACGACGCGTGATCTTCGGGCGTGAGCCGGTCCGCGAACGTTTCGGAAACCGCTTTGCGCGGTGTGGAATCCCAACCGAAAAAGCGGCCGATGAAGAACCGCATGTTCAGGAGGGCACGTACGACGAGTGAAGGCGTGAAAAGCCGGGCGTTGGCCACTCGCCGGAACTCGTCGAGCGTGATGCCGGAGCGCAGCCGCGGGAGATCGACGGCCCACACGTCGTGCAGCGGAACGTCTGCAAGTAACGCGTGCACGCGCAGCGGCAAGCGTTGGAATTCTTGCTCCGCGATCTGCGACATCCTTCGCGTTTCTCACTAGAGTCCCAGTGGACCCCTTTAAGGGTGCTCTGATTCAAGTGCAGGGCGAGACGGCAACGACGCCGCGCGCTAGGTCAGAGCATCCCTTGCAACGCAAGTCAGGGGTCCTTTGTGAGACGCACCGCCGTTCGTACGTAGAATGGCTCCGATGGCCGCTGATGGGAATATTGGGTTACGCCAACAACGAAAGCGGGGTCAATGGCAGACGCACTTCTAGTCGTGGACGTGCAGCGCGAACTCGTCGAAACACTTGCGCCGGAGCGGCGCGCCGCCTTCCTCGCCACTCTGACCAATCTCATCGAGCGCGCGCGGTCGCGCGGCGCGGAACTCGTGTACGTGCGGCACGAGGACGGATGCGTTGTGCACAGGAGCGCCGCCGCGCGCCGCGACTACCGCGTGACGGTCGTCGAAGACGCTCACGCAACCTAGCTTCGCGACGCCGGCATCGGCGTCGTTGCCGGATCGAAATCGTTCTAAGCTTCCAAAAGTTCGGCCGGTCACTGACCCGTCGCGAATCGCTCGAGAACAGCCGCTTTCGAGAGGTCTTTAGATGTCAAAGCGGACGTTTGCATGACATGACGACGTGCTGTCCTCGCGCGCGATTTTGCCCAGCAGTCTCGCCTGCACATCGCAAGCCCGCACGCCCGACATTTGAACGTGATGGAACTGGAAATATGTTGGAGCCGATGATCGCAGTTTCAGTGCCCGACGCGATCCATTGGCTTCTGCCGCACCTGCCCGCACCCGTGCGTTTACGCGAGGGGCTAGTGATACTGTTTGGCGTTGGTCTGCTTACGGGTGCCATGAACGCGCTCGCGGGCGGCGGTTCGTTCGTGACTCTTCCGGCATTGATTGCCTTCGGCGTGCCGTCCGTTCAGGCGAACGCCTCGAGCACGGTCGCGCTTTACCCAGGCGGTTTAGCAAGCGCCTTGACCTACCATGAACGGTTCGGGTCCGTATCTGGGATTGCGATGCGATATCTACTCGCCGTGACGTTGGCGGGAGGTCTGGCGGGCAGCATTTTGCTGCTCCGTACGCCGGTATCGGCCTTTAACCTAATTCTGCCCTGGTTGCTCCTGTTCGCCACGCTGGCGCTTGCGTTCGGCCAAAGGATTGGCTCCGCATTGCAGGGGCGTTTCAGGGTCCGACCCGGACCCGCGTTGCTCGTCCAATTTGGGCTCGGTATTTACGGCGGCTATTTCGGCGGAGCAGTCGGCCTCATGATGCTGGCGACCTGGTACTTATTCGGCGAGAATGGTACTAAGGCGCTGAACGGACCCCGTACGCTCCTGGTGAGCGCGGCGAACACGATCGCCGTGCTTACTTTCATCCTAGCGGGCGCGATCTGGTGGCCGCCCACACTCGCAATGCTTCTGGGCGGCGTAATCGGCGGTTACCTCGGTGCCCGCCTCGGCCGCATTTTACCGCGCGGCCTAACGCGGACATTAACGCTGTGTTGGACCGCCTCTATTACCGCCGTTTTCTTCGTTGGTGCCTACCTGAAGTAAAAATCCAGCATTTACGCCGCGCGTAGGACTGATTACGGACGCAGCGGTTTGCCGGGCCGCCACCGCGCCTTACTGGTTACGAGTTCGCAGCCTAAAACTCAGTGGGACCCACCGCTCCGTACCAGTGACTGACCTTTGACGGATCGGCCTTGTCCATGTAGAAGAATGTGTCATCGTCGGCTTAACGTTCGGCTTGCTGGGGTCGTCGAATTTCATCGTCACTGTGCCGCGGAACACCTTGAGCGATCCGCTATCCAAGTATTGAACGACATCGTGATGCGCGGTGAATCCCCGGTCGATGAAGGCGCGCAAATTTCACGGATCGCGTCGCGTCCATTGCCAATCGGCTACGCCGAGGTTGCAGATGGCGTCTTCCGCGAAGCAGTCGAAACCTTTACCGAAGGTCTTGTCGTCGATCTCTTTCCACATGGCCAATAGCCATTCGGGCGGTGCGGTTTTCGTGAAGGTTACGGCGCCCATGCACTCTCCTGGGTTTGTTGTGGATTCACGCCGGCCGGCGTGCCAGCGGCGCGTAGACTGCCGCAATTAACGCTCGCTCGGTCCACGTTGGTGTTCATTGATTTTGTGGATCGGGCACAGAACACCATAATACCGTTTGCATACGTTGTCGGCGAGAGCGTTAGAAGACAAGAAACCAACGACTACTGCCAATGAGGCCGTTAATGCACTCCAGTTTGTCCGAATGACGTTCGGTACTGACCGGGTTTGACTCCCAGGCGCCGCGCGAAGACACGTCGGAGGATCTCGGCACTGGCGAAACCGCTTACATCGGCGACTTCATCGAGGCTCAGTGACGTCGATTCCAGGTGGCGTCGCGCGGCCTCGAGGCGGAGATCCTCGATGTGCCGCCCGGGCGTCTTGCCAACCTCATGCCGGAACAAACGAGCAAAGTTGCGAGGACTCATGGCCGCGTGGCGAGCGAGCTCGGTGACGCTGAGGTGCCTCCGAATGTTGTCGGGTAGCCAGGCAAGCAGATCGCCGAGCGGTTCACTGGTGCTGGTTTGTGCCGCGAGGGTTGCGCTGAACTGCGATTGGCCGGCCGGACGTCGCAGCAAGACGACCATCATTTGCGCAACCGCGAGAGCGACAGACCTGCCCAGATCCTCTTCCACCAGCGCCAGGCAAAGATCAATGCCGGCCGTTACTCCAGCTGACGTGTAACAGTTACCGTCTCGAACGTAGATAGGTTCAGGGTCGACGGTTACTCGAGGGTAATCTTGTGCAAGTTCGCTCGCCCAGTTCCAATGTGTCGTCGCGCCGCTTGTCGAGCAGGCCGGCTTTTGCCAATACAAAAGCACCCGTGCAGATCGAACCGAAGCGCCGAGAGTTGGTGCTCTGCTTTCTGAGCCAGTCCAGAAATCCGGGTTCATACTGTAGCTCGCGAGCGGCCATGCTGCCGGCAACGAGAAGCGTATCGATCGGTCCGCTATATTCACGGTACGTCTGATCGGTATGCACTGGCGTGCCGATATGACTCGAGACAACGCGATCGGCTCCGCCTCAACTTGCGCTGCTCGACGCAGATCGAACCGATCACCTTTGAGTTCATGAGGACTGTGCAGTGATGAAGGCATCCGTCTTTATCGGCACTAGGGATGCTCTGAACAAGTGAGGGGTTCTTTGCTATAATGGTAGCAATGAAGCGAGAAGAGCAGCTTTCGCTTGCGAATGCTCAGTTCGAGCGGTTCGCGAAGCCAACCAAACGAGCCGCATTTCTGTCCGAGATGGACACGATAGTGCCGTGGGAACGATTGTGCGCGCTGATCGAGCCGCATTATCCCACCGGTGAAGGCGGACGGCCGCCGATCCTGCTCGAGCGCTTGCTGCGGATTTATTTCTTGCAACAGTGGTTTAATTTGAGTGATCCCGGTGTCGAAGAAACGCTTTACGATATCGCCTCGATGCGATCGTTTGCGCAGATCGATTTGGGTAGTGCCCCGGTTCCAGATGAAACGACGGTGTGTAGGTTTCGGCATCTGCTCGAACGCCACAGGTTGGGGCCGGCGATCTTGCGCGAAGTCAATGCCCACTTGGCGAAGTCTGGCATCAAAGTCAGCAATGGAACGATCGTCGATGCGACGATTCTGCACGCGCCGAGTTCGACCAAGAACAGTACGGGAACGCGTGATCCTGAAATGCATCAGACGATGAAGGGCAACGAGTGGCACTTCGGCATGAAGGCGCATATCGGAGTCGATAGCCGGTCGCGAATCGTACATTCCTTCGTCGCCACGCCGGCGAATATCCACGATAGTCGCGTGCTGGCTGACTTGCTCCACGGTGACGAGACACGCGTTTGGGGCGATGCAGCTTACCGCGGGAAGACCGACGTCATTCGTCAGAAAGCGCCGTACGCAGCGGACTTCACGCAGCGTACTTCGTCCCGAGCCAAGAATATCACCGATCGCGAACGCGAGATCAATCGGAACAAGTCGCGAGTGCGCTCGCGCGTCGAGCACATCTTTCACGTGGTCAAGCGCATCTTCGGTTTCCGCGACGTTCGGTACCGCGGCTTGGCCAAGAATGAGCATCGGCTCTTTGTGACCTTCGCGCTGGCCAACCTGTACTTGAGTCGCCGCGCTTTGCTGGGGGCGTAGTGTCTCCAAAAGTCGACCGATCGGCGCTGTGAAGAACAAAGTGGGCCGAGGCAAGCGCGAAATCATGCCCGACACGCTCGACTCAATCCAGGACGACCAAACGCGGCACCCTTCATCAGAGCTTCCCTAGCCTCGCGGAAGTTTTCAGTCTGGATGAAACCACGTATCGCACGTAATTATTGTGCGCTATGATGATGTTACGCGCGAATGATTTAGTTGTCAAGCACTAAGTTGTAGGTCGTCCATCGTCGCGGCGCATTCG
>JAABUX010003827.1_pt1 | contig 19582 bp, 15 predicted proteins | sample 5561851 | NCBI WGS metagenome assembly JAABUX01 (sample SAMN10711883, study PRJNA513361) | rock metagenome | isolation source: Antarctica rocks | place: Antarctica: Victoria Land, Richard Nunatak red sandstone | collected 2016-01-03 | reverse complement strand
TCGAGCTGCTCGACGTAAAGCGGCAGGCTCCGCCCTTGCAGCGGCAACGATTGCCGCTCCCCAGCGTCCGATCCGGGAAAAACCGTCGATACCTCAGTGGACATGCTCGGGCTCAATGCTTGAGGGCCTTGCGCACCGGGTTTCTCGCTCCGCCAGCCGTGTTCTGCACCGTGCCGGCCGCCTTCTCTGCAGCGCCTTCGGCCTGCGTCTTGGTGTCGCCAGTGATCTTGCCGATCGCTTCCTTGAGAGAACCGGTCACTCTTTTACCGAACCCCTCGACCCGAACTTCGTCCACGAAATATCCCTCCTCACGCATGCCTGCGGTCGCGCAGCGGCGAGCCGTGGGTGAGATACGGTTGTTTTCCCACAACGTTGCATGGTGCTCAGGTGACCGAGTCGGTTTATGCAGTTACTCAAACCGGGTACAACTATAACAAGCGGCTGTAGTTTTTTGACTAAAAAGAAGTGCGCCGCTTGAATTTTGCTTGCATTGTCTGGGGTTTGGCCTGTGTTCCCAAATCGCGTTTGCGCGCCCAATTTACGACCACGCTCCGGCGATGGACGCCGAATTTCGTGTAAATCACGAACACGTGTTCACAGACAGCCCAGCGCCACCCAGGAGCACGGTCTCGCCGCTACCAGGTCATCCACCGCCGCCCATCAAGTCCTCAAATTGCTGCTTGGTTGCGCCATAGCATTCGCACGATGCCGCCTCTAGGCCCCGCCGGTCGAGGATCGCGACCCAGCCGCGCACATAGCGAATGAGCCCCGCCCGTTGCAGCTTGGATGCCGCAGCGGAGACGCTTGGGCGGCTTACTCCCAACATCAGGCCCAGGAACTCCTGGGTGAGCGGGTAGCTGTTCTGGTGCATCTGGTCGTGCATCGACAGCAGCCACCGGGCGCATCTCTCCTCTAGCCGGTGGATGCGATGGCATGCGCTGTTGCGGGCAAGCAGGCTTACGATCGTCAGCACGTAAAGCAGCAACAGGCGCCGCAGCGCGGGTTCGCTGTCGAGGGCCCGGCGGAATGCCTCCACTCCAATCCGTGCTGCCGCGCCCGGAACCTGCACGATTGCCCGGAGCGGCGCTGTGTCGGCTCCGAGCACGACCGACACGCCAACCATTCCCTCCGAGCCCACATTGGCGACGCCGACCGCTGAACGGTCTTTCAACGGCATCACCATCGAGACCACGCCGCGGTGTGGGAAGTAGATGTAGGTGACCTGAAGTCCGACCTCCTCAAGAGCAAGCCCGATCGGGAGCAGCACCATCTCAAGGTCGGGTCGCAGCGCGTTCATCACATCGGGTGGAAGCGCCGCGAGCAGGCGATTGGTTCGGGGAAAGTGGACGGCATCGAAGGGGGGCGACGACATGCAATGACCTTGGGCGGCCTGCCACCTTATCACTCGCAACGCGGACGTTTACTCATATACAATATTTTTGTGTCAATCCTTCAATAAAACGCATACGAACGTATGTCAGGACTGGACATACGATGCCTGGAGGACCGGCGTGGCTGTGCCCAAGGGACTTCTTGCAAGCTTGGAAATGCAGAACTGGCGCGAGCTCTCGCAAGCTGCCGGGTTTGATCCGGCCTACCTTCATTGTCCCTCGGACGCGAGCAAGACCGATGACCGAAGATAGCACCATCGTCAATCACCAGGAGCCGCCTGGAAAGCTGGATGGCCTGCGCGTGCTGGTTGTCGAGGATGTCGCGATGCTGGCATGGCAGGTGCGCGATGTCTTGGCCGACGCCGGGGCAGACGTGGCAGGCCCCGTGCAGAACGTGACTCGCGCGCTTGCCCTGTTGGCCGAGCGAGAAGTCGATGCCGCAGTGCTGGACAAGAACCTTGATGGCGAAACGGCAGACCCGATCGCCGACGCCCTGGTCGCGCAAAATGTGCCGTTCGTGTTCCTCACGGGCTACGGCTCGGATGACACCGAGGAGCGTCATCGCGGGCGGCTTCATCTGGGAAAGCCGCTCAAGCCAAATATCTTGGTGCAGACTGTAGCCGACCTGACGGCAGGACGGACGCGGGCGGCGGAGGAACCAGCCGCCTTGCATGGCGGCAAAGGCTGGAACGGTCGCCCTGCTGATCCCGAGCGGAGCAATTGGCACTGGATCGAGGACGCGGACGGCCTGCGACCCCTGCTGTGGCGGGGCGACGACTGGCCTGAACAAACCGATAGGGGCGAGTGGCAGGACGGCTTTGCCGTGCTCAGCGCCCATGACCTGAGCCGAGGACGCTACCACGGTCCGGTCACCATGCCGCCCCGTCTCGCGGCGCTGTTTCGGAGCCGGCTGCTGACCGGAGCCGCTTAGCCACTCAGGTTCCGCTCCGTCCACCGCTGGTGAGGCAAGTGCGCGCGGTGCCGTGATCACACTGTGTTGAGCGCTGTTTGCCGCGTCCGTTCCGGCCTCGTCGCCGAGCGGCCACGGCATTTATTTCGTGGCATTTTCTGGTGCGCTTGCTTTTTCCAAAATGGCGCTCGGCCGGTTTACTGCGCGATAGTCTACATACCATTGTACGCAGAGTCATTTGCGGATGGCAGTCCGCACAGGGTTGCCGGCACAGGAAGGTAAACATGACGTTCTCGCGACATCTCTCCGTCAGTTCTGAGGGCCCGCCCTGGTCTGCTGTTTCGTCCCTGGCCAACCCACGCTCAGCCATGCACGAGCGGCTGCCACGCCGGTTGCAACCGTTCCTGACTTGGCTGACGGCGCAACCTGCGCCGGGCGAGTGGCTCAACGAGCGCTCGCCGTTGCGCTTCGTCGCCGTCGCTATCCTGCAAACGGTGCTCGGCGCCACGCTGACCGTCGCAGCGCTCCAGGCCTGGCCGCCCTTTGCGGCGGCTGGCATGCTGCTCACCACGGCCGGTCTCGGGCTGCTGCAAGCCGTGGTGTTCCACCACTGCTCCCACGGCACGGTCTTCAGCACGCGCGCCACCAACGTCTGGGTCGGGCGGCTTGTTTCCGCGGTGCTGCTGTTCAAGCACTTTGACCGCTACAAGCAGGAGCACATGCTTCATCACAGCAACAACAAGCTGCTGACCGAGGAGGACGAATTCGTCGATTTCATATTCAACACCTGCCAGCTCGAAGCCGGTGTGGCGGTGTCCGTGCTGCGCCGCCGCGTCATGCTGAGCTTGGTGTCTCCCTTGTTCCATGCCCGGTTCCTGGCACGCCGGATCAAGGCTGCGTGGGGATCGCACGACCGCCGGCATAACCTGGTCGGCATGGCCGTATGGGTTGCGTTTGCGTTCCTGGCGTTGGTGACCAAGCAATGGCTAACCTTTCTGCTGGCATGGGTGATGCCGGTCACCGTGCTGCTGCAGGCGGCAACCGTCGGCCGGGTTTTGTGCGAGCACAGCTTTCCTGAGGCGGAGGTGATTGCCGCCCGTGGCCGTGATCTCTCGTGCCACGCCACCGGCGGCGTGTTCCCGGGCGTGATGCCTCCCACAGCGCGGGCAAGTTCCGCCCAGGGTGCGCTTGCCTGGCTGGGCTGGTGGGCGAACATGCTGGTCGTGCAGATTTTCGTCAGGACCGTCGTGCTGGTCGGCGACATGCCGTGCCACGATTTTCACCACCGTAAGCCTGCCAGCCGGCGTTGGACGAGTTACATCCAGGCCCGGCAGCACGACAAGGAAGCCGGCTCCGCTGTCTTCAACGTCGGCTATAACGAGACCTGGGGGCTATTCCGGGCCATGAACGCGACCTTGGCAAGCCTGTCGCGACTGCCACCCGGCACGCCGCTTGGACTGCCCCAAGCTGATCTGAAGCGCCTGCGCTGGCGTATCTAGCTGGGGGTGGGCGCGATGATCCCGTCGTCGTCCCGCGTCGTTAGCTGGTTCAGATCCGACGGCGCCGCAGTGTGGACGATGGTCCGGGCGCTGGCTACGCTGCTGGGAACGGATGGGGGGCGACAATGACACAGGCGGCGCCGGCAGGCGTTAGGCTGCTATCGGATGTCGAGGCGTTCCGGGCGCGTGTCATCGCGTTCTGCGACGTCCAGGTCCGGCCGCGCGCGGATGCGGTGGAGGCGGAAGCTGAATACCCATCCGACCTCCATCGCCACTTTGCCGAAGCCGGGCTGTTGCGGGCCATCGTGCCGGACGATTGCGGCGGCCTCGGCCTTGGACATCTCGGCCGTGCCGTGCTGATCGAGGAAGTCGCGTACGTGTCCGCCGCCGTGTCGATGATCCCACAGGTCAACGAACTGGGCTGCACGCCGATCGCCATCGCGGGGACGCCCGAGCAGCGGCACGCATGGGCGGCGCCGGTTGCGCGCGGCGAACTGTATGCGTCGTACGGCTTGACCGAACCGGAGGCCGGGTCGGACGTGGGAGCGCTGCGCACGCGAGCGGAGCGCGATGGCGACGGTTGGCTGCTCAGCGGGCGGAAGGCGTGGATCTGCAACGTGCGCCGCCCCGGGTTTTGCATCGTGTTCGCCCGCACCTCGCCGGACGGCAAGCGCGGGCTGACCGCCTTCATCGTGCCCACGGAGACGCCTGGGTTCGACATCCTGGGTGTCGAACCGGCCATGGGCCTCCGCGGTTCGCCCTCCTACAATCTTGCCCTCGACCGGGTGCGCGTGCCGGACGCGAACCGCCTGGGCGAGGTCGGCGGCGGCTTCATGCTTGCGATGCGGACGTTGGACCGCACGCGTGCGGCCGTTGCAGCGCAGGCGCTCGGGATCGCGCGGGCGGCCTTCGACGCGGCGCTGGACTACTCCATCGCACGCGAAACGTTCGGCATCCCATTGATCGAGCATCAGGCGATCAGGTCGCAGATCGCGGACATGGACATAAAGGTGCGGGCCGCCCGGCACCTCACCTACGAGGCCAACGCGGCGCTGGACGCAGCCGCGCCGGATGCCGGCCACACGGCCTCGGTCGCCAAATGCTTCGCGTCGGACGTGGCGATGCAGGTGGCGTCAGCGGCCGTGGACGTGTTCGGCGGCCATGGCTACAGCCGCAACCGTCCCGTGGAGCGGTTCATGCGCGACGCCAAGGTGACGCAGCTGTACGAGGGAGCGAACAGCATCCAGCGTTTGGTTATCGCCCGCCACCTCGCCAAGACGGCACGGACGAAAATGGTCGAGCAGGCCCGGCCTCGGCTGAGCGCGGCGGAGTAATGCCCATGCCGGACATCATTATCCGCTCTCGCCTTGTTCCGAGAAGACCCGGCTGGCTCTTGGGTTGAAGGACCTCGCCTGCCGGTCGGTGACCGTCCCGGTCTGGATGCCGAAACCGGAGCTGGTGCCGCTCACCGGCGGCTATCGGCGCACCCGATGACACCGGACGCGATCCGGCGCCCTGATCAGCCAGGCTTCCGTTCGACCCCGGTCGGCAGGCCCGCGAACCGCGCCATCTCGCCGCGCGCCAGCAGGCCCGGGTCGTCGAGGGCGGCCTCGGCCATTGGAAGCGCGTCCAGGCCCCAGAACAGCTCGCCGTCCACGGCCAGCGTCGGCACTCCGAAGACGCCGGCTGCGATGGCCTGCTCGGTCCAGCCGCGCAGCCGGGTTTTCGCGTCTGTTTCAACGAGGAGCGTTTCGTAGTCGTCGACGCCGAGCCGCCGGCAGAGCGTGTCGCGTTCCGCCGGGTCACCGGGGTCGCGCCCTTCCGCCCAGATGAAATCGAACGCCGCGCGAACAGCCGCGGGATCGCTGTCGAGCGCCGTGAGCAGCCGCAAGGCGTCGAGGGAGCGGAACGGATGCCGGGGCGGGAAGCGGAACGGCATGCCGGTGCGCCCGGCGATGAATTGGCAAAGCCGGTAGGTATGGAGCCGCTTGGGCGCGATTTCAGCCGGGCCGAGCTGGCCCCAGTGGGTGAGCACGGCCCCGAACACGATCGGCCGCAGCAGCACCGGGCGCCGTTGCGCGAGCGACTCCACGGCAGGCAGAGCAAGGTAGGCGAACGGCGAAACCACGTCGAAATACCAAACCAAAGCATCGCCCAGGTGTCGTCCCGTCACTTGATGAGCGCCACGACCTCGCGGAAGCGCGGGTGCGCCGCGGTGGCCAGCCACTCGAACACGACCATTTCCGTGGTGACGATCTCGGCCCCGTGCTGCGCCATTCGCCGGATGGCAGCCGCCTTGCTGTCGGGCCGCCGGGAGCCGATCGCATCCTCCACGACGTAAACCCGCCGGCCCATGTCCAAAAGGCCGAACACCGTTTGCAGTACGCAGATATGCGCCTCGCATCCCGCGACGACGATCTCCCGCCGGTCCGGAAGCTTGCCGGCGTCCTCTGCCCGGCAAGCGTCGAAGGTCATCTTAGGCAAAACGGCGCCGTGTGCGCCCACCTCCAGCTCAGGCACGGTGCCGCCAAGCCCGCGTGGGTTTTGCTCGGTGAACAGGACGGGGACCCCCAGCATGTCCGCGGCCGCGAGGAGCCGGCGCGCGTTGGCGACGGCAGCCGCGCCATCCTCGATGACCGGCATCAGCCGCGCCTGGAAGTCCACGGCCAGCAGCGCCGAGGTTTCGTGATTGATGGTCCGCATGGGCGCCGTCCCTTCCAGCGTCGGCCGAATTACGCTTGCGGATTTCCTAGCAGCGTTCGATTTTCATCACAAACCCAGGGAAGACGCCCATGCTGATGGATGCCGCCGGCTACCGGGACTCCTTGCGCGCCTACAAGCCGCGTGTGTTCGTGAATGGCAGCCGGGTCGAGAGCGTCGCCGACGAGCCCCTGCTCGCGCCCGGCGTCAACGCGGTCGGCGTCACCTACGAGTTCGCCCACGCGCCCGAGCACGCGGCCGTCATGACCGCCCGCCAGGGCACCTCCGGCAAGACTGTCAACCGCATGCTGCACATCGACGAGACGTCGCAGGACCTCCTGCACAAGCTCGAAGCGGTGCGGCTGGTGTGCCGGGTATCGGGCTGCGCGCAACGCTACCTCACCCACGACGCGCTGAACGGCATCTTCCAGGCGACCCGGCGCACCGACGACGCCCACGGCACCGACTACGCCGGGCGTTTCCTGGCCTACATGCACCGGGTCCAAGACGCGGACCTGACGCTCGGGGTCGCCATGACGGACGCCAAGGGTGACCGGTCGAAGCGGCCGGGCCAGCAGGCGAACCCGGACAGCTACGTGCACATCACCGAGCGGCGGCCGGACGGCATCGTCATCCGCGGCACCAAGGCGATCGTGACCGGCGCGCCGTACATGCACGAGTTCCTGGTGATGCCGTGCCGCACCCACACGGCGGAGGACGCAGCCTGCGCCGTGTGCTGCGCCGTCCCGGTCGACGCGGCCGGGGTGACTATCGTCGCGCGCCCGGCGGGGCGGCCCGGCGAGGCGGCGGCGAAGTTCTCCGCGAAATACGGGCAGTCGACCGGGGTGGTCATCTTTGACGACGTGTTCGTGCCGCATGACCGGGTGTTCCTGGCCGGCGAGCACGAGGAGGGCGGCTTCCTGACGACGTCGTACGCCACGCACCACCGCCATTCCTGCATCGGCGCGCGCGCCGGCTTCGGCGACCTGCTGATCGGCGCGGGCGCGCTGATAATCCAGGCAAACGGCCTCAATCCGGAGCGGCACGGGCACATCCGCGAGGCCATGGTGGAGCTGATCACCATCACCGAAAGCTTCTACGCCTGCGGCGTCGCCTCGTCGGTGTACTGCACGCACGACCCAGCCGGATCGGTGATGCCGGACGCCGTGTTCTCCAACATCGGCAAGTTGCTGCTCGCCACCAAGATCTATGACATGCACCGGGCGGCGCACTACGTGTCCGGCGGCCTCATCGTGGCGCTGCCCGGCCCAGACGAGGACCACAACCCCGAGACGCAGGCGTCGCTGTCGGCGGTGCTGGGCGGGCGGGCGGACATTCCCGCCGAGCAGCGGTTGGAGGTGTCGCGCTTGATCGAGGATTTGACGGTGTCGCACCAGGGTGGCTGGTATTCGGTGATTTCACTGCATGGCGGCGGCTCGCCCGAAGCGATGAAGCGGGAGATCTGGCGGAACTACCCCGTCATGGAGAAGGTCGACCTAGTCGAGAGCCTGCTGGACCGGGGCGTTGCGGCGGACGGACGGCGGGTATCGAAGCAGCCGGGCCGGTGCTGCACGACGGGGTGCGAAACACCGGCCCTGATCGCGGTCAAATAGCAGCGCAGCGGCTCGGTTCAGCGGGCGACAAGCTGGGTCAATATCTGCTCCTGGGCCTGCACGGCGCACGACAACAGGGCTGCTTCAAGTTTGTTCGCCGTTTCGCCCTGGCCAGGAGTGACTTTGGTCCGAACGAGCATCAACAGGGCCGCATCGTGCCCAGGTCCGTCGCGCACGGCCATCACCGCATCAAGCAACTCGTCGGAGTCGAATGCGGAGAGCTTGTACTCGGTCGATATCCATCGGGCGAACAGCTTGTCCCGCCGCGCCAACGTTCGAAAACGAACCTCCTCGTCATGAGCGAACTTGGCCTCGAACGCGTTGGCACGATTTTCAAAGGTGAGAGGCATGTGATCCTCCGTCTACCCGTATAAGGCACGATTATAGTTGCGAACCGATTAAGATGTAAGTGGGGCGGCAGGGACGAGACATCCTCGACTTGCGCCGTTTCAGCAAAACAACGTTAGCACTCCCGTCCATAGAGTGCTAACACTGTCGATGCGGGCCCGGACTTGAGGCTGGCAAGATGCCGGTCGCGTCGCTACGGCCCCGTAGGGAGTTACTTTCATGACATTTCGACCGCTGCACGACCGCGTCGTGGTCCGCCGCATCACCCCGCAGGAGAAATCCGCGGGTGGGATCATCATTCCCGATACGGTCAAGGAAAAGCCGATGGAGGGCGAGGTGATCGCCGCCGGCCCGGGCGCGCGCAACGAGCAAGGCGCCGTCGTCCCGATGGACGTGAAGGCCGGCGACCGCGTGCTGTTCGGCAAGTGGTCCGGCACCGAGGTCAAGCTCGACGGCGAGGACCTGCTGATCATGAAGGAAAGCGATTTGCTGGGCGTCGTCGAGGACGCGCCGGCCCTCGCCAAAGCCGCCTGAACAGCAAAAAGGAAACGAGAACATGGCAGCCAAAGAAGTTCGCTTCGGCGACGACGCACGCAGCCGCATGTTGCGCGGCGTGAACATCCTCGCCGACGCGGTGAAGGTGACCTTGGGCCCCAAGGGCCGCAACGTCGTCATCGACAAAAGCTACGGCGCGCCGCGGATCACCAAGGACGGCGTCGCCGTTGCGAAGGAGGTCGAGCTGGCCGAGAAGTTCGAGAACATGGGCGCGCAGATGGTGCGTGAGGTCGCGAGCAAGACCAACGACGTCGCCGGCGACGGCACCACGACGGCGATCGTGCTGGCCCAGGCGATCGTGCACGAGGGCGGCAAGGCCGTGGCCGCCGGAATGGCGCCGATGGATTTGAAGCGCGGCGTGGACAAGGCGGTCGCCGCCCTGGTGGCCGAGCTGGCCAAGCGCACCAAGAAGATCACCACCGAGGCCGAGACGGCGCAGGTCGGCACGATCTCCGCCAACGGCGAGGCCGAAATCGGCCGCATGATCGCGGAAGCCATGCAGAAGGTCGGCAACGAGGGTGTCATCACCGTCGAGGAAGCCAAGGGCATGGACACCGAGCTTGAGGTGGTCGAGGGCATGCAGTTCGACCGCGGCTATCTCAGCCCGTACTTCATCACCAACGCGGAGAAGATGACGGTCGACCTCGACAACCCGTACATCCTGATCCACGAGAAGAAGCTGTCGCAGTTGCAGGTCCTGCTGCCGCTGCTGGAGGCGGTGGTGCAGTCGGCGCGTCCGCTGCTGATCATCGCCGAGGACATCGAGGGCGAGGCGCTCGCGACCTTGGTCGTGAACAAGCTGCGCGGCGGCTTGAAGGTCGCGGCCGTAAAGGCGCCGGGCTTCGGTGACCGCCGCAAGGCGATGCTGGAAGACATCGCCGTGCTGACCGGGGGGCAGGTGATCTCCGAGGATCTCGGCATCAAGCTGGAGAACGTCACGCTTGCCATGCTGGGCCAGGCCAAGCGGGTGCTGATCGAGAAGGAGAACACGACCGTCATCGAAGGCGCGGGCGCGTCCGACCTGATCAAGGGCCGCTGCGAGCAGATCCGCGCGCAGGTGGAGGAAACCACGAGCGACTACGACCGCGAGAAGCTGCAGGAGCGCTTGGCCAAGCTCGCCGGCGGCGTGGCGGTCATTCGTGTCGGCGGCAGCACCGAGACCGAGGTGAAGGAGCGCAAGGACCGCGTGGACGACGCGCTGCACGCGACCCGTGCAGCGGTCGAGGAAGGCATCGTGCCCGGCGGCGGCGTCGCCCTGGCGCGCGCCAGCCTGATCCTGGCCGGACTGCAGGCCGACAACGAGAGCCAGAAGTTCGGCATCGAGATCGTGCGCAAGGCGGTGCAGACCCCGCTGCGGCAGATCGCCGAGAACGCCGGCGAGGACGGCGCGGTGATCGGCGGCAAGGTGCTGGACAACGCCGAATACGGCTTCGGCTACGACGCGCAGACCGGCGCGTTCAAGGACATGGTCGCCGCCGGGATCATCGACCCGACCAAGGTCGTCCGGGTTGCGTTGCAGAACGCGGCGTCGGTGGCAGGGTTGTTGATCACCACCGAGGCGATGGTGGCCGAGAAGCCGGAGAAGCGCGCGCAGTCGCTGCCCCAGGGTGGTGGCGGCATGAGCGACATGGACTACTAAGTAATCGAGGCGCCGCCGCTCGGGAAACCGGGCGGCGGCATCAGCTTCCGGTGGCAGCCACCCCGCTGCCTTCGCCGATCAACGCGAATGGCGCCCAATAGAACGGGTGGCTGAACGAGGCCGGCAATCCCTTTCCGGCATCGTCGATGATGCCGAGTTGCGCCTGTTGCAGGGCGCCCACCATCCCTGATGACGGCGCCTCGCGGTATCGCCGCAGGGTGTCGGCGATCAGGAACGCGGCCGCCTGGTCGTTCACCGACCAGTGCGTGACGAGCAGGCTGCGCGCGCCCGCGTAGAAGAAGCTGCGCGCCAGTCCGGACAGGCTCTCGCCCGCCGCCCCGCCCCCAGAACCCCCGTCCGGCCCGCCGGAGTTGCAGGCGGACAGGATGACGCTGTCGGCGTCGAGGTCCATGCCCGTCACCGCGGACGCGGTGAGCAGCGCGCCCGACGCGTCCGTCGCGCCCGCCGGGTCCGACGTGATGATCGCCGCCTCGCTCTGGCATTGCAGCTCGGCCGGCAGCAGCGCGTGGGTGGCGAAGTGCAGGATGCGGTAGTCCTTGAGCCGGGTCCTCACCACCGCGGCGGCGGTGAAGGCCGGCCCCAGCAGCTCGGCGTCGTGCGCCGCGCCGAGCAGGGCGCGGGCGGCGGCAAGCTCGCGGATGGCGAACGGCAGCGGCGGCAGGCCGGCGAGCAGCTTGGCGCTGTCGGTGCAGGACTGGCCCGGAAAGCTGCGTTCGGCCTGCGCCGCCGTCACCGGCTTGAACCGGCCCCTGGGTCAGGGTCGTGCCGGCGCCGATGGTAATTCCGGTCAACGATGTCGGCGGCGCGCCGGACACTTGGCGCGCCGAGGCGAGCACGTCGCCGCCCAGCGTCACCGCCCCCGTGCTGGACAGCTGGATCGTGCCGTCGGACCCGGCATGGCCGCCCGCCGCGAGCAGCCCGGCGCTGACTGGGCCAGCCACCGTAAGGTCCTTGGTGTCGCCGAACACGATGCCGGCGGTGGCAATCAGCGCATTGATCCGGTCCACCGCGTTGGCCTGTCCGAGCACCAGCCCGCCGCTGCTGGCCGCCGCCAGATGGCTGGCGGCCAAGCCGCCAGGCCCGTTGGCAACCACGTCGCCTCGGGCGAATAGCTGCAGCGCCAGCGTGCCGGCGGTGACGTCCACGGGCGCGTTGATCGCGATGCTCGCCGCCCGCGTCGCGCCAGCGTCGACGCTGCCCAGCACGATGGTTCCATTGTTGGTCGTGATGTTGGCCAGGTCGGCCTGGATCAGCGACAGCGTGCCCCCGCCGCGTGCCGCGTCCAAGGTGAGGGCGCGCGTCGTGGTGTAAGGAGCGATCGCCACCGTTCCGCCAGCCGTCGCCAGCCCGCCGTTGATGGCGAGCTGATCCGTCGTCAGCTTTATCGATCGGCCGGCGCCGGCCTGGACGGCTCGGTCCACGCTCAGCAGCCCGCTGCCGGCGTTCACCAGCGTGATGTCGCCCGCAGCGCTGGACGCGCCCAGCCCCGCCAGCTGGTTGCCGGCGCTCCCCAGCGTGACGCCGCCAGTGCGGGTAGCCACCCGCAACTCCGCCGTTTGCAGCGTGGGGTTGCCCAACTCCGTCACATCCCTGTTGGCCGCGAGCGTCACCGCGGTGGCCGTGACATGCGCGGCCGGCTGCAGCGTCAGCGTGGTCGCGCCGAGCGAGATGCTGCCAGCCGTCAAATTGCCCGTTACCTGCACTGCGCCGCCGTTCACGAAGGTCAGGCTGCTGCCAGCCGTGAGGTCCCGCAGCGTCGCCACGGCGTCGGCGCGGGAGTTCAGGGTGACGGTGCCCGCGACGTTGCCGGTCAGCACCGCAGCCGCGATGCTGCCTGATCCCGTGCCCGGTCCCATGCCCGACACGTTGCCGCCCGCGCTCGTCGTGAGTGAGACGGTGGTTGCGCTCAGGCTGGCGGCGGGGTCGAGCTGCAGGTTGCCCGCGGCGGTCAAGGCCAGAGTCGGGTCGGGCACGGCGCCGCTCGCCGGGCCGGTGGCGATTGGGCTGGTGATTTCGAGCCCGGTTCCGTTGGTCAGGACGAAACCGTCGGCGCCGGTGAACGCACCCAGGCGAACGATGGCGTTGCCGGTCCCGTCCAGCGTCACCCGCGCCGCAGCCTGGCCGCCGCCATCCAGCGAGGCCGCCATCAGCGATCCGCCGCCCTGGCTGACTCCCTGGCTGATCGTGCCCGGCGACATGAGCACGACGTGCGACCCGGATGCGTTCACCGTGCCGCCGAGCGTGATGTCAGCAGTCGCCTGGAGCGTCAACGTGCCGCTCCCGGTCCCGGTCAGCGTCCCGCCGGTCTGGCTGATGGCGCCTTCGGTCGTGACCGCCAGCGATTCGGTGCTGACCGTCCCCTTCAGGATCAGGCCATTGCCGAGCGCCGCATCCACAATCCGCAGCGTCGCCGCGCCGGCCACCGTCAGCGTGCCCACGGTGAGTGGCGTCCCGTCTACCAGCGCGAAGCTGCCCCCCGTGGTGAAAGCGTCGACTTTGCCGATCGTGTCTGGCGCCGCGAGGTTGCCCAGGCTTGCCGACCCGGCGACGTTTCCGGACAGCGTGCCGGCAATGACGGACCCGCTACCGAGGATATTGCCGCCCGCCGTCGTGGCAAGCGAGACGGTGGCGGCGCTCAGGCTCGCGCCCGCGTCAAGCGTCATGTCGCCGGCTGCCGACAGCGCAAGCGCCGGGCCGGCCGCGACGACGCCCGCGACCTCGAGCGGCCCTCCGTTGGCCAAGCTGAACCCGGTCGCGTCCGTGAATGCGCCGAGTTTAGCGATGCTGTTGCCGGACGCCGCCAGCGTCGCCGATCCGGCCGCGCCGGTCAGCAGCCCGACCCCGGTGACCGCGCCTTCCTGGGTGATCGCGTCGGCGAACAACGCCAGCGTGCCGCCGCCGGGCAGGGCGAACGGCGTTCTGAGGTCGAGTGTGCCAACCCGCGTCACCCCGCCATCGACGCTGCCCAGCACGAGGGTTCCAGTTGCTATGTTCGCCAGGTCGGTCGTCTTGAGCGACAGCCCGCCGCCGCCGATGCTGAGCGTGGCGGCGGTGCGCGGCGCGATCGCGACCGACCCGGCGGTCGTCGCGCCGACCGTCCCGAGCAGGCTTACCGCATCCGTGATCAAGTTGATCCGATCGTTCGCCGGCCCACCCGCGAAGCCGAGCGCGCCGGCCATCGCGACCGTGAGGCCGTCCGAGGTGAGCGACAGCACCTTGCCGGCGCCGGCCTGGACCGCACCGGTGATCGTGAGCGGCCCCGTGGTGACCAGTGCCAGGCCGCCCTTCGTGGTGAAGGCGTCCAGCCTGCCGACGGCGTTGCCCAGGGCGGCTGCGCCCGCGACATGGCCGGTCAGCGCGAAGGCGTCGATCGTGCCATGGCCGGCCACGTCACCCCCGTAGTGGCCAGCGAGACCAGGCCGCCGGCCAAGCTTGCGGCCGACGTCCAGCGTGAGCGTTCCCGCCGTGCTCAGGGTGAGTATAAGGCTGGCGCTGGTGGGCGTCGCCGGGCCGGCCCGGATCGCGTCCGTCACCTCGAGCGCCTGGTTGTCCACGAACGACATGTCACCGCCCGCGGTGAACCCGCCGAGCTTGGCGAGGGAATTCGCGGCACCGGTCAAGGCCGCAGTTCCGGACACCGATCCGGTCAGGGCATCGGCGATGATGGTTCCGCCGCTCGCCGACACGTCGCTGCCCGAGGTGACCAGCGACACGGTTCCCCCGGTGAGGCTGCCGGTCAGCGTCAGCGTGCCGGCCGTCAGCTTCGCGCCCGGGACTTGGCTGATGTCGCCGTCCGCTTGAAGGTCAAGCTGCCCCGCCGCAACGGTCGTGGCAGCCCCGAAGCTGATATTGCCTGCCCTGACACGGCCGTTCGCCTTGCCCAGGCGCAGCACGCTCGCAGTCAGCGACCCCGGCAACGCGACATTGCCGCCGATCCCGCCAAGTTGCATGTCGTGGTTGAGCGTATAAGGCGCGAACTCGACCGTGCCGCCGGGCGCGCTGATCGAGCCGCCGGCCGCGGCTTGGGCCAGGGCATCTGCCATCAGCGAGACGGCGCCGCCAAAGCCGGCGGCCAGATTCCCTGGAACGTCGCCCCTGCCAAGCGTCAGCCCGAGGCCGCCAGCCTGTATCCGCACGTTGGCGCCAGCAACGTTGCCCGCGACTGTCAACCCGGTCCGGGACATCACCGCCACGTCGCCCACGGTCGCCGTCACCGGGCCGAGCGTAGCGATGTCGTTGAGGGCCTGGGCCAGCGTGAACGCGCTGCCGGTGCCGGCGACGGACGCGACGTTGGTCAGCGCGCCGCCGGTCTGGCTGACGGCGCCCGTCGCATGCAGCGCAAGGTTCGGCACGTGGGTAGCGTCGAAGCCGTGGCCGATCGTCAGGGACCCGGGGTGATGCCCATTGCATCCAGGCTGCCGAGGCGCAGCAGGGCGGCGGTCGTGCCGGCCAAGTCGGTGCCCAGGCTCATCGCCGTGCCCGGCGTACGCGGCGCGATCGCGATGACGCCGAGCGCGGACGCGTCGACCGTGCTGCCGCCGAGCCCGGCCGTGTCGGCGCTGAGGGTGATTAGGTTGGCTGCCGAAGCGCCTGCGAAGCTGAGCGAGCCGCCACTGACGCTCAGATGGTCCGCCACTAGCGCAAGCGTGGTTCCGGTCCCAGCCTGCACCGCGCCGTTGACGGTCACCGTGCCGCCGCCGTCAGGCTGTATCCGGCGGCGGCGGTGAACGCGCCCAGGTTCTGGACGGCATTGCCGGCGTTGCCGAACCTGGCTGCCCCGGCCGACCCGCCGGTCAGGCTCGCCGCGCTGTCCAGCTGCAGCAGCCCGGCCGATTGCAGCAGCAAGTTCGGGGTTCCGCCGGTCGGGGACGCCACGCCGGCACGCACTGCCCTGGTCACGTCGAGCGGTCCGCCATCGACCAGCGTGAAAGCGTTCGCAGTGGTGAACACGCCGAGTTTGGCGACCGTGTTCCCGGCCGTGCCCAACGTGACCGACCCGGCGTTTCCGGTCAGCGTGGCCACGTTCGCCAGCGCGGCGGCCTGGGTCACCGCGCCAGTCGCGAACAAGCCCAGCGTCGTCGCGCCCGAGACCGCGCCGAGGTCGAGTCCGCCGGTCAGGGCAACGCTGGCCGCCGCTGCATTGATGCCGTCGAGGCTGCCCAGGTCGAGCCGGCCCGCGGTGATCTTGGCAAGGTCTGCCGCTGTCAGGTCGAGGCCGGTGTCGTTGCCACCAATCGTGATGTTTTTGCTGGCCTCGCGGGGCGCAAGCGCCACGGTCCCGCTCGACGCGTTCACGCCGGCGGTGGAGGGCGCAAGCGACATCGCATCGGCGCTAAGCTGGGCGCGGTTGGCGGCCAACGCGCCACCGAACGCCAGCGCGCCGCCGGAGGTGAAGCCGAGCGTGTCCGCGGTGAGCTTCAGGGTCGTTCCGGCGCCGGCCTTCACCACCCCGGTCACCGTCAGCGGGCCGGCGTCGACCAGTGAGAAGCCGCCTCCGGTGGTGAAGGCGTCGAGTTGGGCGATGGCATTGGCATTGCCCCCGAACGAGGCCGCACCCGCAACGCTGCCGGTCAGCACGGTTGCGCCGATCGTGCCGGCGCTTGCCACGTCGGCCGCAGCCCCGGTCGTGGTGAGCGTCACCGTTCCGCCTGTCAGCCTGGCCGCTGCATCGACCGTGAGCGTGCCAGCGGTGGTGAGGGCCAGCCTGGCTCCGTTCGCCTGCACGACGCCCGTTACCTCCAACGGCTGGGCGTTCCTGATCGCGAAGTCCCCGCCCGTGATGAAGCCTGCGAGTTTCGTCACATGATTGGCGGCGTTGCTGAACACGGCGTTGCCGGCGACGGTCCCGCCCAGGGTCGTGGCGGTCAGCGTGCCGTCGCCAACGACGTTGCCGCCCGCGCCTGTGTTCAGTGAAAGCGTCCCGCCACTCAGGTTTACGGCTGGGTGGATCGTCAGATCCCCCTGAGCCGTCAGCGTCAGGGTCGGCGACGGTCCGGTGGTCGCCGTCCCCGTCGCATCGAGCGGTTTCGCATTGCTGAGCGTCAACCCATTCGTGCCGCTGAAGCTGCCGAGGCTGGTGGACAGGTTGCTGCGGTCAAGGATCAGCGTTCCGACATGGCCGGTCAGCGTGTTCGCGGTCACAACCGTTGCCGCCGTCTGCGACACCGTGCCGGTCGCTTCGAGGTCCAGGTTCGTCGCCACGAAGCTGCTGGCGAAGGTGATGGCCGACGCCGCAGCGCCGTCGGCGATCGTGATGCCGTCGGCGGTACGCGCCGCCTGGCCCAAGCGGGTGAAGGGCGCGCTGACGGTTGCCGCCTGGTCGATCGCGAGATTGCCCGCAGGCACCCACGGTGAGCGCGCCGCCGACGGCGGCAAAATCCACGCGGACGCCCGCCGTCAGGCTCGCGGTGCTGGCAAGAGCGAGGGTATTTCCGCCGACGCTGATCACGCCGGCGCTTCCCGTCGTGGCCGCGTTCAACGTTCCGCCAATCGTGACTCCCGCCGTCGTGGCCGAACCGTCGGAGGACAGGAAGATGCCGCCGTGGGTGGAGGTCAGCGTCCCGGCCACGCTGAGCACGCCCGCATTAGTCGCCGCGGGGCTATTGCCGGGGATCGTCGACGAACTCGCCGCCAGCACGATGTTGCCGGACGCGGTGACGTTGGTCGGGGCGTCGGCGATGGAGTTGACCGTCAGGTTGTTGCCGGCCTGCAGCACCAGGTTCTGCGCCGGGGCCGCGACAAGGCTGATCGTCACCCCGTTCGCGACCACGAGGTTCTCGGTCGCATGCAGCGTGACATTGCCGGTGAAGGTGTTGATGGTGGCGTCGGACACCTGGTCGTTCGTCGTGTCGGCGGCGGCATAGCCCAGCGTGCCGGTCCCAGCCGCAAGGGCGAGGTTCTGGTTGCCGGCAGCGGCATCGCCGTGGACGATCGTGAGGTCCTTGGGGTCGACCAGGATATTGCCGGCCTTCCCCGCCGGCGCGCCGACGTCGATCGTGCCGGTCAGGACATAGCGCCCCTCGCCCGACACCTCGACAGTGCCGCCATCGCCGCCGTTCGGACCACCGCGCGCGGCAATGCCGCCAGCGTGGTTCGTGCTGCTGGTGGACAACACCGTCACAGGGCCGCCGTGACCGCTTCGTGTGGCGTTGGCGGTAATCTTGACCCCTGCTTCGACCGTCGTGTTCGCCGCACTCAGCTTCGCCGTGCCGCCGCCCGCGCGTCTCGAAACGCCGATCCGTGCCCCGGACGCGAGACCCTCCGCCAGCACCGCCCCGTCCACCCGCAGCGATCCGCCGATCCCTGCCAAGGCGATGGTCCCGGCTCGGCCGCCTAGGCTGTTGGCCTGGATGCGCCCGCCCGCATCCACCAGCGTCTGCACCAGCCCATCCGCGGCTCGTGTCGTCAGCAACACGGTGCCGCCGTCGGCGATGATCGCGCCGCTGTTGGTGACCAGCGCCGTCGCCGGCTTGCCTTCCGGTCCGTGCGGAAGCTGCTTCACCGCCCCGGTCACGTCGATTGACAGCAACCCGTCGCCGTTCACCGAGAACACGACCGCGTTGTCCCCGGTCACCTCGCCGGAGTAGTAGCCGCGGTCGTAGCGCAGGCCGCCCAGGAAGAATTTCTCCGACGCCGGCAACACGCTGTCGCTGACCTGTCCCGACACCATGCCGAGCAGCGCCACCGATGCGCCGTCACACGGATGGAACAGCGTCTGCGAGCGGCTGATTTCGGCGTTGGCCTTAAAGAAATCGGTCTTCTCGGCGATCCGCCCCCGGGTCGGGCTCCACGTTGCTGGAAGCGCCGAGCGTATGCAGCCCCTTCGACAAGCGCAGCGCCACGCTGTTGACCCCGGTCCGGTCGCCGCCGAGCAACAAATCCTCGAGCGCGTAGTCCTCCCCGGCGCGCAGGATGCGGAGACTGTCGAAGCTGACGCGGCCGCCCCGCCCGCTGCCACCGATCTCCTTGATGTTGGTCTTGATGCCGTCGAAGCCGCCATACACGTTCAGCGTCTGCGCCCGGGAGCGGATCACCGGGTAGGTCGCCTGCACGCCGAACACCGTCGTGAGTCCGTCATAGCCGGCCTTCCGCAAATCCCCGCTCGGCGTGGCCGACCCGGCGCCGCCATACAGCCGCAGTCCCGACCCGCCGATGAAGAACTCGCTCGCCGTCTGCCCGAACGTCTGCGTGTCGTTGTAGGTGTGGTACACCGACACTTCGGTCCGCTTCCCCAACGAGGTGAAGCTGTTGGCGTCCAGCACCGTCAGGAACTGCTCCGGCCCAGTCTGCCGGAAGCCGCGATTGTCCGAGGTGAACAGGCCGGAGAACGCCTTGCGGCTGACCTGCGCCACCAGGGTGAGCGCGCCGGGCTCGTCGGTGGACGGCCGCAGCACGGCATGGACGGAGACGCCGGGCACGTCTTGCGCGAGCAGCAGCCAGCGTTCGAGCGTGGCCGCGTCGATCGGCCGCGCCTGCGTGAGATGGCGGAGGAAGCGCAGCACCTGCGTCCCGGCCGGCCCGATATCGCCCTCCAGCTTGACGTCGGCGATGTGGCCTTCGGTGATGTCGAAGCGCAACCGGCCGTGCGCATCGACGCTTGCCGCAACCGTCGTCAGCACGTAGCCGTCGCCCCGGTACAGCGCCAGGATCGACTGCCGGGCCGCCTCGACCCGCGGCAACGGCACGGCCGGTCCGACCAGCCCCGCCGTCAGCTTGGCCAGCGCCGCCAACGGATACGCCGTCGCGCCGTCGATGGCCACGCCCACGATCGGCACCGGGACGTCCGGCGCGCCGGCACCGGTCGGCTCCGGGATGGGCGCCTGCAGCGGCGGCGCCGTCGCCAGCGGCGGAGGCGGCAGGATGCGCGGGATGGGCGACCCCTGCGGCAACTGGTTCGCGGGTCCGGG
>JAABUX010003826.1_pt1 | contig 19584 bp, 8 predicted proteins | sample 5561851 | NCBI WGS metagenome assembly JAABUX01 (sample SAMN10711883, study PRJNA513361) | rock metagenome | isolation source: Antarctica rocks | place: Antarctica: Victoria Land, Richard Nunatak red sandstone | collected 2016-01-03 | reverse complement strand
GAGCGGCTCAAGGCCGAGGCCGAGCGCGCGCGCTACCGGGACGCGGCGCTCTCCGCGCGCTGGAGCGACGACATCGTGGCGTTGGGACAACAGGTCGATGCACTCGCCGTGGTGGCCCTGGGCCGCATGGTCGAGGCGGCCACACTCTGCGAGCAGAACCGCTATCGTGAGTCGTTGGCCCTCTTCGACGAGGCGTCGGCCCTCTTCCGCGCCTGCGGCGACGAGGTGGGCTGGGCTCGTACGCAGATCGGCCGCACCGCAACCTGCATGGCGCTGGCGCGCTTCGACGAGACGCTGGAGAGGGCCGAGGAGGCGCGCGCCATCCTGGAGCGCGTTGGCGACCGCATGCGGGCCGCCAGCATCGACAACAACCTGGCCCTGTTGCTGGAGCGCATGAAGCGGCCGGCCGAGGCGCTGGTCTACAGCCAGCGCGCGCTGGCGATCTACCACGACGTTGGAGCGGACTACTACGCTATCCGCACCCTGGCCAATCATGCTTTGCTGCTGTGGCGGCTCGGGCACATCCATGAGGCCCTGAAGGCCCACCGGGAAGCGCGGCGAGGCTTCGCCGCGCTGGGCGCCATGGCCGACACGGCGACCGAGGATCTCAATATCGGGGTCGTTGAGCTGGCCCTGGGGCACTACGCCGAGGCCGTCCACCTGCTAACGGCCACGCGACAGGTCCTGCTAGCGGCGCTGCAGCCCTACGCCGGCGCCATGGCCGGCTTGCACCTGTCCGAGTGCTACCTGCGCCTGGGCCGTTTCCGCGCGGTCGTCACGCTGACCGCGGCCCTCGACGACGAGTTCGCGGCCTGCGACGCGGTCGTTGAGCGCGCGCAGGCCCTGGTCTGGCGCGCCCTGGCGTGGACAGCCCTTCATGACCGAGACGCGGCGCGGCGCGGCCTTGACGCGGCTTCTGGCATCCTGGCGCCGTACGGGCATCTGGCCGCGCACCGGGCCGCGCTCGACCTCGCACGCGCCCAACTGCTACTCGACGATGGCGATCTGGACACGGCGCGGGCGGTGCTGGAGGCGGCCATCCCCGTGGTGCGGGAGGCCGGCCTGAGCGTCGACGCGGCGGCGGCGCAGGTGCTGCGCGGCGTCGTGCTGCTGGAGGACGGCCTGGCAGACGAGGCGCGCGTCGTGGCCGGCGACACGCTGGCCATCGCGGAGCGGGAAGGGCTGGACTGGTTGGCGGCGCAGTCTCTGCACCTGCGTGGTCGCGCCGCGTCGCGGCAAGGTGACGATGACCAGGCGCGACGGGACTTCGGCGCGGCAGTGCGCCGGCTCGACCGTGTCCAGCGCCGCGTGACCTGGGACGACCGCGCGACCTTCGGCGACACCACGGGCGCGCTCTACACCGACGCCATGGCCCTGGCCTTGCGGCAGGGCCACGTCGCCATCGCCTTACGACACGCCGAGCGGCTCAAAGCGGGCGCGCTGGCCGACCACCTACGCGCGCGTATCGACGTGCGTCCCCGTGCCCGCGATGACCGATCCCGTCTACTGGTTGGCGAGATGGAGCGGCTGCGTGAGCGCTACGCCTGGCTCAACGCCGCGCGAGCGGACGAGTTGGGCCAGGCGGGAGGGCAAGCAGGGATCGTGGCGCCGGTCCGCTGGGCCGTCGAATCGGTAGGGGACACGGAGGCGCGGGACGAGGCTGGCCGCATCGAGGGGCGCCTGGCCGAGATCTGGCGTGAGCTGCAAGCAGGCAATCCGGCGTACCAGGGCGAGGCCGCCGCCCTCGACCTCATCGCTGAGGACGGGGACCCGGACGACGGTGAGGCGGCGCGGCGTTGGGTCGCGCGGCTGCATGCGGCGCTGGGGTCGGACGATGTCGCGCTGCTGGAGTATGCCGCGCTGGGCGACGATCTGGTGCTCTTCGTGGCGCGGGCCGGCCGCGTCCGCGCGCTGCGCCTCCACGGCGCGGACGTGGCGCAGCGCCGCCTGACGCCGCTGCTGCGCCTAAACGTCGAGCGGTGCGCGGGCAGCGTCCGGTCGGATGGGGCCGTCCCGCGCGCCCTCGCTACCAACGCCCGCGGCGTCTTGCGGCGCCTGCACGACGTGCTGTTGAAGGAGGCCACGCCGCTGCTCGACGGCGCGGCGCGCCTCGTCGTCGTGCCGCACGGCGCCGGACACCACGTGCCGTTCCACGCCTTGCACGACGGTCATGGCTACGTGGTGGAGCGCCTGGAGGTCTCCTACGCGCCGTGCGCTGGCCTCGTCGAGCACTTCGCCGCGCGCCACCGCCTCGTGAGCGCCGGGGTGAACGGGATGAGGCAAGGAGCGCTGGCGCTGGCCTGCTCGGACGGCGGCGCGCTCCCGCACGTCGTCTCCGAGGGCGAGGCCGTCGTGTCCGTGCTCGGCGGGCGCCTGCTGCGCGAGAGCGAGGCGACGCTGGACGCCTTGCGCGCGGCCGCTGGAGACTGCGCGGTGCTGCACCTGGCCGCGCACGCCTGCTTCCGCCCCGACGAGCCGCTGTTCTCGGCGCTGCGGCTGCATGACGGTCCCCTCACCACGCTGGAAGTCTTTGATTTGGAGCTATCCTGCTCGCTGGTCACGCTCAGCGCCTGCGAGACGGCGTTGGGCACGGCCGGCGCGGGCGACGAGTTGATGGGCCTTAGCCGCGCCTTCCTGTACGCGGGCGCGCCCTCGCTGCTGCTCTCGCTCTGGAAAGTGGAGGACCGCTCCACCGCCGTGTTGATGGCCGCGTTCTACCGCGCGCTGCACGCGGGCGCGACCAAGGCCGCCGCGCTACGGCAGGCCCAGCTTGCCTTGCTCCGTGGTGAGGGCGGGCCGGACAGGGACGACAGCGCGCCGTTCTTCTGGGCGCCGTTCGAACTGATCGGGCATGCCGGTCGGCTGTAGAGTAGGAACGATCACAAAATAGGGACGATCACAAAGACGATAAGGAGCGACGATACATGACCACCAACGAGGAGACCCTGCCCATCGTGGACGTGGATGAGCCGCGCTATCTGTCCGGCGAACTGCTCCTGACGTTCACCGCGCCGGCGACGCCTATCAATTCCTCCAGTGGCGCGGTGCAACGGCTGCTCGAGCGGGTTGGCGCCATCATCTCCGGCGCCAATCCGCGGGCTCTGAAGGCCGGAGACGCCGACATGAACGCCAACGACGAGGCGGACGAGGCGGACGAGGCGGACGAGGCGGACGAGGCGGACGAGGCGGACGAGGCGGACGAGGCGGACGAGGCGGACGAGGCGGACGAGGCGGACGAGGCGGACGAGGCGAGACAGGTACGGGTCAGGCCGGTGGGTGGACTGGAGGCACAGGGACAATCGCCAGGGCAGGACCAAGAGCGTACGGCCCCTCAGAACGATGGATCCCCCCTGTTGCCGCGTCCACCGCTGACGGTACGCTACCCGCTGCCGCCCAATCCGTACAGGCCGGGGAAAGGGCCGGACGCGGTGAAAGTGGCCGTGAACCGTGTCAATAGCCGCCTGGGGGAACTGGTCGACTCCAGCGACGTGGCCGTCTCGTCGGCGATGCCCAACTGGCTGTTGAGCAGTGCGGTTGGCTTCCCGCACTACGGACCCGGCACGCTGCCCAGCCCGGCCCCCGACGGCGCCTGGCGCTTTGCCGTGCAGCCCGAGGCCGGCGCATGGCCAGAAGGCGAGGGTCTGGCGCCGCGGGAGCCCGTGGTCGTGGCCATCCTGGACACCTGGCCCGGCGCTACGAATCTGAGCGACGCCGCGGGCGCCTACGGGTCCAACTGGTTGATGCAGCGCCTGTCCCAGCCCGGCGCCGTGGATGTGTGGGAGCCCACGTCGGACGCGGTCGTCGCGCCTCGCCTGACCTACGCCGGCTCCGACCACGGCCTGTTCGTGGCCGGCGTTGTGCATGGCGTCGCGCCCCACGCCGAACTGCGCCTGCTGCACGTGCTCGACGCCAACGGTATCGGCAGCGCCGACCGGCTGCTGGCCGCGCTGGACCAGTGTCTGGAGCTGGCGCAGCGTGGGACGCGGCGCGTGGTGGTCAACCTGAGCCTGTACCTGTTGATCCCGCCCGACGACGCTCCACAGGACCTGTGGGATGTCTGGTTCGCGGGCGACCCCGACTATGCCGCGCGCACGCGCCAGGAGAACGCGGGCCTGCTGGAGCGGCTGGACGAGCAGTTCGAGCAGCGCATCGCGCTGCTGCTCGACGCCGGCGCCGTGGTCGTGGCGGCGGCCGGCAACGACGCGCTTGTGTACGGCAGCGCGGCGCTGCCGACCCACCTGCAGCCGCGGCTGCCCGCCGACTACGATAGCGTGCTCTGCGTGGTCGCGGCGGATCAGGGCGGCCACATCGCGGCCTACTCCAACCGGGCTGACGCGCCGATGACCGGCAACTGCGTGGCCACCCTGGGCGGTCAGGGCGTCATGCGCTCCATGACCTCCGGCGCCGCCAACACGAGCACGGGCGAGGCGGGGAACGTGGTGGTTTCGGGCACGGACGGGGTCGTGGGCCTGTACACGCAGCCCGACGTGTCCGTGCCGAACGACAACAGGTCGGGCTGGGTCTACTGGTCGGGCACGTCGTTCGCCACGCCGATCGTCAGCGGCATTGCCGCCAACGTTCTGGCGCGGAACGAACTGGCGCGCCAGGAGAGCCTAACCGTGCCGCGCCTCACGCCGCGTGGGGTCATGACCCGGCTGCTCGCCATGGGCGTCGCGAGCGACGCGGCGCTGGGCTGTCCCTACGTGCCCGTTAAGCAGCAGCAGTGATTACCCGCGCATCACGCGGCGCCGGCCCTCCTCAATTTGAGGGGCTGGCGCCGCGTTGCGCTACCGCGTCCTTCGCCTATCGACGCGCGCTCCGCCGCCAGATCAGGGCTCGCGAAAAGTCGTTAGCGCGCGGAAGGTCTGGGGTCATCTGGGAGCGCCCCGCGCCCCCAGGACTTTCGCGCGCCTACAAAAAGGTCGCGGGCGCGCCTACGAAAAGTCGTCAACGGGTGTGTCCACTGGGCGGCTCGCTCCGCTGCCCAGTAGAAACGCCTCCCACAACGCGACAACGTGGCGCGCACCCGCCGCCAGGTGGTATAGCGGAGATCAGAGGGACAATAAGCTACTATAATATGGTAGACAATATGGTGGACGTGATGCGTTCCTCACCATCTCGGCTCTGGCGCGCCGGCGGTCTCCCCTGAACGGGCCTCTCGACAGACCCAGGCTCCTGGCTGATAGTATAGTGAGAGTCGGCGTTGCGCCGCCCTAACGGCGCGCGGACTGTCAAAGAAGGTCGAACATCATGGACGTTGAGGATCTGGCGTCGTTCCCCTTGCACAGGGTCTCCGCGCGCGATGGCCTTGTCATCGACGCGGCTACGTGGACCGACGCGCATACCTATCACCAGACGGCGCAACGGCTCCATCACCGCGCCCTGCACGGGTGGGGCATCGTGGCGGGGCTGACCGTCGTCCCCGGCGACCCGACGCGCCGCACGGTCATCCTACAGCCGGGGCTCGCCCTCGATGGCGATGGCCAGACCATCGTCGTGCCGCAGCCGACCCGCGCTGAGATCCCGCCGAGCTATCAGGGGGTGGTGTGCCTCGTGCTCCGCTTCGCCCAGGCGCCCCTCGCCTCGGGAGCGCGCGGTCCGGCCACGCGTCTGGCCGACTCCTATCACCTTGAGTTGATCCCACCGCCCATCCTGCCTGGGGACATCGAGGTGGCGCGGATCAACCTCGCGACGACCGACACGCCGATCCGGCCGAGCACGGGATCGTCGCGGCCGGAGCCGGGCGAGATCGACGCGCGTTTCCGCCGTCAACTGCGCCCCGCGGTCGTCGACACCGTCACCATTGGCCAACTCGCCGGCGCCTCGGACGACGGCCCGCACGGCCAGGGATTGATCGATATGGTGCGTGAGTGCGGCGTGACGGCGCCGTTCGCGCTGCAGTTCCTTGGCCCGCTCGGCATCGACGAGGCGGTCGCGCGCTGCGCCATCCTGTATATCAGTGGCGCCGGCGAGTTCCGCCTCACGCCCCATGAAGGCGCGCGCCTGCGCGCCTTTGTCGATGGCGGCGGGGTGGTCCTGGCCGAGCCCTGCGTCGACCGCGAGACGCGGCAGCGGGAGAACGGCCGCTTCGTGGCGAGCTTCCTGCGGCTGATGGCGGATCTCAAGACCGACCTGACGGAGATTGGCCGGGGCCATCCGCTCTTCCACGCGCGTCACGTGTTCGGCCTGGCGCCGGACGGCCTGGGCGGGTCGGCGCCGATCCTGGGCGGAGGCAACGTCTTCCTCAACCCCAATGACTATGCGTGTTGCTGGCAGGGGGGGACCGAGGCGGAGCCGTTACCGCGCGAGACCATCCGTGGCGCCATGGAGTTTGCCGCGAACCTGACCTGGTACGCCGCTGACCGCGCCGGGCGGCAAGCGCCGGCGCATGATGGCGCCGCCCCTGCCGTTGCTGGCAGGGCCCGGCAAGAGGGATAGAGAGAATAGCCATGGCTAACGGAATCCGCGTCAGCCTGACCCCCGAGACGCTGCACGCGCCCCTCGACGGCAGCCCCGTCGAGGCGGTCATCGTGATGCAGAATACGGGTACGGACGTCGACCAGTACGCCGTCGAGCTCGATGGCCTGCCCAGCACCTGGTACAGCCTGGTCAATCCGGCGGTCGCGATGTTCCCGCAGGACAAAGAGGAAGCCCGGCTGATCGTGCGGCCGCCCAAGGGGGGCAGCGTCACGGCCGGCGCCTACCCCTTCCGCGTCGCGGTCATTTCCCGCAAAGACAACGCGGAGACCAGCCGCATTGAGGGCGTGCTGCGCATCGGCGCCGTCTCGGTGTTCGACCTGGAGATTGCGCCGCGCAAAGTCGTTGCCACCTGGTGGGGGCGCTTCAACATTGTCCTGCGCAACAGCGGCAACGTCGACCTGGATCTGGCCCTGGAGGGCAGCGATCCCGAGGACGCCTGCCGCTACACCTTCCGCCCGGAGGCGCCGCTCCTCGGCGCCGGTGAGCGCGTCACCGTACGCACCCGCGTGTGGCGGCGCGGCCCGCACCTGGTTGGCTACCGCAAGCAATTCGACGTCAAGATCGTCGCGCAGCCCAGCACCGGGCAGTCCCGCACGGTGCACGCCCAGTACATACACACGCCGCTGTTCCGCACCTGGCGTCCCGTGCGGCGCTGGCTCTTGCTGTTCGTTCTGCTCTTCCTGCTGCTGCTCTATCTGACGGTGCCTCCGGTGAACCGCTACGTGCGCGCCGAGGCGTCCACAATCCGTGGCTTTGCCTGCGTGTACATCAGCATGGTGTGCCTCGGAGTCAGGGGCATCCATATTCCCAAGTTCCATCCGAAGCACACCACGGTGGCGACCTTTACCGTCGACGACGGCGTGCAGGGGACGGACCTGAACCAGTTCAACTACGTGCCGGCCAGGGACTGGCAGCATTGCCTGACCCCGCCCATCGGGCACGATTGCCACCCCACCTACTACGATGGGACCAATAGCGCCTCCGCTGTCTTCAACGACTATGCAACGATCGCGTTCACGGGCACGGCGGTCGCCTACTATGCCACCAGGGGCAGCAACCGGGGCTTCGCGGCGGTCTCGATCGATGGCGGAAGCGAAACCATCGTCAACCTCTACGGGCCGGCGCCGCAGTACCACCCGCGACCCGGCCAGCGCCGCGACGTGTTGGTGACACAGAAAGGGGACCTGCCGCTCTACCAGAAGTCGGGCCTGACGAACGGCGTTGTCCACACCCTGAAGATTCGCGTCACCGGCTCCAAGGACATGAATAGTACCGGCGCCTTTGTGACCGTGGACCGCGTCGACATCACGACGGCCCCCACCCGCTCCTGACGAAAGTACACCGTGCAACACAACGCCTCTACGTCTCCCGGCGGCTCAGGGTCCGTGCATTCTTGGCCCGTGGGCGCGGGCGCGCCTGGGGCGCCATGCTACACTTGTAGATAACGCCGCGCCCCCGGTGATCCAGAAGAGGGCTCTTATTTGGTGATCCGGTGGCGCGCGCAAGAGTCGAGAGGATAGAGGGCGAGGCCAGCAACCATGCCGGAGACGATCCAGATCGGTCTTGCGGCCGACACGTTCCGCGTTCTTGCCGATGGGAAGCCCGTGCGGGCGGAGGTCATCGTGCGGAACATCGGGACGGCTGTCGACCAATATGCCCTCGTGCTCGATGGGTTGCCGCACTCCTGGTACACCATGCGCGCGACCACCGGGGTGCTTTTCCCACAGGATAAGGAAACCGTCGAGCTGCTGCTGTGCCCCCCTCCGGGCCTGGTCAAGGCTGGCGTGTACCCTTTCACGGTCGCCGCGGCGGCGGTGGCCGACCGGTCCCAAACACGGCTGGCCTCGTCCAGGATGGAGGTGGCGGCCGTGACCACACTGGACCTCACGCTGACGCCCCACCGCGTGATCGGCCACACGGCGCGCTTCGAGGTCACGGCCCATAACAACAACAGCAACGTCGATGTGGACCTGGATTTCGATGTGCGTGACGAGGACGACTATTGCTACGCCGTCTTCCGACCGCGCGCGCCGCGCGTGGAAGCGGGGCGCCAGGTCACGGTGCGCATGAAGGTACGGGCGCACCGCCATCGCGTGGTGGGCAAGCGCCAGCCCTGCCAGCTCCAGGTCACGGCGCGGCCGAGCCATGGTGAGCCGCGCACGGTGCGGGTCGAGTTCGAACACACGCCCTGGCTCGGCAGTTGGCGGCCCCTGCGGCGTCTCCTGCTGCTCGTCGTGGTCGTGTTCACGATCGGCGTGCCGTACCCGCGCAACCCCGTCAAGCAGTTCTTTTGCATGCGCACCGCCGTCTGCACCCTGTTGCACGCCGGCTGGCAACTGCTCGGCGCGGAGGGGTCCCTCACCCTTACCCCTCGACCCATGGCTGACTGGCCCCCCGATCCCTACCCGCGGGATCGCCGGTCCAGCGCGATGGCTGACTGGCCCCCCGATCCCTACCCGCGGGATCGCCGGTCCAGCGCGCCTCTCCCGACCGCAGGAGAGACGCTTTCCCCCGCTCAGATCATGCATCATCTCAAGGGGACCACTAGTCACGCTTTGCGCGGAGAGTTCCCCGCGCTGCGCAGCCGCCTGCCGTCTTTGTGGACAAGTTCGTACTACGTGGGAACGGCGGGCAACGTCTCCAGCGAGACAATTCGGCGCTATATTGATGCACAGAAGGGTGTCTAGATGCGCAAGGCGTTCAAGTACCGCTTGTTCCTGAACGATGCACAAGCGGCAGCGGCTCAGGCGCAACTTGATAGTGCGCGCGAACTGTACAACGCCTGTCTCGAAGAACGCCGTGCCTGCTATCGCGCCACGGGTAAGAGTCTGACCTACGACGACCAAGCCAACCAACTCAGAGAGATACGCCACTTGTGCCCTGACATTGCAACCACCAACTATTCGATGCTGCAAGCCGTGTGTCGCCGTGCCCACCGCGCGTTCGAGAACTTCTACCGTCGCCGTAAGGCAGGCTTACCGGGGGGCTTCCCCCGCTTCAAGGGCTGTCATCGCTTCGATAGCATCACGTTCCCCGCTTATGGGGATGGGTGCAAACTGACCGCGACGCGCTTGAAGGTGCAAGGTATTGGGAGCGTCAAGGTCAAAATGCATCGCCCTATCAAGGGCACGATCAAGACCGTTACCGTGAAGCGGGAGGTAGGAAAGTGGTACGTCGTGTTCTCGTGCGACGGGGGAACACCCGTGCCGTTGCCTGCCACAGGCCAGAGTGTTGGCATAGACGTAGGCTTGACGCACTTTCTGACCACGGACACCGGCACGACCGTTGAGAACCCTCACCCGTTCAAGGCAGCGCAACGCAAGCTGCGCGTAGCCCAACGGGTGCTGGCCCGGCGTAAGCGTGGAAGCGCCCGACGCGGCAAGGCACGGCAACGGGTAGCAGCACTTCATCAGAAGGTCGCCCACGCACGCGCGGACTTCCACCACAAGACAGCGCATGCGCTCGTGCAGAACAATGACGTGATCTGCCACGAAGACCTGCAGGTTGCCAACATGGTCAAAAACCACAACCTTGCCAAGGCGATCAGTGATGCCGCATGGAGTCAGTTCATTGCGATACTCACGAGCAAAGCGGAAGAAGCTGGCCGTGATGTTATTGCCGTGGACCCACGTGGCACAAGTCAGACCTGTATCTGCGGCGCGCATGTCCCCAAGGCGTTGCGCGATAGATGGCACGATTGTCCCTCCTGCGGATTGTCGTTGCCGCGCGATCAGGTCAGCGCGATGCTCATCAAACGGCTGGGGCACAGCCGTCAAGCGCCAACGCAGCGGAGTGCCGCATACGTTGCTTGAGAAGCTTCCGGCTTTAGCCGGGAGAGTTGTCACGATAGGATAGATGTGCGGGGAGGACCGCTGACCGATGACGATGACGCCTGGCGCTGACGCGATCAGCGTCCGCTTGACGCCCGATACCGTGCTCGCCCTCGACGGCGCCAATGCGCTGCCGGCCGATGCGGTCATCACCGTCGAGAACATGGGCGTGACGGTCGACCACTATGAGTTGACGCTGGACGGGCTCCCGGAGTCATGGTATACCCTGTCCACGACGAGCGTGGCCCTGTTCCCACGGGACAGCGAAGAGGTGCAACTGACGCTGCACCCGCCCAAGGGCGAGGGCGTCAAGGCCGGCTCGTATCCTTTTAGCGTCACCGCCCGCGCCCATGCCGATCTGGCGCAGATCGGCCGCGTCGAGGGAACCCTGCAGATCGGGGCCGTCACCGCGTTCGAGCTTGATGTGCTGCCCGCCAGGGCCACCGGCCGCATCGGGCGCTATAGCGTCCTGCTCAACAACAACGGCAACGCGGACCTGGATATCCATCTGGACGCGACCGACGACGAGAACGCGCTCCGCTACTCGTTCGTGCCCGCCCTGGTGCGCGTCGAGCCGGGGCATCGCAGCCGCACTCGCCTGGTGGTGCGACCGCACAACCGCTTCGGCTTGATCGGCAAACCCAAGCGCTACGAGTTCGACCTGCACGCCCGACCCGACCAGGGTGGGGCGCGCGACATCCGCGGTACGCTCATCCACACCCCCCGGCTGACCGGGTGGGGGCCGGTGTGGCGCTTGCTGCTGGTGCTCCTGGCGCTGGCGCTGATCGTCGGAGGAATCTGGTACATCAGCCACCCCACGCCGCAGCTTGCCAAGACCAACCTCGCGTTCGGCGACCGCCAGATCGGCGCGAATAGCGGTGTCGACACCATCCCGCTGACCAATACGGGCACTACATCGCTCGATGTCTCCAACGTCGCGGTCACCGGCAAGAATCCCGGCGACTTTTTCATCGTCTCCAACAGTTGCAAAGGGTCGATCCAGCCGAACAATGGCTGTGTCATAGGCGTCCTTTTCCGGCCACGGACTATCGGTAAGCGCAGCGCCCAGATCCTGATCGCCGACAATGCCCGCAAGGGGCTCAAACAGACGCCGTTCCAGGACGTGGAACTGAGCGGCAATGGCATCGACCCCTACAGCTATTTCAGCCCCGGCTCGGTGGTGTTCCCGGAGAACCCGCAACTGACGGCCAGCAATCCCGTCACCGTGACCCTGGCCAACACCGGTACCACCCCTCTCAAAATCGGCCGCATGGACATCATCGGCCCGGACCGCGGCGACTTCAGCCGCACCGGCGCGTGCCCGTCGACGCTGCCGGTCGGCGGCGTCTGTCCCATCGGCATCCGCTTCACGCCCGCTGGCGTCGGGCCGCGCCGCGCCGCTCTACGGCTGACGGGAAACGCCGCTAACAGCCCGGCGCTGCTCGTGCTCCGGGGCAGCGGCATCAACCCGGAGGTCAACGTCAGCCCCAGCAACTACGGCTTTGGACAGGACGACCTTGGCGTCACCGACAAGCCGACTACCGTCTTGATCGTGGACAGCGGTACCACACCGCTCAGGATCGATCGCATCGCGTTCGATGGGGCCGACGACGCCGGCCAGCGCGACTTCGGCATCTACCCCCGGGGCGATACCTGTCTGCGCGCGGTCATCGCGCCGGGGAAGAGTTGCACCGTTGGCGTGACCTTCACGCCACAACTCGCTGGCTTGCGCCAGGCCACCCTCTATATCCACTCCAACGCCAGCCGCTACCCGCAGAGCGTCGCCTTCAGGGGTCTTGGGGTCATCGCCCCGACATGGACGCCGACCCCGACCGTCACGCCGGCGCCCACGCGCACACCCCGCCCCACGGCGACGCCGACGGCCACGCGGCTACCGCCGACGCCGACGCTCGTGCCGACCCCGGTTATCCTTCCGACGCGGCGGCCCGCGCCGGCGACTCCCGTGCCCTCGGACACCCCCGCGCCGGCGACTCCCGTGCCCTCGGACACGCCGCCATCAGCGCCGCCGACGGTCGGCCCCGCGACGGCGACACCTGTCCCGCCTCCACCAACGTCTGTCCCGCCTCCACCAACGTCTGTCCCGCCTCCACCAACGTCTGTCCCGCCTCCACCAACGTCGGCCCCGCCGACGGCGACGCCGGTCCCGCCTCCACCAACGTCAGCCCCGCCGACGGCGACACCAGTTCCACCCACCGCGACCCCGCGTCCGACCCATACCCCGCGCCCGACGCCGCTGCCGCGTCCGACCCATACCCCGCGCCCGACGCCGCGCCCGACCCATACCCCCCGGCCAGCGGCGACAGCGCGGCCAACGCCCCGGCCGACGGCGACGGTGACGCCACGGCCAACTCCGACTGTCGTCCCATTGCGCATGTCTGTCAGCAGACACACACTCGCTTTCGCTGGCCAGGAGGTCGGCACGACCAGTGCCACCAAACGGATCGTCGTGGTCAACACGGCGACCAGGCCGATCGTGATGGGACGCGTCTCGGCGACGGGCGATTTTGCGGTGGTTGCGCCCGATACCTGCTCGGGCCAACCACTGGCGCCGCGCCATGCCTGTACCATCGCGGTCGTCTTCCACCCGCGGTCGGCGGGACGGCGCTCGGGTGTCCTGCGCATCACCAGCAACGCCATCAACAGTCCACAACTGGTGGCGCTACGGGGCATCGGCCTCTCCGCGCCACCCCCCACGCCACGGCCGACAGCGACACCGCGCCCGACGGCCACGGCGCGGCCACGGCCAACAGCGACGCCACGGCCAACAGCGACGCCACGGCCAACAGCGACGCCCCAACCCACGGCGACGCCCCGACCCACGGCGACGCCCCGACCCACGGCCACGGCGACGCCGCGCCCGCCGATAATGGTGTTGAGCACGTATCACATCACCTTCGCCGCGCGGCGTGTCGGCGGAACGTCCAGCGGCGTCCACACCATCATCGCCCTCAACGCGGGCAGCAGGGCGATCGTGCTGGGCCGGGTCGCCGTGGAAGGCGCCGACTTTGCGCTTGCCCCGCCCGATACGTGCTCAAACGTGACGCTGCCGCCACATCAGAACTGCACGATCGGGGTCATCTTCAAGCCATTGGGCGTCGGACCGCGCACCGGCCGTGTACGCATCCTCAGCACTGCCGCGAACAGCCCGCGCTTTGTGACGCTGACCGGCGTGGGCCTTGCGCCGCCCACGCCGACGCCGCTCCCCACCGCTACGCCGCGCCCGACGGCCACACTCACGCCGCGCCCCACGGCGACGACGCCGCCGCCGATGCTGGCGCCGAGTATAGATCATCTAACTTTCTCGCCTCGTCGGATCGGTACGACGAGCCGGGTCCATCAGTTGATTCTGGTCGTCGTGGGCAGTCGATCACTGACCGTGGGACGCATCAGCGTCGAAGGCCAGAGCTATAGCCTGGTCCAACCCGACGCCTGTTCCGGGATGACCCTGCAGCCGCGCGGCCAGTGTATCATCGGGGTGATCTTTAGGCCGGTGGCCGTGGGTCCGCGCCACGGACGCCTGCGCATTCCAAGCACCGCGGCCAACGGTCTGCTCTATGTGAGCCTGAACGGCGCTGGCTTGCCCGCGCCGGCGCCGACTCCCATTCCCCCGCCTCCAGCATCGGCGGCGCGGATCAAGTTGAGCGATTACAGCCTTCGCTTTGGGACGCACAACGTCGGTACACCCAGCGCGCCCCAGCCGGTGACGATCGTCAACGTCGGTACCGCGCCGCTAGCCCTGGGGCGCATCACCGTTGGCGGCGAGAGTCAGGGCGATTTCGCCGTGGCACAGCCGGACACGTGTTCCGGCAACACGCTGACGCCGCACAGCACGTGTAGCATCGGAGTGATCTTTACGCCGTCGATGCCGGGCCAGCGTCGCGCAACCCTACGCATACCCGGAACCGCCGCCAACAGTCCGCAACTCGTGGCGCTCGACGGCGCCGGCAGGTCGTGACGAGTGATTAGTGGCTAGTGGCTAGTGACGAGTGAGGTCCACTCGCCACTCGCCACTCGCCACTCGCCACTACGAAAGGACACCATGGCTCTTCCACTGATCACGACACAGCGTCATGCCCGCGCCGAGGAGGGACTTGCGCTTGCCTGGCAAGCCGTGCCGGGAGCGATGCGCTACGGCCTCATTATCGGTCTGGCCGACGTGCCGCTCCCGCCGCTCGACGTGGTGATGAAGGGCGCGCAGCGCAGTTTCACCATCATGGGTATCCCCGTCCGCTTCACCGGCGCGGTCGACGTCGGCTCGCCCGTCGGCGAAGACCGCCAGTATAGCCTGATTGCCTATCGCGGCGACGGCACCATCGTGCCCGTGCCTGGTGTGGGATACTACCCGGCGCGACAGGCGCCGCGCGACCGCGAGTACCACCTCCTCCAACCGCCCGCGCTCGCGGCGGAGCCACAACCGGCCCCGGCGCCGCCAGAACCGGCGCCCGAGCCGGTGAGCGGCCCCGCCCCCGCGCTCGACGAGTTCGGCGATCCCGTACCTGTTGCCGCGGAGCCCATCGACCGATCCATCGGTCCGACGAGCGGCATCCCCGCTGAGGATGCGGCGCCCGTCGAGCGCAGGCCACGGGCCGAGTTTGCCGCCGCGACCGCGGGACCTGCCCCGGACGCGAGCCTCGTGGACTCCATGGAGGAACCGGCCGCCGCGCCCGTGCCAGCCGTCACGACGGAGGCAGTGGAGACGGCGGACAGCGTGTCGGAACCGTCGTGCGCGGAGTCCAACACCACATCGCCGGCTCAGGAGGCGCCCCTGTTCGCCTCCGCCGTGTCGGTCGACGACACGGTACGCCAGCCGGCGGCCGAACCGTCCGTGACAGTCCCCGTGACGGTTGAACGACAGGATGGCGGGACGGGATGGAGCGATGCGGCCGCCGGGCGCCCGGCGCTGGACGAACGGGAGGCGCCCCTGGCGCGGACCGCGGCTCCGACCGCGACTGAGCCGTCCACGAGCGAGGATCAGGCCGGGCACACGGATGCGGATAAGGACCGCATTGGGCGCGAGAGCGCGGTTCGGGCCGCGGGCGCGGGCGCGGACGATGATCAGACCGGGCTCGTGGGCGTGAGCGCGGGCGAGGATGGGGCCGGGAGTAAGAGCCGGGATAGTGGTGTCGGAGTCGAGCGGCCAGCGGGTGAGGGCCGGAATGGTGGCGTCGGAGTCGAGCGGCCGGTGGGCGACGCGACGGTGCGCGCGCCAGAGCTGGCAGCCCTGCTCGACGAGGCCGAACTACACCTGCGCTGGGCCGGCGGCGACGAGCGGGACGTGGCGCGTCTGCTCGATCAGGCTCGTGCCCTCGACGCGTCGGATCACCGCCTGCACGAGTTGCAGGAACAACTGCGGCAGCGGCAAGAGGCGGGGTCCGCGGGGGGCGCGTCGCCGCCGGTCGAGCAGTTGCTGGCCGAGGCGCGACGGTTGGTGGACAAAGGCGACTACTGGCCGGCCGTCGACCTCTACACTCAGGTCCTGGCCGTGCAGGAGCACAATGACGAGGCGCGGCAGGGCGTGGAGCGGGCGCGTACGCTGGCGCTGTGGACGGCGCTGATGGCCGGTTCGCGCCGGGACGCCCAGCGGCTGCGGCGTATCGGCAACGAGTTCGCCCACGCGCCCGATCTGGCCGTGCAATCCTTCGACGCGTCCTTTGCCCTGCGTCCCACCGTCGCCGCCTTACAGGGCTGGCTCTTGGCGCTGACCCGTGACAAGGGGGGAGACGCCGTGATGGAGACGGCGCGTCAGGGCGTCGAGACGCTCCGTGAGTGCGGACGCGTCGGGGCCGGCGCCACCCCGGCCCAGGAGAGCGCACTGGACCGCATCGACCGGGAGGCGCGCGAGGACATATCCGCCATTGAAGCCGCCATCGCGGATCTTGCGACGGCGCTGGAGAACGCCCGGTTGTCGGCCGACTGAGCAAAGGGGACTGACTAACGGGTGCACCTCACGATTGTGAGACGGGGCCTGCGACTGCGGTCGCATGGCACACCACGGACACTGCGGTGTCAGACCGGGGCCAGGAGCGGCGTGGCGGCGGACTCCATCCGACCGCCGTCGGCGTCTGTTTGCCAGGCGACCGCAGTCGCAGGCCCGTTTCGGCCACACGTCACTTTTTTGGGGTACACCCCTGACTAACAAGGTCTGTGAATTGTCCACTGCGGACGCCGGTCACCCACTGGGACCGCTGCGGTCCCCGCGGCCACGTGCAGGGGCGCGTGCCTCTCAGACCTGGATGGGCGTCCCGCGACGGCGTGCCGCGGGGACCGCGGCGGTCCCGGGAGAAATGTCCGTCGCCGACTTTTCACAGACCGTGCCCTGACTAACCGGGGGATTGCCGACCGGGCGAGGATGTGGTACCGTAGTGGAGACGGATTTGTACGCCCGTCCTCGTCCCATGGATGACGGCCATAGCGACGCGAGGTGGTTGCATGCTCTCGGAGTTCACGGCGGGCTGGCGCGGCCCCACCTCTATCCACCCCGGCATCCTGGCCGCTGTGACGGCCGTGTACGACACGCTGGGTGAGCTGTTTCTCGCCCATCAGGCCCTGTTACCCTCGCCGGACGATGCAGTGGACCACTTCCTGGCTGCGCGCGGCGTAGAACCACTGTCATTCCTGCGCCCAGACTCGGCCGCGCTCAGACCGGACCCGCCCTTCGCCCTGCCTCCCGAGGCCGTCGCGTCGCCGCTGGGCCAGTTGCGCGACGCGTTGCGCCTGAGCCCCTTCGAGACGGCGCTGCTCGCGCTAGCCCTGCTGCCTGAACTTGACGAGGGTAGCGAATTTGCCATCGGCTACTTCCAGGGCGACGCGCTACGGATCCGCCCGACGCTCGGCCTGGCGCTGCGCCTGTTCGCGCCGGACTATCCCTTGCGATGTGTGCAGGTTCTGGGGCCGGAAGCGCCCCTGCGCGCCTGGGAGCTGCTCGAGCCGCCGCCGCACGAGGCCACCGCCATCCGGTACCCGCTGCGTCTGGAGCGGGCTCTGCTGTGGCGCCTGCTGGGCGCCGACGCGCCCGACCCCGCGCTGGCGGACATCGCGCGCGCCCTGCCCACCGCCGAGGCCGCTGCCGTGGACCTGCCCGAGGTGCTGGCCTACCTGCTGCACCCGGCGCACCGCGCCGTCGGCCCGATCCTGCTCTACGGAGCGGCGGCGCCCGCCGCGCTAGCCATGGCTCTGGCCGCCGCGGGCGGACGGGGGCAGGACCTGCTGTTGCTCGACGGGGAGCGCCTGGCCCGCGCGGGTGAGGACGGCCCGCGCCTACTGCGGCGCGGCCTGCGTGAGGCCCTGTTGCGCGGCCTGCTGCCCTGTGTGGGGGCCGCCGCGCCCCTGGTGCGCCGCTCCGCCCCCGCTGCCGCGGCCTACCGCCGTGTGCTCGACGCCAGCCCATGCCCCGTCCTCTTGCTGGGCGATGGGGAGGGGGAGGAGGCTTACGCAGTGGGCGATGGGGGCCTATGCGCGGTAGCCATCCCCGCTCCCGACGCGACGACGCGCCTGGCGCAGTGGCAGCGCGCCGCCGCGCGCGAGGGCATCGCGGCGGACACGCCGGCCTTGCGCGTGCTGGCGGAGACCACCGCGCTATGCGGTCCGGCCCTGGACGCGGCGGCCGATCTGGCGCGCGCGGCGGCCGAGGGCCAGGGCGAGCAGCCAACCGCGACGCACTTGCAGCGGGCGGCGCGGGGGGCCTTGCGCGACGGGGACGCGCCGCTGGAGCCGCTGGAGCCGCGCTTCGGGTGGGACGACCTGGTGCTGCCGCCGGTGCAACTGGCGCAGTTGCGCCACCTGTGCAACCGGGTGCGCTACCGTTCGCGCGTGCGCGAGGAGTGGGACCTGGGCCACGGCACGCTGCCCGGCGTCGTCGCCCTGTTCACGGGAGCGCCGGGCACGGGCAAGAGCCTGGCGGCGGAGGTGGTGGCCGCCGACCTGGGCCTCGCTCTCTACAAGGTGGACCTCTCGCAAACGGTGAGCAAGTACATCGGGGAGACGGAGAAGACCCTGGGGGCGCTGTTCGACGCGGCGGAGCGGCTGGGGGTGGCGCTGGTGTTCGACGAGGCGGACGCGCTCTTCGGCAAGCGCAGCGCGGTGCAGGACAGTCACGACCGCTACGCGAACCTGGAGACCAGTTACCTGTTGCAGCGGCTGGAGCGGTTCAGCGGGCTGGCGATGCTGACCACGAACCTGGGGGCGAACCTGGACGAGGCGTTCACGCGGCGGCTGGCGGTGAGCGTGGAGTTTCCGCTGCCGGGGGCGGCGGACCGGCTGCGGTTGTGGGAGCGGCTGCTGGGGCGGGCGCCGCGGGACCCGGCGCTGGACCTGCGGGTGCTGGCGGAGCGGGTGGAGTTGGCGGGGGGCGCGATCATGGGGGCGGCGGTGGCGGCGGGGTACCTGGCGGCGGAGGCGGACGGGGTGATCGACGGGGCGCGGCTGGGGCAAGCGGTGCGCTGGGAGTTGCGCAAGGCGGGGCGGCTGGTGGACAACGCGGCGCTGGAGGCGCTGCTGCCCGCGCCGGACCCGCCACCGGGCTACAGCGAGGGGGCCAACGGCATTTTTTATCCCCGCCATTAGGCCACCCACGAGGCCACCGACTAGCGCGAGCGTTGGCGAGGCCGAGAGCGAGAGAGCAGGAGGAGGACCGCCCGATGGCACACGAGTACGAGCACGACCAGCCCCAGGCCGCGCCCAAGCGGCCGAGCCTGCTTGCTCCGCTGCACGGGAGACCGGGTACGGGGCAGCCGGCGGAGGACCGGGGGCTGACGCCGGCCGAGGAGCAGGAGCGGCGCGTCACACGTGTGTACCAGGCGCAGCAGTGGGGGAGACGGTTCGCCGCCCAGGCTGCCGCCCGCGCCGCGGCCGCGGGCGCCGTCCAGCCCGAGGCCAGCGCCGCGCCGACCCACTCCGCGTCTCCCACGCCTGCCCTGCCCATGGAGGTTGCTCCGTCCCTGGCTCGTCCCGCGCCCACGGAGGTCGCCACGTCCCACGAGCACGCCGCGCCCCCCCAGGAGCATGACACGCCCCACGCATCCACGCATCCGCCCCACGCCGCGCCCTATGCCGTCCACCACGCGCCGCACGCGTCTCACGGCCGGGGTCAGGACGCGGCGCACGAGACGGCTACCGCGGCGGTGGTCCACGGGGTGGACCCGGAGTTGCTGGCCGTCGTCTTGGCGGGGCGGGGCGCGCCGCTGGACACGCGCGTGCAAGAGGCGGTGGAGCAGCACCTGGGGGTCGACCTGAGCGCGGTGCGGGTGTACACCGG
>JAABUX010003825.1_pt1 | contig 19588 bp, 13 predicted proteins | sample 5561851 | NCBI WGS metagenome assembly JAABUX01 (sample SAMN10711883, study PRJNA513361) | rock metagenome | isolation source: Antarctica rocks | place: Antarctica: Victoria Land, Richard Nunatak red sandstone | collected 2016-01-03 | reverse complement strand
AGTCAGTAGTCAGTAGTCAGTAGTCAGTAGTCAGTAGTCAGTAGTCAGTAGTCAGTAGTCAGTAGTCAGTAGTCAGTAGTCAGTAGTCAGTAGTCAGTAGTCAGTAGTCAGTAGTCAGTAGTCAGTACTATGGCCGATCCATGCGGATGGCTGTGACTATTGCCAACGGGGCGATGGCAGGCAAGGGACGTGGCGACAGGACGCGACAGGTACGCACGCGAAGTAGACGGTCCGCCCGATGACGCGGAAGAACTGGCAACTGGCAACTGGCAACTGGCAACTGGCAACTGGCAACTGGCAACTGGCAACTGGCAACTGGCAACTGATAACTAGTTGGGAGGAACACATGAGCAATTTCGTCCGCAATAGCCGCAACTTGCTGATTCTAGGAGCGTTGCTGGCCGTCGCGGCCTTCGCGCTGATCTTCTTTGTGCTGACCCGCGCACAGCAACCCGGCGCTTTAGCGAGCGGGCCGAGCGGGACATCGGGCCTGATCACGGCGACCATACCGGCCACGCCCACCGTGCCCCCGCCCACCGTGCTAATCGCTCGGGCGGATGTCCCCGTGCTGACCCAATTCACCCGCTCCGACCTGGCGGTCAAGCAATACTTCCGGGTGGTGCCGATGAAGAGCGTGACCACCACCGTCCCCGCCGACTACGTGCACGACGCGGTCGGTCTCTCGGACATCCTGGCGACCAGCGGCGTGCAGCACCTCAACATCACCTTGCCAGCCGGTGAGCCGCTGCTGACCTCGGAGTTGGTCACCAGCACCTCTCCGGGGACAATCGACTACAGCAACCTGCTCAGCTCAAAAGAGGTGGCTGAGACGATCAAGGTCCCAGCGCTCAGCGCCGACAACGGCAGCATCCAGTCCAGCGACCACGTCGACCTGATGGTGACCATGAAGCTTGGAGTGAGCAGCCGGCAGGCGTTCAGGCACCTGTACTACAACATCCCGCCGAGCACCAATACCCCGCTCAACGTGCTCATCGAGCCTAACCAGGTGGAGAGCGTCAACACCGCCGCGATTACGAGCGTGGGCAGTCTGCTCGAGACGCAACTCGCTCTCCAGAACCTGCGCGTCCTCAACGTGGCTCCCAACCCCGATGGCGCCAGCAACTATACCCTGGCGCTCGACCATCAAAGCGCCTTGCTGCTCACGTGGATCAAGGGCAACGAGAAAGACGGCAACATCGTTTCATACGAGCTGATCGTGCGCTCGTCCGACGATTATACGGGCCAGCACATGACGTACAACACCACGCCGATCCTACCCGAATATCTGTTCAGAGATGGCTCTCTTATCAACAAGTTCCGGCTGCCATAAATAGGTAGGAGAGCACGTGGGCAAGCGGCGGCGTGTCCGGAGTCGTGGCCTTCCTTGCCGCCGCCGCGCCATGTCGTTGACATGGCGAGAATACGCAGGCGCGCGGACGTACGGGGAGCGCCCGCGCTCCCCGTACGTCCCACACCTTCCGCGCGCTAACGAAAATACGACAAGAGCGCGACATGTGAGACCAATGGACGATGGAGCAGAGGCGCGCGGCGCGTGACGTGCATGGTATAGTGGACTAGTGGACTACGGTGATGGCTGCCTAGCGTGCGGCATCCCGCGCGGATCGCGCGGACCGTGTGCGCCAAGCGTATTCAGGAAGAGGAGCGGGTGTATCCCGTGAGCAAACGACGAGGCATCAGCATCCTTATCGCACTTGGCGATGACACGGCGCGCGAGGAGCTGGTCAGTATCCTCTCGACCGCCGAGGATATGGAGGTGGTAGGCGCTATCCGCACAGGCGATGCCGCGGTCTCGCTGGCGCGCAAGCTGCAACCCGACATCATCCTGGTTGATTATGACTTGCCCGGACAGGGCGGCATCGAGACGACCGAAGCGGTCATGGGTATCTTGCCCTCGTCAGGCGTCATCCTCCTGTCCGCGGATATGAGCGCCGATCTGTTTCGCCGCGCCATGGTCGCGGGCGCTCGCGAATTCGTGCAGATGCCGCCCAATCCCGAGGAACTCTTGCGGGCGATCTATCAGGTCAACGATCTGACGGCGGGGCGACGCAACAGCGGCGCAACGCCAGCCGAAGGTCAAGCGCCGCAAGGACGCCGTGATGGGCAGACGATTGCCGTGTTCAGCCCCAAGGGCGGCGTCGGCTGTACGACCCTGGCCACGAGCCTCGCCGTGGCTATCAGGCAAGAGGCCGGCCTGCGCGTCGCCCTGGTCGATGGCTCGCTCCCCTTCGGCGACATCGGGGTCTTCCTGGACTTGCCGCCCTCGCGGTCCATTATGGATCTGCAGGTGCCGAGCGATCAGTTGGACGCCGACTTCGTGGACGGAGCACTGCTAACGCACGAGCGGAGCGGCGTCAAGGTCCTCCTGGCCCCTCAGCGGCCGGAAATGGCCGATATGGTCACGGGAGAGCTGCTGCGGCGCACCCTCCTGCTCCTACGCGAGCGCAACGAGTATGTGATCGTCGATACGTGGTCGGCCCTCGACGAGCGCGTCTTGACCATCATGGAGGCGGCGGACAAGATCTTGCTTGTGCTCTCGCTCGAGCTGGCGGCAATCAAGAGCGCCAAGATCTTCCTCGAGGTGGCGGATCTGCTCAAGTTTCCATTCGAGAAGGTCGTGCCCGTAGTGACACGGTCGACCGCGCCGGTGGGGATTACCGTGGCCGACATCGAGTCGGCCCTGGGCCGCCCCGTCACCACGCGTATCCCATCCGACGATCGGACCGTGGTCAAGGCGATCAACGAGGGGGACCCGGTTGTGATGGCCAGCCGCTCGACTCCTGTTGCCCAGGCCATCACCGACCTGGCGCGTCGCATCGTCGCCGAGAACTACCCCGAAGTGCGGGCCGAGACCAGCCCCGTGGCCGCGCAGACCCGTGGCGGCGGCCTCTTCAAGCGCTTCGCCCGCGGTTAGTGACTAGTGGTTAGTGACTAGTGACTAGCAGTTCTAGTCACTAGTCACTAGTCACTAACCACTAGTCACTGTCTATAGCCGGTTTAGGGGATTGAAGCGGGTACGGCGGGCCTTCATCATAGAGGCATGAAGGGTACGTTTGACGCGTCGAGACCGTGCCACCAAGACCATTACCATGAGCGGGTCGATTGCGAGGAGTCGCGCTATGTCGTTGCTGAAAAGAATTGAGAGCGTCAACGCCGGCCAAACGGGCGCGGCCGGCGATACGCCCAAACAACCGCCGGCCGCCCCTCCCCAGGGGACGGGTCGAACGCCGGGGGCGGCCCTGGCTCCCGTGCCGCCCCCCCCTACCTCATCCCTTGCCGCGGCCACCGCGGCGGCGACGGCGGCGCTGCCCTCGACGAGCGGGACGCGCAACCTCGACGGCATCGCGGCCCTCCGCCGCCCAAGCACGGGCGACCTGGACCAATTCACTGAGCTGCGCTCGCGCGTGCAGGACAAGCTCATCTCCGAGATCGGCCCCAACGCCGACTTCACCCAGACGAATGAGATGCGCAAGAAAATCCAGCGCCTCTTTGACTCTATCCTGGAGACGGAGGGGACGCAACTCACCCGTGCCGACCGAGTGCGCCTCTTCGAGCAGATCGTGGCCGACATCCTGGGCTTCGGCCCTATCCAGCCGCTGCTCGACGACGAGTCGGTCTCCGAGGTGATGGTCAATGGTCCCCGGCAGGTCTACGTCGAGCGGAAGGGCAAGCTGGTCCGCACCGACACGACCTTCCAGAGCGACGAGCATGTCATGCGCGTGATCGACCGCATCATCTCGCCCCTGGGACGCCGCTGCGACGAGAGTTCGCCCATGGTCGATGCGCGCCTGCCGGACGGCTCACGCGTTAACGCCATCATCCCGCCGCTCTCACTGATCGGCCCCGTCATCACCATCCGTAAGTTCTCGCGCAACCCCCTCACCACTGATGACCTGATCGGATTCGGCACGCTGACACCGGACATGGTGCAGTTCCTCAAGGCCTGCGTGGAGTCGCGCCTCAACGTCATCGTCTCCGGCGGCACCGGCTCCGGCAAGACGACCCTGCTCAATGTCCTCTCCGGCTTTATCCCCGACGACGAGCGCATCGTCACCATTGAGGACTCGGCCGAGCTGCAGTTGCGCCAGGACCACGTGGTCACACTGGAGTCGCGCCCGGCCAATGTGGAGGGCAAGGGCCGCGTGGCCATTCGCGACCTGGTAATCAACGCGCTGCGCATGCGCCCCGAACGCATCGTCGTCGGCGAGTGCCGCGGCGCCGAAGCCCTGGATATGCTCCAGGCCATGAACACGGGCCACGACGGCCGGCTCACCAGCGAGGCCCGCGTCCACTTCACGACCGGGACGCGCCGCGTCGGCGAGTACGTGGACGAGTTGATGGCCGCCTACCCCGAGCGCATCGAGTGGCGCGACCAGCATGGAACGACCGTCGAGTACATTACCGTCCCGCGTGAGCGCGCGGCCGTCGTCACCTGCATGACGTCGGCGGGGCAGGCCGAGCCAACACCCGTCGTGTACGCGTTGCGCAGCCGCTACAAGGGGACAATGTTGCGCGTTCGTACCGCCTCGGGGATCGAGCACACCGTCTCGCCTGAGCACCCACTTTACGCTTTGCGCGACGCCGTCGCCTATATTCCGGCGCGCGAGGTGGGCGTGGGCGATTGGCTTGCCGCGCCGCGCCACGTCCTGTGCGATGCCGCCACGACCACCCAGGACGAGGAGGATAGCTACTGGGCCGGCATACTGACCGGCGATGGCAGCATCAGCGGCCACAAGGGGCCGGACGGACGCCGGGCGCAATTTGTCTCGCTCAGCATCGACGACGCGGGTATTGGCGAGAGCTTTGTCGCACACCTTGCGCGTACCTTCGGCCCGGAAGCGGTTGTACGCCGGTACGGAGATCGGAGCGCCGACGCGCGCTGTCATCTACTGATGTGCAATGACACGGCGACCGCGACAGCTATCGCGGAACGCTATGTGCTCCCGGTCGGCGGGCGGACGCGCGAGACGCGGCTTGCCTGGAGTCTGGTCGCTCGTGCGCCGCGCCATTTCCTGGCCGGCTTCTTTGATGCCGAGGGCTTTATCGGCATGGCTGAGCGCGGCACGCGCGACGCGCTTGTGGTAAGCAGTTGTAACCTCGAGTACCTGAGCACGGCCCGCGAGGCGCTCCTGGTCGAGGGTATCGCGGGGCGACTGCGGCCTGTCCAGCCGAGCCGGTCCCAGCAGCCCACCTGGCAACTCATCGTCACCGGACGCAACGCTATTCGGCGGTTTGCCGAGCGCATCCCGATCCGTCACGCGCGCAAGCGAGCCGCTTTGCGCGCATTATGTGAGCGGCTGGAAGAGACGGTCAGCAACTCCAACGTCGATGTCATCCCATGCACGACGCGCCTTGTCCAGCGCCTGGATGAGGCGAAGGCGCGCGGCATCAGCCAACGCGCCCTGGCGGCAAAGGCTGGCATCTCTCAGGCGCTCATCTCGACCTACTACCGTGGCACGCGCTTGCCGACACCGGGTCGACTGGAGCAGTTGTGCCTCGCGCTGAAGGATTCTGGTGTGCATTGCGACGACGTACTGTTGCTTGCGCGCTCCGACGTGCGCTGGGAACGCGTGGTCGCGGTCGAGGCAGTGGAGTATGATGGCTACGCCTATGACCTACAGGTCTCGGAGGTGCGCCACAGCGGGATGCTGCCGCACAACTTCGCGGCGGACTGCTTGCTGACTAGCAACTCTATGACCACTGCCCATGCTAACAGCCCGCGCGACGTGCTCTCGCGTATCGAGACGATGTGCCTGATGGCCGGTATGGACCTACCCCTGCGCGCCATCCGTGAGCAGATGTCCAAGGCCATCGAGGTCGTCGTGCAGCAGTCGCGCATGAAGGACGGTTCGCGCAAGGTGACCAATATCACCGAGGTGCAAGGCATGGAGGGCGACGTCATCGTCATGCAGGACGTATTTGTGTACGAGCAAACGGGCATTGACGAGAATGGGAAGATCATCGGCCGCCTCCGCCCGACCGGTATCCGGCCGAAGTTTATCGAGAAGTTCGAGGCGCAGGGTATCTTCTTGCCGGCGTCCGTCTTCGGCGCCGATCGGTTCTTTTAGCGAGTTGCCAGTTACCAGTTGCCAGTTGCCAGAAGAACGCTTGAAGCGGATGGCCGTACGATACCTCTTAACTGACAACTGGCAACTGGTAACTGGCAACTAGGGAGGGGATATGTCACAGCTCATCATTATCATGGCCGCGCTAACGGCGGCGCTGGCCGTCGGCGTGCTCTCCGTGGGGACGATGCTGCTGGCGGGCGACCGGCGCCGCGCGCTGGTGACGACGCGCTTGCAGCGCTCGGTGTTCGTCGGCAACGCGCGTCAGGCCGAGGTGGCACGGCGCGAGAAGGGTCCGCGCATCGACATCAAGGCCGTGCGCGGCTTCATCATCGAGGGGGTCAACCGCGCTGTCGCGCGCCAGAGCTTCGCCGCCAACCTGCAACGGCGGTTGTCTCGAGCCGACCTCAAGATCACCGTCGGTGAATTCCTGATCGTGAACGCCTCGGCGACCATCGGCGCCGCCGGCCTGGCCTACCTCATCTTTGGCACGCTCGTCCACATCGTCGTCGGCATCGTGCTGGGCGCCCTGGCCCCGCATATCTACGTGCGCTTCAAGCAGCGCGGCCGCCTCAAAAAGTTCGACAACCAGCTTGGCGACACCCTGGCCATGCTGGCCAACTCGTTGCGCTCGGGCTACAGTATGCTCCAGTCGATGGACCTGGTGGGCCGCGAGATGCAGCCGCCGATCTCGATCGAGTTCCAGCGCGTCACGCGCGAGGTGGGCCTGGGGCTGACCGCCGAGGAGGCGCTGACCAACATGACCCGGCGCATCAACAGCGTCGACCTGGAGTTGATGGTCACGGCCATCAACGTGCAGCGCGAGGTCGGCGGAAACCTCTCCGAAATCCTGGACATTATCGCCACTACCATCCGCGAGCGCGTCAAGCTCAAGGGCGAGATCAAGACGCTCACGGCGCAACAGACCATGGCCGGCTACATCATCACGGGGCTTCCCATCGTCCTGTTCCTGTTCCTGCTGTCGATCGACAATGAATACATGTCACGGTTTTGGACATGGGTACCGTGCGGATGGATCATGTCCGGCGTCTCGATCGTCATGATGGGCGTCGGCTACTTCATCATGCGTAAGATTACGGCTATCGAGGTGTAAGATGATGATCGTGACGCAGCAACTCCTCCCATTGACCGCGGCAGCTCTCTTTTCCGCCGCCATCCTCATCGTCGCGGTCGCCCTCACGCAGCGCGTTTCCGCCAAGCCGGTCAGCATCAAAGGCCGGCTGGACGAGTTGGGTGCGGGCCGCAAGCCCCAGGTCCGCGCTCTGGAGGAGCTCGAGCTCTCCCAGCCGTTCGCGGACCGCATCATCAGGCCCGCCCTGGCCCGCACCTCACGCATCCTGACGCGCCTGGCGCCGGGGATGAACGCGACCTCGATGCAGAACCGGCTCAACATGGCGGGCAACCCACGCAATATGACCGTCGAGGTCTTCCTCGGCCTCAAGATGGTGCTGGCCCTGCTCTTCGCGGTGGTGGCGTTCCTGGGGCAGGTTTTGCCCCTGGGGCTCATCTCGCCTCAGGGACCGGTCCTGACCCTGGTCTGGACGGCCGTGGCTGGCGTGGCCGGCTTTTTCCTGCCCAACCTATGGCTCAAGGATGAGGCGCGCAAGCGGCAGAAGGCGATCACAAAGGTGCTGCCCGACACGATCGACATCCTGTCCATCTCCGTCGAGGCCGGCCTGGGCTTCGACGCCGCGATCACACGGCTGTGCACGAAGGCGCAGAACCCGCTGATCGTCGAGTTCGAGAAGTACCTGACGGAGATGCGGCTGGGCAAGGGGCGGCGCGAGTCGCTGCGCCTGATCCAGACGCGCACGGGCGTCGAGGACCTGACGGCCTTTGTCGGCGCGGTCATCCAGGCCGACCAGCTCGGCGTGAGCATCGCCAAGGTGCTGCGCCTGCAGAGCGATCAGTTGCGCATCAAGCGGCGTCAGCGCGCGGAGCAGTTGGCGCAGCAAGCGCCGCTCAAGATGCTCTTCCCGATGATCCTGTTTATTTTCCCCTCTATCTTCGTGGTCATCCTTGGCCCGGCCATCAAAGAGTTCATTTCGGCCGGCATCTAAATGTCCGATGGCCTTTGTGTAGGATACTGACCGAACTCGACCTCGCGGAGATCTGGGGGCGCACGCTGCACCGCTACACCCGGCACCTCCTGCTGCCCGACGAGGTCGCCATCCAGGAGGGGGAGGAGGGCGACATGCCCGTCCCCTTCCTAGACGACCACTGGTTGACCCTCTACACGATGGGGCAGAACGAGCACTCTCACCGCAAAATCTGCCCGTACCATTGGCGGGAGGACCGCACCCTGATCCTCCCGTGGGCGGTGCGCTACATGACTGCCTGCCCCACCCACCAGGCGCTCCCGGTCGACCGTTGCGTGTGCGGCAAGAAGCTGCGTTTCGACGCGCGACGGGAAATGCTTCGCCTGCGGCGTTGATGTGAGGACGCTGGAAGCCCTCTCCATCGCCGATGATCCCGACAGTCTGGCGCTTGCAACGCTCGTCTGGGCCGCGCTGGGGCATGGCGATGCCGACGACGGGCCGGGCGTCCCGAACATAGACCGGGGTGGCCGATTGGCGCTGCCGGACGACCATCCGCTCGCGGGCGTGACGACGGCCGCATTCTTCCGCTTCGCGACCGTGCTCGTCAACCTGCTCGGCACCCGTGACCGGCGCAACGCGTTCTTCGCGCCGGCAATGGGGGTCGCGGGCCCCGTCCGATCCGCGCCTTGCATCAGGCGGACAATGTATCCATCCATGCGGCGCTGCTCTGTGTGTGGCACCTCATCGCCAGCTGGCCGACGACGTGGGAGTCCCTCCTCCTGCATGTCGCGGCCACCGAGCAGCGACGGACAGACCCCGACTCTTTGTTCGACCGCGGCCTCCTGATACAGCTCGCCGCCGAGCGCGTGACCGGGGCCAAGGCGGCGCGCCTGCTAGGCATCGACGTGAAGACGATCAACAACTGGGTGGCGCGAGGTGTCCTCGCCCCGATTGGCGACCCGATGGTAAAGGGGCGTCGCTACTTGCGCGAGGACGTGTTGTACCTGGCAAGGCAAGTCCATCGCGCTATCGGATAGGGTCGATTCGGACTACTATCGCGCCCTCGATCATCCCGCGATAGTAGTCCGAATCAGCCTTGTTGGGATGCACCCCCGATAGATGCGTTCAGGGCCCATTGGCGCGATCATCGCGCCTAATCTCACCCCTCGAAGGTGTGGGTTATCTCGGAAGTCTTCCGTCCTAGTAAGGACTGTATACCGTGATGTGCAGGCCCAGAGCAACACCCATCGGGCGGTAGTGCTTACCGTTGCTGGTCATGAGCTCGCCGGTCGCAGCGGCCTCAAGCGCGATGATAGCGTCGCCGAGCGGGAAGCATCTTTCCTTCCCCAACGTCGTCTCATGGGGCGAGCCCACGATGATGTGGGCAATCTTCAGGAATCGCTTGTCATCGTAGCCCTTGTCGGCGTGACAAGCGTTCACGATAGATCGCAACTCGACTCTTTTGGCGTCCAGGAATATCCGTTGTTTGCAGCGCGCTTCCCTTTTATTGCAGGAGAGCGGCCACTTCTTGCTCTGAGGGCGACTCGGCTGGACGAGGTCGCAATTCGTATTATCGACCAGCGAGAGCGATGCTTGCGTCGCCCGCGCCCGCTCGATTTGGCCGTCCAAGACGGCCAGTAGCAGCGCCCGGCTGGAAGGGGCGGATTCGATAGCCTTGAGGAGCATGCGCATCACGGCGTTGCAGCGGGAGACATCATTCGGGTTGAGGCGTTTCCTCATCGTTTCGACATATCCCCGCGCCAGGGCATCGGAGACGCGCGCCAATGCCTCGAGCGGCTTCGCCGCACTGGCCCCGTCTATGATGGCGCGCACTAACTCGAGGGCATACAAGCCCGTACGCCGATACTCCATGATGACGTACGTGGAACTGCGCACGGTGCGCCCTCTCATGGCTTTCGTGAGCACCGCCCGTACGTTCGGTACCCCTATCGATAAATCGTTCAGGACAGTCGTGTCGACGAACAAATCGTTCGGGCTCATGCCCGTTGCCCCTCCCATCCACCGTCATCATCCGCGTCGTCGCCCGTTGCCCCTAGCACGACGCTCGCGCCCGGGACGCCGGGCATGATCTCGATGTCCGCCTCCTCGAAGCGCCTTTGCCACCCGACGATGTCCTCTGCCGTAATGCTGTCGCGGCGACATCGGGAGACGGCCTCGCGCACCAATTGCACCTGCGCCGCGCCAGCGCGTTGCCGGGTGAGGTGTTCGATCGATATCAAGGCATACGCCAGCAGAGTGGCCGTGGTCCCGGCCACGATCTCGCCGTCGAAAATATCGCCGACGATGTCGCGCGCCTGGATCAAGGCCTTCGTGCGCCTGTCCCCATCGCGCGTCGACTCCGCCGCCGCTAACAAAGTGTCGACACCATTGAGGGCTTCGCCAAGCCCCACCTCGCGCATCGGCCTATCGAAGACGTCGGCGGGCCGTGCCTCCGGGACTTTCGCGCGCACGGATCGCACTTCATCGTCGGTGAGGTCGAGCATAGCGAATACGAGGGAGTCAATCTCTTCCTCGCTCCTGGTTGTCGGCAGGCCTAGCCGGGCCGACCGCACGATCCCTTCCGCCAATGCGGCGATGCGTGCGCCGTAGGGGCTTTCGACCAGCGGGCGCCACGGGAAGTGGAACTCGCCGAGGGTACCTCCCACCACCTTCCGGTAGCGGCCCCGGAATCCCGGCGACCCCACCGAAAGATACCATGCGGCGATCGATGAATTGAGGACGCCGAGGACGAGGGGCAAGGGCACCCGCACCGTCGGGGCGCCGTGGTCGACGAGTGCTATGCTGCCGACGGGAACCCACTGGCCCGCGTCATCGTAGGCGAACGAAGGTTTCCCCACCAACTCGGAGCTGAGGACTTTGGCCCCGTCTAGCCACGCCGCCCGCTCGCGCACGAGTTCGTACCACAGCCGCTTCTTAGGGAGGGACTGGCGCCCCGCGAGTTTCTCTTTCCACCGGCGCAAGTATTTGTACGTTTCCGGGAAATCGGTGGACAGTTCGGATTCGAGCACGACACGGCCATGCAGATACGGATAGAGGACGTATAAGCCCACCGGGGTCGTCCCATCGTCGCGCAGGCGGTAGCGCCCGATGACCTTCTGGCGGGCGCAGCGCCGCAACAAGTCCGGCTCGATGTCGACCGGCCGACCCTGACCCTTATGCGGACGCATCGTCCACAATCCGGTGCGCGGGCTCGCGGAGACAAATTCGAGGATGTAGACGTCGTCGGCCCCCGTCTTGATGCCTTGATCGATCGAAACGACGCTCGAGAGCGGCGAGGCATCGGCGCGTAACTTCTCGCGGATGGCGTCGTCCGTTGAGGTCTGCCATGCCCACACCCCCGAGTCGCGAGGTTGGGGGGCGAGGAAGACGCGCGAGTCGTCGTCCTCCGCCACAGCCCCCGCGACCGCGAGGTCCGACAGGTCGGCGCGCCGCAGGTGCAAGCCCGGATACGGCGTCATGCGCTCCACCTGATGTACCCAGACGGCCGCGTCGTCCGCGTCGTCGTGGGGCTCGGCGGGCGAGAGGCGGCGCTTGAGCACGAGGATCGTCACGTAGGAGAGCCCGTCATCGAAGGCGGCCGTCGTTCCAAAGTCGACGACCCGCTCGACCACCGCCTCGCGAGCAATAATGGCGCGGATAGGCCGGGCATCGGTGTTGGTATAGAGGCGATTGGGGAGAACCAGGCCCACGAGCCCGCCAGGCCGGACAAGCTGGAGCGCCCTCTCGACGAACACATAAGCGATGTCGAAGCGGCCCGACGCGGCTGGGTATTGCCGCGAGAGGGCGGCCCGCTCCGCCAGCGGGAGGGCGATCGACGACCTGTACGGTGGGTTGCCGACGATGACGTCGAATCGGCCTTTCCACTCATCGAGGCGGGGCGATGTCAACGCGTCGGCGTGGAAGATCGACTCTGTGATGTCGGGGAGGGGTGTGGGAGGGTCACCCATCGTGGCCAGGGTCCACAAGTTGACGCGCGCTAGGGTGACCGCGCGCGGGTCGATGTCGACGCCCGCGACGCGCCTCATGAGGCGCTGCGCCCAGTTCGGGTTCCCCGCGCCCAGGTGGAGGTCGCGCGCGCGTGCGGCCATGCGCTCAATGCTGCGCGTCAGGAAGGCGGCCGAGCCGCAACTGATGTCCGCGACCAGCGGGAAATCGTCGACCGTCCGCGCCTCCTTGAGTAGGCGATCGACTGTGTGCTGCACAATGTAATTGAGCAAGAACGGGGGCGTGTAGAACGCGGCCGTCTCGCGCTGCCGCGAGATCGACGCGACCTGTCGCCCGCGCGCCGTCTCCGCGAAGAGTGGCAACTGGAGACCACCGTCGTCGCCCGAGACATCGACGAGCACTGTCGATACGTATCGCTGGTAGGCCGCCCCCAGCAGGTCGACATTGAGGTACGACATGTCGTAGCGGTACTGGGGGAAAGCGGGATACGGCGTGTACAGTTCCCTGATGATCCTGGCAAGGGTGCTGTCCTGGAAGACCGGCAAGCCCCCGCGGTCGACGAACAGGGCCGACTTGAAGAAGCGCTCCAAGCGCGCGAACAGATCGTTCAGGCGTACCCCGAGCGGGTCATCCCCCCCGCCCTCGACGAGATTGAGGAGGGTATCGCGCTCGATCCCGGTGTTGTCGCGGTCTTCGCAACTACGGACGAAGAAAAGGCGGCCGATCAATTCATGCACCTGTTCGTCGCTCGCCTGGCGGTGCAGCAAGACGCGCCAGGCGTCCAGGCGACTCATGAGGTGCTCGTCGACGGGCTTGAGCAGCGTGCGACCCGATCGCGCGGCCTCGGCCTGGCGCGAGAGTCGCCCATCGACCATGGCGCGCGGCGAGAGCATCTCGAGCAGATCGACCTGATCCGCGTACTCCGACGCGACGAGCGTCTTGAACATCGGGTTATCGCACCAGCGCGCATGCACAAGCGCGGTCGTCTCGAAGTTCGTGACGACGGCCCAGTCGATGCCGCTGTTGTACGCGATGTTCGCGACGGACAAGACCGAGTGGCTCGGCTCGCCGGGTCCGGTCTCCAAGTAAGCAGTGGTCTCCCCCAACGCGCTCAAGCGCCTGAGACCCGGGCGACCGTCAACGGGTTCGAGGCGATAATCAGCGGTGTCCCAGCCCAATGCGCCGAAGAGGTCGACGGCGAGGTCGGGGCCGGACGCGCGTTGGCGTGTGAAGTCGTCCACGAGGGCATGCACGCGGGCTCGGAGGTTAGTGGCCGATTGCTGCATCGTCATCCTCACCTCGCTCGACTATCGCCATCATCGGTATGAACATAAGAATATCACACCGACGCCCGACATGGGTACAATAGCTATATAGCTATTGTACCAAGATCGTCGTGCAAGGGCGACAGGCGGCAAGATATTTCCGCATCCACGACGACGGAGAGGGGCGCACGCTCAACGATGGTCAAGCGCGATCGGGGATTGGACGTAGGCGAAGACAAGGCGCGCCCGACGAGTTTGTATGTGTCGCCCGATGATCTGCGCAGACTCCTGGCGCTCGCGCTTGATCTCGGCTACACGCAAACCACTGGCCCGGGTGCCAGGCAAGGCTTAGGCAACGCGTCGGCCCTTGTCCGGGCGATAGCCAGGGGGGACGTGGCTATCGTGCGCGCGCCAGGGCCCGGCGACGAGTCGTCGTCGGATGGATAAGGGAGGGGGTGACGGGTAGGCGCGGGGCGTTCGACAGCGGACGGTTACCCGCGTCGGCGCGGTAGCCCAGGGTCACTCGATGATGGCCATGGCGCGCCGCTCGCGCCTGCGGACAACAATCAGGGCCCCGTCCCGTCGCCGGGCGGGTCATCCACGATGCGCCCCGCGCGACCAAGTACACAACGGGCGAGATGGCGCGGCGACGACTGCGTGAGTGGGTGCTGCAAGCCCGACACGGACCCAGGCGACCGGTGTCGCCCGTCGGCTAACGCGGACGATCCGGCCATCCCGGTGGCCCACCGAGCGGCGATGGGCAACGACCATCGGGACAGGGCGGACTATTGCCCCGCCGCAGTCTCTGGACAAGTGGGCTGTAGGCTATTGCCACGTCGCGGTCTCTGGACAAGCGGACTATTGCCGCGCCATCCACTATGGGCGAGAATGAGGAAGTGGCCCATTCGGAGGGCGGCTATTAAATAGGATAGGCCCAATAAAAATAGGGCCGATGTAGGATAGGCCCAATAACTTCGGTGTCCTACATGGCCGACGCCCGTCGCCGTGGGTGTCCTCCATGTGAGAGGAAGAGTATGATGATCGTCAATGCAACGCGCGATGTCGCCATCGCCCGACAGGTCGAGATCGCGCGGTCGTTCTGGAGCCGCGGCAAAGGACTGATCGGGCGCAAGAGCTTGCCAGCGGACTACGGCATGGTCATCCGGCCGTGCTCGTCCATCCACATGTTCTTCATGTCCATCCCCCTGGACGTGCTGCACCTGGACCGGCAGGGCCGGGTCGTCCGGGTGCTCTCCGAGATCAAGCCCTGGCGCATCGGGCCCATCGTCCCGCGCGGCAAGTGGGTCATCGAATTGCCGGCCGGGACCGCCGCGCGCACGGGGACGCAGGTGGGGGACACGGTACGAGTGACGAGTGACGAGTGATTAGTGGCTAGTGACGAGTGAGGTTGACTAGCCACTAGCCACTAGCCACTAGCCACTAGCCACTAGCCACTAGCCACTAGCCACTAGCCACTAGCCACTAGCCACTTTGCGCGCCTGGGCGGCCAGCCATCGCTCGCGTTGCGCCTGGCGTACGGAGGCGTCGGGCGCGCGGTAGCCCCGCGTGAACGTTTCGCGCAGCGCGGCGAAGGTCCCGTCGAGGATCGCGGCCCGCACCAGCGCGGCCAGATCGACCATGAACGTGACGTTGTGCAGCGTGGCCAGGCGATAGCCCAGCAACTCCTCGGCGCGGAAGAGGTGGTGCAGGTAGCCTAGCGTGAAGCGCGCGCAGGTGTAGCAGCGACAGCCAGGTATGATAGGGTCGGGGGAGTCGGCGAAGCGCGCGTTGCGGATATTGAGCCGCCCTTCCAGGGTCAGCAGCGCGCCGTTACGCGCCAGCCGCGTCGGCAGGACGACATCGAACATGTCCACGCCGCGCGCCACGCCCTCGAAGATGTCCTCAGGCGCGCCCACACCCATCAGGTAGCGCGGCTTGTGCGCCGGCAGCAGCGGGACCGCCTCCTCGAGCATGGCGTGCATTTCCGCCTTGGATTCTCCGATGCTCAGGCCGCCAATGGCGTAGCCGGGTAGGTCGAGGCCGGACAGCCACGACGCCGACGCGCGGCGCAGATGAGCGTGCATGCCGCCTTGCACGATGCCGAAGAGAGCCTGGTCACGGCGTGTCTGCGCCTCCTGGCAGCGCGCGGCCCAGCGGTGCGTGCGGTCGAGCGAGGCGGAGGCCGCGTCGGCGTCGACGCCGTAGGGCAGGCACTCGTCGAGCGGCATGATGATGTCCGCGCCGAGGGCTTCCTCCAGGGCGATGACGCGCTCAGGGGTAAACTCATGGGTCGAGCCGTCCAGGTGCGAGCGAAAGGTCACACCGTCTTCGGTGACGCGGCGCAGGTGGCCCAGGCTGAAGACCTGGAAGCCGCCGCTATCGGTCAGGATGGGACGGTCCCAGCCCATAAATCGGTGCAGGCCGCCGAAGCGGGCCACGCGGTCGGCGCCGGGCCGCAGGCTCAGGTGGTAGGTATTGGACAGGATGATGCTGGCTCCCGCCGCGACGAGCTCGTCGGGGGTCAGCGTCTTGACGGTGGCCTGCGTGCCGACGGGCATGTAGACCGGGGTCGGCACGTCGCCATGCGGCGTGCGCAGCAGGCCCGCGCGCGCGCCCGTCCGCGCGTCGGTGGCTAGCAAGGTGAAGGAGAAAAGAGGATGCATAGCCTCAGTATAGTGACTAGTGGTTAGTGACTAGTGGTTAGTGACTAGTGGTTAGTGACTAGTGTCGGCTCCAGGCGGCATCTCTGTATGCGCCATGTCTATATATTGACTGCTTCAGCCTCCAAGGGTCACAACTTTCTAGCCACTAGTCACTAGTCACTAACCACTTACAAATGCGCCAACGGGGTGAGCGCGCTGCCTTGCGCGAGGACCCAGAGGACGCCAAGGACGAGGTATGGCCCGTAGGGGATGGTGCTGTGCAGGCCCCAGCCGCGGTTGCGGGCGACGACGCCGGCCAGGATGACGAGCACGGCGCCCAATCCGCCCAGAAAGACGCCGAGGGACAGGGCCAGCACGACCTGGGGGTAGCCGGTGATACAGCCGATGGCCAAGGCCAGGTTGGCGTCGCCCATGCCCAGCGCGCCCTCCCCGAACACGACACGAGCCAGCACGACCAGAATGCCAAAGACCCCGAACCCGATGGCGCCGCCCAGGAGCGCGCTCCACAGTCCGATCTGTGGCCACGCCGCGGCGCTGCCCAGGGCCAGCAACACCAGCAGGGCCACCAGCATGGTGGGGATCAGCCGCAGCTCCAGATCGATGAAAAAGACGGCCGCCAACAGCGCCGCCTCCGCCAGGCTAACCAGCAGCAAGAGAGGGTGTCCCCAGTACTGGGCGCCCAGGGCGACGAAAGCCAGCGCCGTTGCAAGCTCGATCTGTACGGCGCGAAAGAACTGAGGCCGTCCGCAGGTGGCACAGTGTCGATGGCTGGCGTAGCCCGCCAGGGGGACGAGCGCGGTCGGCAGAGCCAGCTGGCCACAGGAGCGGCAGCGTGGCCAGGGCCGCAGGCTCCCATCGTAGTGGAACGACGAAACGATGCCTTCGACAAATACGCCCACGACCAGCCCTAATAAAGCCAGGGCCAGGCCGGGCAACGGGTTGATGAACGGGATCAGTGCTCAGCCTCGCTCTAGTGACTAGTGGGTAGTGGCTAGTGACGCTAGCCACTACCCACTAGTCACTGGCCACTTGTCAAGGCCACGGCGGTCGTCGTGCTGAGGCCTGTGCCCCTATTAAAGATCAGCGTCCGGCCGGCGACAATAGGACTATTGGCGTCAAGGATAGCCGCGACCGGTCCGTTGGGCAGGAGCCCGTTGAGGTAGAGGTAGTCGTGGTGATAGGCGGGCTCATACAGGGTCAATGAGCGGGCCACGCCGTTGCGCCCGATCAGCCGCACGCGCACCGTTGCCGCGCGGGCGCCAGGATTCAAGAGCGTGATCCACTCCTGGAAACCGGCCCCACAGTAGCCCTCGGCCAGCGCCCAGCGCCGCATTGCGCGCGGCGCGCCGTTGGATAGCGAGACGCCACCCCCATCGGAGTAGCGCACCTCTTGCGCCACGATCGAGAGGCGTGAGGAGACCACGGCGGCCAGTCCAGACCGGTGGATCAGATCGTGCACCACGAACACGTCCCGCGATCCTGGACCAACGTGCAGCACCGCGACCCGGCGGATGCCATCGCCCGTAGCCAGGGACAACGAGACATCCGTCGGCGCCTCGTGAGGGTTGAACACGGCGATAAACTCGCGGTTGCCGCGCGACGTGCCGCCATCAGTGAAATACCACCGCGGTGATGGCGCGTCCAGCGCCATCGCCGCCCCCGGCCCCGAGGCGCCCGTTGCCCGCACGATGCTTTCCACGACCACCGGCAGGCTGCTGTCGAGGCGCAACGCCGACTGCCCGATCGGCGCGATGTCGTCCAGTCCGACGATGATGCGCCCATTAGCGGACACGACGCGATGCGACGTTAGCAAAGCACCATCGCTGCTGGAGGCGTTGATGGTGACGGTCGCGGCGATGTCGTAGGGATTGAAGATGCGCAGTCCGTCGGCGAAGTGGCCGTTCACGTAGCCTTCGGCCACGTACCAATAGCGGCTCGGCAGCGGCGTCCCGGCGACGATGTGTCCGTTGCCGTCGTACAGCGCGCGCTCGACCACGATCGCGCCATCGGCGTCAACGCGCAAGGCGATGCTGGCTTTGGGAATCAGCAAGTTGAGGTCCAGCGTGCGACGCGACAGGCCGGCCAGGCGCAGGATGAGCAGGCGGGTGGCGCCATCGGCGCGATAGGCGGTCACCCGCGCGCGTATCTCGCGGTCCGACGGGTTGAGCAGGGACAGGTACTCCTGGTAGCGGCCGCCGGTATAGCCCTCGGCGAAGAAAGCGCGGCCCACGGTGGGGCCGAACCAGGTCGGTAGCGCCGTCACACCTGGGGTTGCCGTCGCCATCTCGGTGGGCGGGCGCACCGGCGCGGTGGGCGTCGCCGTCGGGATGGCCGTCGCCGGAACCGGACGCGTTGCCACTGGCGTTGCCGTCGCCGGAACCGGGCGCGTTGCCGTCACCGGAACCGGGCGCGCTGCCACTGGCGTTGCCGTCGCAATGGCAGCGGACGTCGCGGTCGCGGTCGCGGTTGCGATCGGCGCAACGGTCGCCGTTGCCCGGACAGCCGGGGGAGTAGTCACGTGGGGCGTCGCGGTCGGGAGCGGGCGCGGCGCCGGCCGCGTAGGGGTCGCCGCGGCCGGCTCGGGGCCGACGCGTATCTCGACCCAGGCCTGCATCCCGAAGACCGTCCCGGAGGGGTCCGTCATCTGCCAGTATCCCCGGTAGCGGCCATTTTGCCGTGGCGCGACCATGAGGACAGAGAAGCGCACCCGCCCGTTCGGCCGCACCGCGGATACGGCCAGACGGCGGACCGGCCCGAGTGGGGCCCCGGCCTCGAACCGCCAGTAGTAGCCCGTGCCCCAGGTCGCGCTGCCCGTGTTCTGGATCTCCCACGTCTTGGTGAAACGCGCGCCGGGCGCCATGACCGTGCCATCGGGGACCGAGATGTCGGAGACGAACGTGGCGGCGTAGGCAGGCGCGGCCGCGCCCGGTCCGGCGCTAATGCCGCGCGTGGGGTAGGGCTGGGGCGTCACCCTCGCCTTCTCGGCCTCGGTGCGCGCCCCATTCGTTGGCGTGACCGATGGCGTGACTGCTACCGTGACCGCAGTGGGCGCCATGGTGCCCACTGCCGTAACCGCGGCGGTGCGCGCCGTCCGCGCCGGTGCGCTCGCCGATCCGGGTGGAGTTGGCGTCGTGTTGCCGAACGCGCCGGTAGCGGAGGGGGACAGCGCGGCAGCCCGCGCTGGAGTCTGCTGGGGCGAGTAGGGGTGGACAGGGGCAAGGATAATGAGGCACGCCAGCGGCGCCAGCGATAGGAGACGGAGACGCCGACAGAGATATCCCAGCAGTAGGGGTCGGGTAGGTACATGCATATCGGTCAGCGTATCAAGGGCTCCTCCACGTGTAAACACACTTATCAACCCTTGGCCCCATATCGCAGGGTCCGTGAATTCTAGGGACAGAGGGCCTGCGACCGCGGTCGCATGGCAGACAGAGGGCCTGCGACTGCGGTCGCATGGCAGCGCGCGACGACTGCGGTCGGGTATGGTCCGTCGCGACGATGTTCCTGGTCCCGTTCCGACACCGCAGTGTCCGTGGTTTGCCATGCGACCG
>JAABUX010003824.1_pt1 | contig 19591 bp, 21 predicted proteins | sample 5561851 | NCBI WGS metagenome assembly JAABUX01 (sample SAMN10711883, study PRJNA513361) | rock metagenome | isolation source: Antarctica rocks | place: Antarctica: Victoria Land, Richard Nunatak red sandstone | collected 2016-01-03 | reverse complement strand
ACGCAATGTCACACTTGTATCCAGGGTGGCTTCGTAGTCCACCATCTTAAAGATTCGAGGCATAGCTGCTCATTGTCACTTGCCTCACTCTGACACATCGGTGTTTCTCCGACAACCTGCTAGGGAGTTCACCGATTACCGTCAGGTTATCAGCCTGGATTTCCTCGTTTACCGGGGCGAAGTTCCCGGCTAAGAATGGGTTTACCAATTTTGTTGTCATCAGGTCTGCTTATATTCTTCTGTCAGTGCCACATTATGCCAATAAACTTCGGTCTTATTGCATCTCCCTGATGGTCTCTAGTGTTTCTTGATATCTGTTCTGATCTCCTTGGCTTAAGTATAGGGAAGCCGCTTGCTTTAAATCATCCATCGTTCCCTTCTTGTCTCCTAAGATGAAGCGGGCAAGAGCTCGTTTGTTGTAAGCATCAGCAAGTTTAGGATTCCGACGAATAGCCTGGTTATAAGTCTCAATCGCGCTCTTGTAGTCTCGTTGGTTAAAGCAGCCACGACCCCAGTCATACGAGTTTCGGTTGCCAGAGCAGCCATAACTCGGGTTATAAGAGCTTCCTGGGTAAGAGCCGCCATAACCTGGGTTAAAAAAGCTTCCTTGGTAAAAGCCGCTATAACCTGGGTTAAAAAAGCTTCCTTGGTTAAAGCCCCCAACACCAGGGTTATAGTTATAAAAGGTTCTTGGGTATGGGTCAGGGTAAAAGCCGCCATAACCTTGGTTAAAAAAGCTTCCGTGGTAAAAGCCGCCATAACCTGGATGATACAAGTTTCCACCGTAAAAGCCGCCATAACCTGGGTTAAAAAAGTTTCCCCGGTAAAAGCCGCCAAAAACCGGGTGAGAAAAGTTTCCGTTGTAAAAGCCGCCACCACCCCCTCTATAGAAGCCCTTAGTATTGGCTTGGGCTATGAGTGTCGGGGTTTCCTTTGGGGCAGGCTGAGCGTGGACAGCAGAGGTTAGTCCAGCAACTAGGGCGGCGATTCCTAGTGTTGTGATTGTTCTATGGATGAGTTTCATGACAAAAGCCCGACATATCGGCATTTTTAGCAATTGTGCCCGTGAACCGCTACCGTTTTTCTCGCTTATCGGTTGATCAATCCCCCGTAAAGATGATGTCCATGGTGTCGCAATTTGAGGAATTGACAAAATATAGCGGCATTTCGAAGATCTGAATTTAGTTTCTATACTGATTTTACTTTGATATAAATAATCTTGGTACTATTTAATTACTATCAGATATCTGCTTTGAGTTAGATGCTCATGTTGGATTATTTCTGACTATTGATAGATGTATGTTTGATACATATTTCCTATCCCTCCAAGGATTAATGCGCTTTCTTTTAACAACTGCCATGTCTAACCTGCCGCCGCTCAATACCGAGACTATTTGGGCTATTCTCAATGACGAAATTGATGATGCCACGGTGAACCAGCTGGTCTGGCACTCCCTCGGCTATCGCTATAACCAGCCAGATGGGTGGGACACGACCGGCGTTGCACCAGAATGGCGGGATGAGTACCCACCGCCGGATTTTCTTGACAGTCGCCCAGCGACGGTCAAGCTTACCCGTTCCATTCCCCCGGAGAACAAACAGCTATTGAAACAACAGCTGGGCTTTAAAGGCTACAAAATAGGTGAGTTTGGACCTCGCCAGACTCGTCGAGCCACAGCTGCTAACTGGCTATTGAGCTATATGCAACAGAATGTTTAAGTTAACCCGTGGTCGAGATCAGGTAGTTACGGTCTGTTCCTTGGTCTTCAATTCATTGGCGATCGCTCCTAGTTAGGCAGGAAATCTGCGTTCATTAGCTCTTCTAGTAAATATGGACATAATGGAAACAGGTTAATGTCCAACTGTGTCTCCTTATACGCCCATTCTTTAGCTTCTTCGTAGGCTTCCGGCAAAATTTCTGGTAGGTAATTTTTTAAACTCGGCTGGTCTTTAAACAGCCGTTCTATCCGCCTGCGACTATTGCCAATCGAAGCTTCCCAGCTACCACTACGCTCCTGCGGTTGATACTGCCACTTAAGTAAGTGCGCCAACAGCACCACACTATAGCTGTATAGTTCTCGTTTATTGCTTCTATTCAATCCTTCTAGCTCCTCAATTAGGTGAGGAATGTCTAAACCCTCCCACTTTTGTTGTCGTAGTGCTGCGATTTGGTTAGCTAACCACAATCCATAGTCTTTGTCATATAAGGTACTCATAGGTGAAAAGTCCAAAAACTGCTGAGTGTTGGTAGCGATCGCCTTGCATCGTGAATCCGAAACAAATCACTAATTTTAGGTGATTCGATTATGATTCTAAAATCAAGGTTATCAACAAGTGGCCCTGACGATGGAAGACCCGATTTTAGTTGTTGATTACGATGCTAATTGGCCTATTCAGTATGAGCACGAGAAAATCCAGATTCTCCATGTTCTTGGTAAGACTGTTGCAAATATCCAGCACATCGGCAGTACTTCTGTACTGGGGCTGGCTGCTAAACCCGTCATCGACATCCTTTTAGGTCTAAAACAGGTGGCGCCGAGTCTACCCCAGATTTCCGGTCTTGAAACTCTCGGCTACCTCTACTGTGGCGAGTTGGGTATTCCAGGACGGCACTACTTTCGCTGCGGGATGCCTCGTACCCACCAAATCCACTTGGTGCAGGTTGACAGTGAGTTCTGGAAATCACACATCCTCTTTCGGGACTTCCTGAGAGCGCACCCAGACGCCGCGCAGCAATATGAAACTTTAAAACGTAAATTAGCTGTTGAATTCCGCTATGACCGCGAGCGCTACACCGATAGTAAGGCACCCCTGATTAAGCAGCTACTTGTCCAAGCAATGGTATGGCAGCGATGCCACAATCAGCATCGATAACGTAATGAATAGTAAGCATTAACTACCTCGGCACCCAGTAGTATTGAACTTCTTTCATCGGACAGGGGGGTGGAGCGCTTAATCTTGTTAAGCCTGGCTTAAGCTGATAATACACTCAGGGCTATTATTCTCCGCTTTATTCACCTGTGGACTAACCGGATAGGACGTCATCGCTTCAGATTGGTAAGGGCGCAGTAGCTGCTGTAGCGGCTCAACTTGCACCATTGGATCGAGCCACAAATCATAGTCCTTGCGGTCAAGAATCACCGGCATCCGGTCGTGAATGGGGCGCACTAGTTCATTAGCTGCCGTTGTCAGGATGGTGCAAGACTCAATCACCTCACCATCCGCTGCTTCCCAACGCTCCCATAGTCCCGCAAAGCCAAAAGGTTGCCCATCCTGCAAGCGGAAATAGAACGGCTGTTTTTTGCGCTCAAGACGCTGCCACTCATAAAACCCATCGGCTACCACCAGACAACGCCGGTGCCGAAAAGCCGCCCGGAATGATGGTTTCTCACTCACGGTTTCTGCCCTGGCGTTGATCAACCGCGCCCCGATCGCTGGCTCTTTTGCCCAGGACGGAATTAAACCCCAACGCAACATCTGGAATTGGCGATCGCTGTGTTCGGGCGATTGCTTCCGATCCGCATTTGGTGTACGCAACACTGTTGGTACCAGCTGGGTGGGTGCAATATTGTATCGCGGTTCCCAGATTGGAACTTCAGCTAGATCGAACACTTGTGCGATCGCCTTAGCTTGCTGGCTCAAACTAAATCTTCCACACATACTTTTATCGTGTCAAGACAGGTAAAATTATTATGGCAGTTTTTTGCTTATACAGTTATGCTGCGTTTATACGATTTTTTGCCTTCGGGGAATGGTTATAAAGTACGTCTTTTATTGTCACAACTCGGCGTTCCCTTCCAGAGGGTAGAGCTTAACATCCTCAATGGCGAAACTCGAACTCCAGAATTTTTAGGTAAAAACTCCAACGGTCGGATTCCACTTTTGGAAACAGAATCAGGCCAATTCCTGGCCGAATCAAACGCCATCCTTTTCTATCTTAGTGCAGGAACGGAATTTTTACCCAACGAGCAATTTTTGCGATCGCAAGTGCTGCAATGGTTATTTTTTGAGCAGTACAGCCATGAACCTTGTATTGCCACCTCTAGATTTTGGATTTCTATTCTAGGTAAGGCGGAGGAATATCGGGACGCCCTTGAGCAAAAACGCCAACCTGGGTATGCAGCACTTACTGTTATGGAAAAACATTTAATATCTCACACATTTTTCGTTGACGAGCGTTATACCATTGCTGATATTGGCTTGTTTGCTTACACTCACGTCGCTGATGAAGGTGGGTTTGATTTAACCAGATTTCCCGCTATACAAGCCTGGTTGGAAAGAGTCAAAGCTCAGCCCCTGCATATCAGTATCACGCATCCGTGTTAATTTCAATTATCTTTTGTCGGGAGGACAACCCAGATTTAATTCTGATGTTTGCTTTAGGCACATCAAACCTTTCTGCCAGTAGTTTAATTAACTCCTCATTTGCTTTGCCATCCACCGGCGGTGATTTCAAATTTACGGTGAGGCTGCCGTCAATTTGTTCCTCAATACTTTGATGCTTTGAATTTGGTTTAACCTTAACCTTTTTTTGCATCGAATCTAGTCTCTTGCTTTACTCTGTGTTTTGGAGCGTCTCTGTATTTTAATAAATTCTGGGAGTTTTAAATACCTGTAGCTGCGTATTTCCTTTCCTTGAACTATGTACATAATATACATACAAGTTTAAAAATATTTCTGAATATATCTATCTTTAGAGGTGTGCTGCTAGTTTATAACCAAAGTTTTACCTGTTATTAACAACTTCTTTACTTTTGAACTCTAAAGTTAATTGTTGGCATTTTTTAGCTTGCTAAGTCTAACCGAGTAAATGAGCAGATCTAGTTGCTAGACCTGTGAGCTGTCACTAGGGCAATAACTTACCGCAACCATTGACTCTAAAAGGAATATTCCCAATATGGCTACACATAAGAGTGCTGAACCACTAGCACATGTTTCTCTTACTCTTTTAGTAGGAACCTTGGTTATAGCAAGCATCGTCAGCCCAGCAGCAGCGGCTGACCAAGGTCCGACTTCAGAAGATTTGGCAGTACCTAAGTACGATCACATTTTCAACATCATAGAGGAAAACAAGGCCTACAACCAGATCATTGGCAGCCCTGATGCACCGAATATCAATCAACTGTCGCAAACCTATGGCTCGGCTACCAACTTTTACGGCGAGGTGCATCCTAGCGAGGGCAACTACGTCGCTATGATCGGCGGCAGCACCTTTGGTATCCATGACGATGACGCTTTCTATTGTAAGCCTGGTGTTTCCGATCCATCTTGTGGGAACACCAACCAACCAGGCTATGCCGACCATACTGTATACAGCACTAGTTTGCTCGACCAACTGGAAAACCAAGGTCTCACCTGGAAGGGGTACTTTGAGGACATCCCCTCCACTGGCTCCAAGATCGTAAACTATCCCGACTCGACCAACGCGCTCTATGCCGCTAAGCACAACGGCTTTATCAACTTTGCAAAGGTGCAGAACGATCCTAAAGAGTCGGCAAAGCTCGTAGGGATTAATCAACTTACTGCCGACCTGCAAAGCGGAAATGTGCCGAACTACAGCCACATCGTTTACAACCAGTGCAATGAAATGCATGGTCTACCATCGTGCAACGGTGTTCAACAAAACATCCAGCAGGGTGACGCTGTAGTAGCTCAGACTGTAAAACAAATCCAGAATTCGCCCCTGTGGTCGTCGCCGGGCAACAACGCTATTGTTATCACCTGGGACGAGGATAATAACCCCTCCGTTAAGACAGACACTCAGGGTTGCTGCGGCTACGATCCTAAAAGTGATGCTAACTTTGGCGGCGGTCACATTGCCACTGTTGTGATTACCAACCACGGACCAAAGGGTGTGCAGGATGACACGCCTTACAATCACTACTCGTTGTTGCGAACTACTGAGGATGCCTTCGGCATTAATGATTACCTCAACTACGCTGGCGACACAGCTGATGGAGTCAAGGCTATGACACCGTTGTTTGCCACCACCCCTGTCCCTGAACCATCTTCTGTATTTTTGGATACAGTGGCTTTTGGAACCTTGTTAGGTGCAGGTTTAGCGCTCAAACGCAAACAAAAAACACAGAAATAAGCCCGTGATCTGAGCAGGGGCTAGGGGTCAGGGGAAGAAGGCAAAATTCTAGACCCAAAAGGGGTTTAAAGCCCACGAATTTTTTCATTCCTGACCCAGAGACCCCTGTTGAAATCAGTTAGGGTTCATTTTTGCTACCGGGACCAATTACGCCAATTTTATGGCGATATGACAGTTCAGCACCATACCAACCAGAGACACTCGTCAGCGTGCCGACAATGGTTGAGATTATTAGTCCCCAAGGCAATATCGCCTTCACAGGGTCGTTGAGACGCAGGATTAGGTTGACAACTGTCAAGACTAAAAGAGTAATATTAATGATCATGTGGGCCCAGCCAGCGGTGCGCTTGCGGACTCGTTCAATTCTTAAAAAATCGCTCATGCCGATGATGGCTGCCACCACGCCACCAGCCAATCCAGCTCCCACTAGCCAAAGCGAGGCTCGCGCCCAGAAGGGATCATGGGTTAACCAGTAGCCGACATCGCTTCCCAACGCTCCGGCTAAAAACGCAATCGGGAAGATGACACTAAGCGGGTGTAAGGGATGCCCTGCGATCGCCACCGTACTAGGCACACCAGTATCACGATACTCTCTATCGTCACTTTCGATAATCGGTGGGATATTGGGGTACGGTGTTGTAGCTCTCTCTGTAGTTTCCATAATTTCTACCGCTCAAGCGAATCGGTGTTTTTGTTTACAAACTTGTGATTTCAGCTAGTGGGGATTTGCTCCACGTGGGCTTCGCCTTCAAACGTCAGGTTGCCCGCTCCCACCTCTAGAGTCTTAACCCGCAGGGACATTCCTTTAAGGTCGAAGTTGCTCAGATTTAAAAGTTCACTGGTCTGATCTACCAGGGCCTTTGTCAGTTCGGGCGATAGCTCCTCCCCTTCACCATAATGAACATCTTCCAGAGAAACGGTCTGTCCATTTGCAACGACACGGGGTACAGCCGTGAAGCAAACCTGGTTGGTAACCCCTGTTTCATGCAACAGTACTTTAGCATTTAGTGCTACTTTGCCGTCACCCGGTAGGCGGAAATCTACATGTTGGGCATCAATCGTCATCGGTTGCCCATTGACTTGTACCTGCAGGTTTTTCAGTTGGTTGCGGACATATTCGGAGTTGAAAGCGCGGTTGATATCGGGTTCGGTTAAGACAACGTCGACACTGGCATCGGTGGGCTTAGTCAGTTCAATTTTGCCGAAGGCAGCGCTCAGAGGATTGATAGCGACGCTACTCATTTTCAGCTCCATTTCCTCCATGCGCAGGTCTTTATGCATTACCAGACCAACGCCATCAATTTTGACCGCATCCACCTGTGCCTGTAACAATTGGAGTGGATTGGTTTCTATATTTACGTCCAAACTCTCTACTTCATCCAGCTGGCTGGATATCCCGATCTCTGCCGCCTTGTTCAGTGCCTGCTCTCCCAGTCCTTGGTTTTCTTGCGTCACGCCCAAATGTCCTCTTGCTTATTGAGTCAATCTAGCGATTTGCATGATTGCCGTGTATCTGCCTCACGGTGGAGGGAACGCTCTCGCGCTCGTCTATCTACTCTTTTCCAATCTCCCCCCCCGTTTGGCAGCTGATCCGTCAAAAGAAAGATGGAACCTACCTAAACTCTATGACACTCTAAAACAAGTAGTTAATACAAATATTTTTCAGAGGAGATTGAAAAATGCCAGTAACTTTGGATGACACTAAGCGGACTGTGATCGCTGGCAAACTCGCAGACATGAAAGCGATTCAAGAGCTGCTTATTTCCACTGAGCAAAAACTCCTGTCTGAAGTCAAGGATGAACAGATTCGAAACGACGTGCAGAAGATGCTCGAATCTGATCAGAAAAACATGGGCATTCTAGACACGGTCGTTGTTCAGTATGGTGTTAAGGGAGAGCCCAAGCAAACAGTGCAGCAACTAGTCGAAAAGACTAAGGAGTTGATGCAAGGTTCTGATCTTAGTGTTTATGAGAAAGTCGTTCAGTTTGAACTGCTCAAGCATGGACAGGTGATGTCCGGTATTGTAGTTCACAAGGCTGCCCAAGTAGTTGGCGCTGATGTTGAAGCTGCAATCACTCCTCTAAATACCGTTAACTTTGAAAACCGGGCTCATCAAGAGCAACTCAAAGCTAGCATAGAAAAGCTGGGTGTCCTTGAACTGACTGGACAAGAAGCTGACCAAGGATTTTTTGCACGCATTCAAGATGCTGCGGCAGCTGCTACGGGTGTGATTGGTAGTGTGATCACCCAAGGTTCTGATAAACAGGATATGAACATCCAGGATATCATCCGGATGGATCATGCCAAGGCCAATACCCTGTTCACAGAGATTGCGGCTACTGACGATCCTCAAAAAATCCAAGAGTATTTCGGCCAAGTCTACAAAGATCTAAACGCACATGCCTTGGCTGAGGAGCAAGTTGTCTACCCGGCAGTACGTTCTTTCTACGGTGACACCCAAGAACTGTTTGACGAACAAACCACGATGAAGCAGATGTTGGATCAAATTAAGGCCATGAGCCCCTCCTCATCTGAATTCAAAAACAAAGTCAAACAGCTCGCCGACATTGTTAACGACCATGTTCGCCAAGAAGAGAGCACTATGTTTGCTGCAATCCGCAACAACATGAGCAGTGCGCAAACCGAGCAACTGGCTACTCAGTTCAAATCAGCTAAGAGCCAGATCCAGGACAAAATGGCTGCTTCCAGCTAAGGTATAAATTTCATCCTAGCTTAAGTAGACGCCTAGATGATCTGATTTACCTTTGACGAACCCACCACCCTAAGTGGTGGGTTTATTTTCTTAAGCAATTTTATCCCAAAAGTGGTTCTCCCGTTACAGTGAATTGTTCCCATCAGTCAGTAAAGTGAAGGATGGGTATACAAGGAGTAAAGACAAGATGGACATTCTTGACTTAATTAAAAAGGATCATCGTAAGATTGAGACCCTATTCTCAGCGATTGAGACGACTGACGACACTCAAAAACTATATGAGTGCTTCAACCAACTGTACGAAGAAATAAACTTACACGCCGATGTCGAAGAGCAAACCTTCTACCCGGCAATCCGCGACTACTGTGAAGACACTGAGGAAATGGTCGATGAAGCTCAAAACGACCATCATGAAGCCAAGCAGCTGCTAGAAGAAATTGAGTTTCTCAGTCCGACTTCAGCGGAATTCAAACAAAAAATCCGTGAACTGAAACAGCTGATCCAGCAGCATGTGCAGGAAGAAGAAAACGAGCTGTTTTCCCAAGCACGCCAGTGCATGAGTGAGGAGAAACGCTCACAACTCGGTACCGAGTTTGAAGCGGTTAAAAGGCAACTGCAAAGCGAGATGTCAATTATGAGTTAGGCAGATAGCTGACTGACTTTATACTGGTGTGAATCCTTAAAGGATTTTCTCACAAAACACACAGTATGTCAAGGAAGAACAGTTGGCTATCAGGGCTAAAAGTGGGGAATTTCGCCCAAAGCTGATTTTTCCTCAGATATATTTGGCTCAAAATACTTGCCAGAGTAAGATCGCTGTTGTTGGGATATGTAGGCTGGGGCTATGCAAACTTTAAATCATTCTCCCTCTGAACAGGCGGAGCACTTTCGGCATCTTCAGCTGCAGCTGCGAGATCGCTGGCAGACCGTTGAGCTACTTGACAACAGCGATGGCGATATTTTGGTCATCCCCTCCCTCAGCATTGACCAGCGAGAATTGCTGAAGATTCAGGGCGTGGTTCACTATGAGGAACGACTGCTATTCTCGTTAATTCGCCTACAAAATCCGCGGACACGACTAGTTTACGTCACTTCCCAGCCAATACATCCCAGCGTGATTGATTACTATCTGCAACTGCTGCCGGGGATTCCGTTTTCTCATGCTCGCGATCGCTTGCTGCTACTTTCAACTTACGATTCTGCTCTCAAGCCCCTGAGCCAGAAAATTTTAGAGCGCCCTCGCTTAATGGAGCGGATTGGTCAAGCCTTGCGCCCAGAAAAGTCATACATGATATGTTACAATACCTCACCCTGGGAGAGAGAGCTATCTGTATGTCTGGGTGTCCCTTTATATGCTGCCGATCCGGATCTAAGGATTTGGGGGACTAAGAGTGGGAGTCGTCAAATATTTGCCGAGAGCGGGGTGCCTTATCCAGATGGTAGCGGTAGCATCTGGAATGCTGAAGACTTAGCAGTAGAGGCGGCCCAACTATGGGAACGCCAACCGGAGTTGAAACGGATGGTGGTCAAACTCAACGAAGGAATTTCAGGAGAGGCCAATGCGCTGCTGGATCTGAGGCCGATTAAAAGTGTGGCACCGGGAAAAGCCTCTCATGCCGAACGGGTGGCAGCGATGGGCGATCGCTTTGCATCTATGAGCTTTCAAGCTAAAGAGGAGAATTGGGCCAATTTTTCTAGTCGCATACCAGAGTTAGGGGCGATAGTGGAGGCATTTGTTGAAGGAGAGGTGAAGCGATCGCCCAGCGTTCAAGGCCGGATCACACCAAACGGCGAGGTGGAAATCCTCTCCACCCACGACCAAATCCTGGGAGGTCCAGATGGTCAGATTTATTTAGGTTGCCGGTTTCCAGCTGATGAAGCCTACCGGGGGCGGTTACAGGACTTGGGCCTAAAAGTTGGCAAAAAACTGGCAGAAAAAGGGGCGTTAGAGCGCTTTGGGGTCGATTTTATTGCCGTTTATCAGGCCGATGCCGGTAATGGACGGTGGGAGTTCCACGCGATCGAAATCAACCTGCGTAAGGGCGGCACCACCCATCCATTCATGACGCTCAAATTGTTAACGAACGGGCGCTATGACCTCTCCACCGGCGTATTTTACAGCCAGCAGGGGCGTCCGAAATACTATATTGCCACCGACAACCTGCAAAAAGACCGCTATCGAGGTCTGCTGCCGAATGACCTGATGGATATCATTGCCCATCACAGGCTGCACTTTGACACGGGGACTGAAACCGGCACAGTTTTCCATCTCATGGGTTGTCTTTCAGAATTTGGCAAGTTGGGATTGACGAGTATCGGCGATTCCCCTCAACATGCCGAAGAAATATACAACCAGGTGATTAATGTGCTCGACGCAGAAACCAAGCCAAGCAGGTCTTCGTATCCTAGCCCCCCGATTGCATGGAACGGGCGGGGTTGAGTAAGAGGGGTAGAGCGGTAGAATCGAGGGAGCGTACTAGCGTTTTCTCTAGTTGTGTCCCACCCTGTCAAAACCGCGATTCACTGCATCAATCCTGATTGTCCGCGTCCCTATCCCCAAACTTGGGGGAATAAGTTTTGCAACAGCTGTGGCTCACCCTTACAGTTGAAAGATCGCTATATTCCCCTCCAGTGGCTGGGGTCAGGCGGGTTCGCCACGATCTACACAGTTTGGGATTTAAAGGCACAAACCGAGCGGGTGCTGAAGGTGTTGGTGGAACCCTCACCCAAGGCTCGAACATTGTTTGAGCAAGAGGCAGATGTTTTGGCTAGTCTGCAGCATCCGGGCGTCCCCAGAGTCGAGGCAGATGGGTACTTTCAGCTGTGTTTGGGCAATCCACAACAGCGTCAACTGCCGTGTCTGGTGATGGAAAAAATCAACGGTCAAACACTACAGGAGATTCTTGAACACCATCCCCACGGGTGTCCAGAGGCCTGGGTGCTGAACTGGCTCAACCAGGCGGTGGAGATTTTACGGGAGTTGCACAGCAGCCAAATTATTCATCGCGACCTCAAACCCTCTAACTTAATGCTGCGTGACAGCACACGGCAGCTGGTAATGATTGATTTTGGTGGGGCAAAACAATTTGGCCCCGCCCCGTCCCGGTCGCAGGCAAGTTCGACGCGGTTATTTTCTTCCGGCTACAGTCCGCCAGAGCAGATTGCCGGGGGTGCCGTGGGGCCATCTGCCGATTTCTATGCACTGGGACGGACGATGATTGAATTACTGACGGGGAAATATTCCCCCGATTTGGAAGACCCATTGACTGGGGAGTTGCGGTGGCGCACTCTAGCGACTGTCAACCCACTCCTTGGCAATTTGCTCGATGAGATGACGCGGGAAAATGTACGCCAGCGACCGGCCTCTGCTACCGAGATTCAGGCACGTCTTTTGAAGATTTCACAAAATAAGGTGAAGCCTGCTTTCTCCCAGTCCATTACCCAGCTGGCTCGAACTGCCTGGAATTGGCCGTGGGTGGGGTTAGCGAAGCTCGCAGAAGGCATCGCAGCTTTTAGCAAAGGTCTTTCCCAGACGACTCTTTTCCTACTCCGAGTAATCGTCAACCTGCTACGAGCTTGTCTGGATACGATTTGGGGAATGGTGCTAGGCGCGATCGGTGCGTGTGTGGGCACCTCAAGTGGGTTTGTCTTGGCCTATTGGTCGCCAGTAGGCGCTAAAGTTGGCGGTTTTGTGTCTCAATATCTGCCCGGTTTGGTTCCACATAGTCAGATTGCTTTAGGGTCAGAGATGCTCGTATTTGCAGCAGCTGGGTTGGGAACGGCATTGGGACTGACGGCGGCTGGGGGTTTTGGTCAGCGACGGCGGTATTTGGTGGCAGCGCTGATGGGGCTAGTGGGCTATGGGTTGGGCTGGTTAGTTTGGCTAGCAGCACCTTATACTGGGGTCGCGGGAATGGCCGGATTAATTGCAGTTGCGGTTGCCCTTCTCACCCTCGGTTTGGGTCTACCAAGTTATTACTTGGTTCACGCTGTTGTTGCTGGTGCTGGTACTACCACCGTCTTTGCTAGTCTAGTCAGTTTAAAGATCTTTAGCGCTGCTCTATTCCACCTCTACCCTCAAGCCAGTTGGCTTGAGTTGTTGGTATGTATAGCTTTTTTTGGTTTTGTGAGTGTCACCCTTAGCTTCTGGCTGGGGGTGAGCTACTACTTGGTTGTGCCTTTCTTGCGCTTTCTGGGCTGGCGCTGACTTGATTTAGGCGTGAATTGTGCCGTCGGGGAGGGTTGCCCCAGCCAAATTGGCTCCGGTTAGTTTTACCAAAAGTCGGTCTGTTGTCCCGACCTTAGCACCCCTCAAATCGGCACCACTCAAATCGGCACCACTCAAATCGGCACCAATTAAATTACTTTCCCGTAAATTGGCTTCGCTCAGATTCGCCTGAAGTAGATTTGCTCTGAACAGATTCGCTCTTTCCAGGTTCGCTCCCTGAAGATTAATCTTATGCAGAAAGGCATCGGTCAGATTAGCATTACTCAGGTCGGCCTTGCTCAGGTTTCTTCCTGAGAAATCTTTTTCTTTCAGGTTCATTCCCCTCATGTCTGCCCCACTTAGGTCAGGTTCCTGCTTCCTTGCTTGATGGTGAGATTGTGAGTGAGGTTGATAGTGGGGTTGAGAGTAAGGTTGAGAGCGGGGTTGATAGTGGGGTTGGGGTGGCTTTTCATGATGGCGTGGCGGTGCTGACTTGGGTGATGGTTGCTGAACATTTTTGTTCTGAACACTTGGTGGAATTGACCGCAATTGGTCACGGGCCTGATTAATCTCCTTGAGTTTCTCTTGCGCTTTGTGTTGGAGCCTGGGATTATCTTTAGGAATCCGGTCTGGGTGCCAAATGAACGCCAAATCTTTGTAAGCTTGATTCACTTCCTCAAGTGTTGCTCCAGGCTCCAGTCCAAGAATTCTGTAGTATTGCTCGTAAGCACTCATCTACTTCACGTTTCAAAACTATTCATCTATTTGCCAGAGTTCCTTGGTGACCTCCTCATCGAGGATTCTTTTCGGGCGCGTCACAAGGATGATGCGCCCAAGCAGCTGTAGGTCTGGAGCCTCTTCGAAACACTGAAATTGTAATTGACCTGCTAGCTCAACGACAAAGTAGCTGTTTATGTCCCACTGCCGCTGTGCTCGGTCTACAACAACCAGCACTTCTTCAGTTTGATCAGGTAGCGAGATCGGCAAGCGATCGCTATCACTCATAATCACTACCGGATCTTCCGCTTTTAGCACAACTTGCCAGCCAGGAACAGGAACCCAAGCTCCCTCCCCGGAAAATTTTACCAGCCGGAATGGCCCAGTTTCTTCAATTAGCGGCACCGCTTTAAGCTCTGCCTGAGTGAGCGGGAGCTTTCCAACCACGGGTAGAACACGGGGCAAATCCGTTTCAGATTCCAGGCGGTAAACCGGCATCGAAGGAGTAGGACGACTTTTGACAAGGGTGAAGTTAGTCAGCAGCAGCTCGATTTTTTGCCGGGCGGTCTCGCTATTGGCAAAATTTAATCCACGAGCAATAAGGCGAGACCGTTCCTGTAAATCTTCTTTTTGCCGAGCAAATTTCCAATATTGGTAAGCTACGGCATCCCCTGGATGGGATGAAAACCCTTCCGGTAGATTCTGGAGCAGTGAAAATTCCTTGATTGCTTTGGCAACCACGCGAGCATCATCTACAGCTAAATTTTTCCCCACTACCAGTTCTGCCGCAGCAACTCGTTCCGGCTGAGTCAGAACGCGGAGTTCGTACAAAACATCACTACCTTTCTGCTCAAAGTGGGCTAACAGATGAGATGCATTAGCATTCTCTATTGTCGTGTAAACCTGTGCAGCCACGGTAATCTGATTTTGCTGAACGGGTTCAAAGCCCGTTTCTTCAAAAATCACCTGAGGACTATACCCGGCTTTTTGCAACTTCCCACACGCTTTTCCCCACTCAACCCAAGTGCCTTCCTTACGACGCAGCGAGAACAAAAGTTCCTCAGCATCAATTGCAGGTTCAGAGCCAGGGGAAGCTGGTGATATTTCAGTCATAATCAATCTTTCAACATGTACATGAACATACTTGAACTATGGACGGACAATTATCTCTTCTAACGTCCGGGTTTGAGTCTTGGGATTATAGCCTACCAACTTTACAAAGCAGCCAGGATTTTCACTAAGGCAATCCTTGATTTCTGCCATCGCCTTGGCTACATTTTCAGCCGAATTCTTCCATTTCCAACTCCGCCAGCTATTGCGAGATTTTTCTCGAGTATTCGCCACCTCTAGGGTTAAACGACCTCCTTGGCGAAGACCTTGCTCTAAAAGGCGCTCTATTTCAGCAAAAGATTTCCCATTGGTAAAACTTTCATTGAAGTTGGAGTAGCCTGACCCACCATTATTGGAGGTGGTTGGTGCTTCTAGGAAAACAGTCGATCCGACTTTTGACGGCTGATAACTAGGCTCCTGGAGGATTTTCTCCATCTCCCGTCGCTCTTGGTTTACTACACCTGTAGTGTATTCTTGAACTAATCCCATATTTTGCACACGTTTTTGCTCGTGAACCATGAGGTTGCCTAATTCGATCAGTCGAGCTAAGCTAAAATCATTTTTCTGGAACCTGAGCGTGAAGCCTGGGTTGTTCACCAAGTGAACCGATACTTTTTCAATACCAACTTGGTAAATAAAATCACGGACTTGCTCGTCGTAGACTCGTGAACGTAAAGCACCAAAAAAGTCAATCGACTGGTTCGGGAACGTATCAATGAGTTCTTCAATCACATTCTGGGAAAGACCATCCTCCTTAAATATGCCGCTAACAATACCAATTCGATCTTCTCGGGTAGGCTCCCAATAAAACTTTTCCATCCGGCCATCCCGAATTAGCGGAGCATATAGAGTAGAAAAGTCATTGCCCGTTACAATCACGGGAACCCGATGGATCGGCTGCGTATCATAGCTCCCAGGCAACTGCACATCTGTAGGATTATCGGCAATGTTCATCAGTGTGCCGTTGACAAGTTGGGTATTGACCGTGTACTGCGTGGTTTTATCAACCCGACCTGCACCTGCATCGAGATCGTTAATCAGCAGAACGCACATTTTACCTCTGACTTTGATCAGTTCTGCCGCTTCCCGATACCGCGTCCGGAGTAAACGGACTGGATCTCCGGCATCAGGGCTTTCAAGCTCACCAGCAGACATCCGGACTGGTTCAACGCCCAGGAGTTGGAAAACCAACTCACATTGAAATGACTTTCCCTCACCCTTACGTCCATGAACGCCAAGAAGTAAGGGCACCCGGACTCCAGGCAGATCGAGAAAGTTTTTGGTGATGTGAATAGCAACTTTGTCTAGAAAACGGGGAGAAACGTAGTAACTCATAGGTTTTTGCTACTTGATCTTACAGATTTTTCATTAGCTACTTTGTCTCTAGCCAGGGCTGTTTTTGTCAGTTAGCAGAAAAAATTAAAGAGAGGTAGAAAAGTCTACCTCTCCTCCTCCAATTTAGGAGAGTAATGATTTCGACTACCAATTGCTCATCTAGAAAACAGCGAGCCGTATAAAGCCGCTGCGGTCAGCCTATTCAGATTAATCACTGATTTGGTTTATGAACGATGAAGCTGAGAATCTGACACTGCTTGATGTTATCAAAGCCCACAACTCGGATAAAGCAATTGGAGTATGCAGAACGGCATTCTCTAACTTCGTTTAGCACGTCTTGAGTAGATGTAGCACTAAACAAAGGCAGTTTCCACAGTGTCCAGTAATGTTCCGTTGGTTCAGAGATTTCGTTAAACTCGATCGCTGGAATATAGCCTTGATTCAGGATGTACTGAATCTGCTTGGCAACCTGAGCATCGGTGAGAGGTGGTAGATAGGAGAGAGTTTCGTATCTACGCTGTTTAGGAAGGGTTTGCATAGCTTCTTTGCTGGGTGTCGAATACGATTACTAAAATTGATTGACTAATTGGATAGTTCATCCAAATTAGGCTCGGAGCTTTCTTGCTGTTCAGGAAGAGGGCTGGGGTTCAATAAATCCAGTTGCGTGATTCGCTCTAGACGCTGACGACGGTGTTCCATATTGGCTTGTTGCATCCCGGTGCGAACCAGTTCTGGCAAAAAGTCTGCCACTTCCTCGGCTAAATATTCCCTGACTGTCAAAATTCGGAAAGCCAAATCTTGCTTTTCCTGGAACAGCGATCGAATGTATTCTTCTGAGTCCTGAATTTTCTCAGTTGAGGAAAATTGATGCAACCAAAGTGCCAAGGGAGGATTAGTTTCGCTCAGCTGAGCCAACACTACCCTAACTGCCTGGTAATTCAGGTAGCTGATCAGCGTCTTGGCTGTGTCTTTTGCAACTTGTTTAATATCCATGCTTGACCCCAGCCGCTAGGCAATAAGAGCACAGCTGTCAGCAGCCAAATTAAGGCATCAATCACTAACAGCTGCACAGACGATCCTGAGATTAGATAGTGTCCACTGCCTTGAATTCGAACTTGATTTCCTTCCAAAGTTCGCAGGCAGCAGCCAATTCAGGAGACCACTTCGCAGCTTCACGGATGATGTCATTACCTTCACGGGCAAGGCTGCGACCTTCGTTACGAGCTTGTAAGCAAGCTTCCAAAGCTACGCGGTTGGCGGTTGCACCAGGTGCGTTGCCCCAAGGGTGACCTAGGGTACCACCACCAAATTGCAGCACTGAGTCATCACCGAAGATTTCGAGCAGTGCGGGCATGTGCCAAACGTGAATACCACCGGAGGCAACTGCCATTACACCAGGCATGGAAGCCCAGTCTTGGGTAAAGTAGATACCGCGAGACTTGTCTTGCTCGACGTAATTTTCGCGCAGCAGATCGACAAAGCCCATTGTAATACCGCGTTCGCCTTCCAGCTTACCAACCACGGTGCCGGTGTGAATGTGGTCGCCACCAGACATCCGCAGGGCTTTAGCTAAAACACGGAAGTGAATGCCGTGGTTCTTCTGCCGGTCAATAACGGCGTGCATAGCCCGGTGGATGTGCAGCAAGATCCCGTTGTCACGGCACCACTTAGCTAGAGTGGTGTTAGCAGTGAAGCCTGCGGTCAGGTAGTCGTGCATGATGATGGGCATTTTGAGTTCTTTAGCAAACTCAGCCCGCTTCAGCATTTCTTCACAGGTGGGAGCGGTGCAGTTCAGGTAGTGACCTTTGATTTCTCCGGTTTCAGCCTGTGCTTTGTGGATTGCATCAGCAACAAACAGGAAGCGATCGCGCCAACGCTGGAATGGTGCAGAGTTGATGTTTTCGTCGTCTTTGGTGAAGTCTAGACCACCACGTAGACACTCGTAGACGGCACGACCGTAGTTCTTAGCAGATAAACCCAGTTTGGGTTTGATCGTGCAACCCAGCAGAGGACGCCCGTACTTGTTCAGCTTGTCCCGCTCAACTTGGATACCATGGGGAGGACCTTGGAAGGTCTTCAGGTATGCCACAGGAATCCTCAAGTCTTCCAAACGCAGTGCTTTGAGAGCTTTGAAACCAAACACGTTGCCCACGATGGAGGTAAACATGTTTGTTACAGAGCCTTCTTCAAACAGATCCAGAGGATAGGCAATGTAGCAAATGTACTGGTTATCTTCGTTAGCAACCGGTTCGATATCGTAGCAACGACCCTTGTAGCGATCTAGGTCGGTCAGCAAGTCAGTCCACACCGTCGTCCACGTACCTGTGGAAGACTCAGCAGCTACAGCAGCACCCGCTTCTTCTGGAGGAACACCTGGCTGAGGAGTAACCCGGAAAGCTGCCAAAATATCTGTATCTTTAGGCGTGTAATCGGGGGTGTAATATGTAATTCGGTAATCTTGAACCCCGGCCTTGTAGCCAGATTTTGATTGAGTTTGCGTTTGCGAATATGACATGCTTTTGTTCTTGTCAGCCTCTAATGTTGATTATAGGTTCAGAACCTATCACTTCCAGAGCCTATTAGGCACTCTCTATTAATCTGGAGCGCAGCGGCACTTTTTGAATTCATTCAGTGCCTATGTGTAAGCGTTCATTTTAAATTGTATGCACGCGTCACTCAATATTACAATAACTCCCTCATTGAACATTGTTTACACTTATATAAGTTTTGTTAATTAAAAAAAACGTTTGTTGCTGACGTTGCAAAAACTTGGGCTCAATTGAGCTCGTGCCGCTCCTTTGTGCTAAAGATACCCCATTAACAGCCGCGAGCGCCGATTTTCACCTCCAGCTCCACGCGCTTGACTGGATAGTTTATTATGACCGAAAACTCTCTTTGCGGTTACGGGTGTGGGGTGTAGGGGAAAAGTTGGGTATCACACCATTTGCTACAAGCACGCAATATTTATTTATGGAGAAAAAGAAATATTTGTTTTGAGAGGCTTTCATGTGCGAACAAACATTAATGCTCCTGATTACAAGCACGCAATATTTATCTATGGGAACCCCTCCCACACCCCACACCCTACACCCGAAAAGCAGCGCTCTGACAGCGCCTGAGTAACTTAATTATTTCGCCTAAGATTGATTAAATAATCTTTACACTCAGCAAGGCTAGACCTAGAGCCACAGATGTTGTCAAGACAGCAACAACTACCCATTTGCTCATCACGCGCATCTGTAGTTCCACGCTCCGCAGCTTTCGTTCCATATCTTCAATGAAAGATAGAGCTAGCAGCCTGTCGGAGAAAAGTTTAAGCTGTCGCCATGAGGACATTTAAGCGCCTCAAGTTGAAGGCTAGACAGACGAGACACCACTCGCCCGCTGCTTTGGTCAACCCTCGCAAGGAAAACT
>JAABUX010003823.1_pt1 | contig 19599 bp, 12 predicted proteins | sample 5561851 | NCBI WGS metagenome assembly JAABUX01 (sample SAMN10711883, study PRJNA513361) | rock metagenome | isolation source: Antarctica rocks | place: Antarctica: Victoria Land, Richard Nunatak red sandstone | collected 2016-01-03 | reverse complement strand
CGCCCACGAAGTGGGCCTGGCGATCCTGGAACCGCTGCGTGAGCTCGACGAGGTGGCCTACCTGCGCTTCGCGAGCGTCTACCGCGGCTTTGAGTCCCTGGCGGACTTCGAGGCCGAGATCACTGCGCTACGCGCCTCCCAGCCGCCGGCGCACGACAGCGGGCCACCCGGCCGGCTCGTGCCCAGCGGCTGAGCCCAGCTCCCAGCACGCGTTCCCGGCCTGATTCAGGCGTCCAGACGAATGCCGCGCCACGCGCGGTTGTTGTACCTCACATAGCCCCGGAAGGAACCAGCACATGACGGAGACGGTCAGCGGAACGGCCCGGCGCCCCCGTGCGAACGCACGGTTGAGTATCGAGCGGATCTACACCACCGCCGGCGTGCACCCCTATGACGAGACCGACTGGGAGCGCCGCGACGTCGTCATGACCAACTGGCGCGACGGCTCGGTCAACTTCGAGCAGCGGGGCGTCGAGTTCCCCGAGTTCTGGTCGGTCAACGCGGCGAACATCGTCACCACCAAGTACTTCCGCGGCGCCGTCGGGGCCGAAAACCGCGAGTGGTCGCTCAAGCAGCTGATCAACCGGGTCGTCGGCACCTACGTCGCCGCTGGCAGCAAGCACGGCTACTTCGCCACCCCAGAGGATGCCCAGCTCTTCGAGCACGAGCTGACCTGGATGCTGCTGCACCAGGTGTTCAGCTTCAACTCGCCGGTCTGGTTCAACGTCGGAACCAGCGCCCCGCAGCAGGTCTCGGCGTGCTTCATCCTCGCCGTGGACGACACGATGGACGCGATCTTGAACTGGTACCGCGAGGAGGGCCTGATCTTCAAGGGCGGCTCCGGCGCCGGTCTGAACCTCTCCCGGATCCGCTCCTCCAAGGAGCTGCTCAGTTCGGGTGGCACGGCCAGCGGCCCGGTCAGCTTCATGCGCGGCGCCGACGCCTCCGCAGGAACCATCAAGAGCGGTGGCGCCACCCGGCGGGCGGCGAAGATGGTCGTGCTCGACGTCGACCATCCCGACATCGAGGAGTTCATCGAGACCAAGGCGCGCGAGGAGGACAAGATCCGCGCGCTGCGCGACGCCGGGTTCGACATGGACCTCGGCGGCAAGGACATCGTCAGCGTCCAGTACCAGAACGCGAACAACTCGGTACGGGTGAGCGATGAGTTCATGCGCGCAGTCGACCAGGCCAAGGAGTTCGCCCTGCGCGGGCGGCTCGACGGCCGGGTCATCGAAACGGTGGACGCCAAGACGCTGTGGCGCAAGCTCGCCCTGGCGGCCTGGGAGTGCGCCGACCCGGGCATCCAGTACGACGACACGATCAACGACTGGCACACCAACCCGGAAACCGGCCGGATCACTGCCTCCAACCCGTGCTTCCCCGCCGACCAGCGTGTGGTGACCGACGTCGGGCTCGTGCGGATCGGGGACCTGGTGGGCCGAGCGGCCGCCGGCGAGACGTTCCACGTTTACACCAACGACCTGACCAGCGACGTCGAGCCCGTCGACCGCGTCGAGGCGAACGCTCCCGTGCAGTACATGGTGACCGGCACGAAGGAGGTGCTGGAGCTGCGCTTCAGCGACGGCTCCCGGCTTCGGTGCACGCCGAACCACCGGCTCTGGACAGCTGCAGGGTGGGTACGCGCGGAGGACCTCGGCCACGGCGATCGCGTCACGAAGTCACTGCAGCGAGCGGATCGCTCGGCGGCCTCGCTCGCTCTGCCTGCGCCGGCGCTTGCTGCCGGTCGGGCGGCTCGTGCCCTCAAGGCCCTGAATCTGCCCGAGAAGTGGGATGGGGAGTTCGCTCACTACCTGGGATGGCTCGTGGGAGACGGTTGCGTCACGGCGGACGCGGTCGTCTCGGTGTACGGCAACGAGCAGGACCGCGAGACGCTGCTCGAGCGACACCTCGATGTCGTCGAGGCGATGACCGGTCACCGCAGCAAGCCCAGCCTTCAGGCGAACGGGACTCACCAGGTCCGGGTCACGCGCGATGGAGTCCGGACATTCTTGACGGCCCTGGGTGTCAGTACGGGCCGGTCGTCCACCAAGGTCGTCCCGCAGGCCATCTTCGAGGTGCCTGAGTTCGCGCTGGTTGCCTTCCTGCGCGGACTGTTCGACGCAGACGGCTGCGTCGTCGACCAGGAAGTCAAGGGGACCGGCTACGTCGGCTTGGGTAGCCGGAGCGAGGAACTCGCACTGGGCGTGCAGGAACTCCTGGCCTCGCTCGGCATCCGAGCCTCGATCTACCAGATGGCCACCAAGACCGACTCCTTCTCCTACACACGCAAGGACGGCTCGTTCGCCTCCTACTCCGCAGACGGTCCGAGCTACGACCTGCGGATCACCGGCCACGGCATCGCGCGCTACCAGGCGCTGATCGGCTTCAGCCTGCCGAGCAAGGCAGCCAAGCTCGCGCATGTGGTTGCCGAGCACGGGGTCTACGCGGTCGACGAGACCATTTCGCTGCGGTCCCGTGTCTCCACCGGCTTCGAGACGACCTACAACCTCACCGAGCCGCGCAACCACAGCTACATCGTCAGCGGGATCGTGGTCGCAAACTGCAGTGAGTACATGTCTCTGGACAACTCCTCCTGCAACCTCGCCTCGCTCAACCTCATGACGTTCCTTCGCGAGGACGGCACGTTCGAGGCCAAGAAGTTCGCCAAGTCCGTCGAGCTGATCATCACCGCGATGGACATCTCGATCTGCTTCGCCGACTTCCCGACCGAGCCCATCGCTGCCACGACCCGGGCCTACCGACAGCTCGGCATCGGCTACGCCAACCTCGGCGCGCTGCTCATGGCGACGGGCCATGCGTACGACTCCGACGGCGGCCGAGCCCTGGCTGGCGCGATCACCTCCCTCATGACCGGTACGGCGTACAAGCGGTCGGCGGAGCTCGCCGCCATGGTCGGGCCGTACGAGGGCTACGCCCGCAACGCCGACGCGCACAAGCGGGTCATGCGCAAGCACGCCGCGGCGAACGACGCGGTGCGGGCCGTCGGGGCAGATGACGCGCGGATCCTGCACGAGGCGACGAAGGCCTGGCAGGCCTGCCTGGCCGCCGGGGAGGTCAACGGCTACCGCAACGCCCAGGCCAGTGTGATAGCGCCGACTGGCTGCCTGATAGCCGAGACCCTGGTTACCTCAGATCGCGGCCTGGTTCGGCTGTCCGAGATTGGCGATCTGTACGGAGCGCGCTGGCAGGACGCCGACGTCCAGGTAGCGACCGACGAGGGTCCGCGGCAGGCGACGCAGTTCTTCGTCAACGGTGAGGAGCCGACGCGACGCATCGTGACCACGGGCGGTTACACGATCCAGGGCACCTATGGCCACCGGGTCAAGGTCGTCGAGCCGGACGGCACCTGGGCCTGGAAGCGGCTCATGGACGTTGCGGCGGGTGATGTCGTGCCCGTGCAGATGGACACCGTCGTCGGCAACCCCCGCCGGGTGCCGTTGCCGGTGCTGGACCAGGCGTACTACGCCGACGATCGGCGCACCGTCGTCCCCGAGGCCGTGGACGTCGAGTTGGCCGAACTGGTGGGCTACTTCATGGGCGACGGCAGCCTGCACGCGAAGGGTCTGCGGTTCTGCGTGGCCGACAACGACATCGATGTCGTCGGTCGCCTGCAGGTGCTGGGCAAGCAGCTGTTCGGTCTCGAGCCGCACGTGGAGGGACGGGAGGGCTACCAGGAGATCGCCTTCCACTCAGTCCGGCTGGCGCGCTGGTGGCAAGCCGCCGGATTCGCCAAGACGCTTCCTGGCGAAGGCCACGAGGGCAACGGTTGGGTGCCGCATATCCCCGCTGCCATCCGCGAGACCAACAATCGGGACGTCTCCGCCGCCTTCCTGCGTGGGTTGTTCGAAGCCGACGGGACCGTGCAGGCGGGGGTGCCCTCGGTCTCGACCGCGCACCGATCGTTCGCTGCAGATGTGCAGTCGCTGCTGCTCACCCTTGCGCTGCCGACGACTCTGCGCGAGACCGCCAGTGGCTTCGGTGGTCCGGTCTTCCAGGTGCGTCTGCGGAATCTGGAGCATGCCGTCATGTACGGCGACGTCGTCGGCTTCCTCGGCGGTCGCAAAGCCCGGCTGCTTGCTGTGGAGGCGTCGCAGACGGGCAACCGGGATCTGGTCCGGCTTCCCGCCCAGTTGTGGGCGGCGCTGGTCCCCGTCGGTCATGCGCGGCGGAGCGAGGTGCTGCAGAACCTCCGCCGGACAGCCGGCGTTCCACGATCGACCGCGGAGGGCTTGTACCGCGAGACCCGCAGTCCTGAGCTCAGGCGCGCGCTGGACTTCGTGTTCGAGGTCGTTGCGGCTAATGAGGACGGCGGCCTTCAGCCCACCTACGACCTGTCGGTCCCGGACAATGTCACCTACGTCGCCAACGGTTTCGTGAGCCACAACACCATCGGCTTGATGATGGACTGCGACACCACCGGCTTGGAGCCTGATCTCGCGCTGGTGAAGTTCAAGAAGCTCGTCGGCGGCGGCTCGATGCAGATCGTCAACCAGACGGTGCCGCGTGCGCTACGTGCTCTGGGTTACCAGGAGGAGTCGGTCGAGGCGATCGTCGAGTTCATTGCCGAGCACGGCCACGTCGTCGACGCGCCGGGGCTCAAGCGCGAGCACTACATCGTCTTCGACTGCGCCATGGGCGTGCGCTCGATCAGCCCGATGGGTCACGTCACGATGATGGCGGCGATCCAGCCGTTCGTGTCCGGCGCGCTTTCCAAGACGGTGAACCTGCCGGCGGAGGCGAGCGTCGAGGACGTCGAGCAGGTCTACTTCCAGGGCTGGAAGCTCGGCCTGAAGGCGCTGGCGATCTACCGCAACAATTCCAAGGTCGGCCAACCGTTGCAGGACAAGAAGGGCTCGACCCCCGCAGCGGCCGGGGACGTCGTGGTCGCAACCCGGCCGACCCGCAAGCGCCTGCCCAAAAGCCGTACCGGTCAGACAATCTCGTTCTCGATCTCCGGTGCCGAGGGCTACATGACCGCCAACGCCTACGAGGACGGCACCCTCGGCGAGGTCTTCATCAAGATGAGCAAGCAGGGGTCGACGCTGGCCGGCGTCATGGACGCGTTCTCGGTGTCCATCTCCATCGCCCTGCAGTACGGCGTGCCGCTGGAGACCTACGTGGCGAAGTTCACCAACATGCGCTTCGAGCCGGCCGGCATGACCGACGACGCCGACATCCGCATCGCCCAGTCGATCATGGATTACCTGTTCCGTCGGCTGGCGCTGGACTACCTCGCGTACGACACCCGCGCGGAACTCGGCATCTTCACCGCCGCAGAGCGGGCCGCTACCGTGGCCGGGTCGTACGGGTCGTCGGGCGCCGTCCAGGATGAGCTCGACGTCGAGGGCTTGGCGCAGTCGGTTCCGGTGGCCGCCGCCCCGGCGCCCGCCCATGTCGGGTCGTCGATCGAGTTGCTGGAGGCCCAGCAGGGTTCGGTGGCCGACGCGCCGCTGTGCATGACCTGTGGCGTCAAGATGCGCCCTGCCGGGTCGTGCTATGTGTGCGAGAGCTGTGGCAGCACCAGCGGCTGCAGCTGACAGTCGGGTGCCCGGACGGTGTCACCACCCTGAGCTGGGTGATGCACCGTAGTGTTAGTGGTACTCGCACGCGAATGTCGGGGCATCGGTGCGTTCACGGTCGAGACGTTGCCAAGCCAAAGGCGTCTGGCAACGCGCACTGCCTCTCGGCATGGCCCACCTCGAGGTCGTCGCCTTGCTGGAATGCAGTCAAGCAGACGCCGCGGCTGGCCTGGCGACGCTCCGCCAGTGGTCGCTGCCGCTGAGTACGGTCTGCAGGTGGTTCAGGGCCGAGTGGTGCTTGTCCCGTACGACCCCGCCTGGGTGACCGCCTTCGAGGTGGAACGTGAGGTGCTGCGAGCAGCCCTACAGCCGTGGTTGCGCGGTGGTGTGGAGCACATCGGATCCACGTCGATACCGGGCCTCGCCGCCAAGCCGATCATCGACATGCTGGCCGGTGTCGCGGACTTCAGGAAGGCGAGCGCTGCGGAGGGAGCGCTGCACGACCTGGGCTATACGTGGGCAGAGCATCGGCCCCATGAGGCGCTCTACTTCTTCAAACCGCACGTGCCGGTCGAGCAGTGGTGGCAGAGGACACGCCACCTCCACCTCACCGAGACCACCAGCACCCTGTGGCGGGAGCGCCTCGCCTTTCGTGATGCGCTACGCAACAACCGGGACCTGCTTCAGCAGTACCAGAATCTGAAGGAGGATCTTGCCGCAGACCATGTGGACGGCGAGCACTACACCGCCGGCAAGCACGACTTCGTCCGCAGGGTCCTCGCCTCCGTCGGCGTGCCGCTCGTTGACTGGCGCGCCGCGCTTGCGGCGCGCGAGGTGTAGGTCGTCCCCAACCCGAGCCTGGCCGGTTCTCAGGCGGTGACCGCCGCGGAGCGGAACACGTCGGTGGGCATGGGGTGCCGGAGGCGCCAGGTCACCGCCATAGGTCGCTCGCCCTCGTGCGAGACGTAGGACGCCGGGCCGAGGCAGCGGAACGGCCGCGGCCCACCCCAGTCCGACGTCTTGAGCTCACGGGCCAGGATCAGCACGTGCGAACCCTGCTCGCGGTGGTGGACGTACCGCTGCCCCGTCGCGGAGGCCAGCGCCGTCGCGTTCTGGGACTCCCAGTGGAACAGCTCGGGGCTCAGGGCGAAGTCGCGGTACATCGTGCGCGGCGAATAGTCGCGTTCGCTCTTGCGCAACGTCACGAAGAAGGTGTCGGTCTGGACCGGCTCGGACCAGACCACACCGGCGACGAAGGCCGACGGCTTGCGGGTGAAGCTGGCCCAGTCCAGGGCTGCGAGGGCCTCTTCCCGGCTGTAATGCGCGTTCGTCCGCATCGTCACCTGCTGCAGGCCGGCTTCCAGCGGTCCGCTCACGTGCTCGGCGGCGGCGAGTGCGACACCGAGGACCTGTCGGAACTCATCTCGGGCGCCCGGCGTCGAGGCAAGCACGTCGAAGCCCTGTTGGTAGTCGCTGAAGCCGCCCCCGTGGGGCCAGAGCGAGAAGAACAGCATGCGCGCGAAGCGCTGCTCCCGCTGCGGCAGGTCGGCGTAGACGACGCTGTCACCGACCAGGCGCAGGTACACACTCGCTCGCTCGGGGTCATCGACGTGCGCGAGCGCGCTGGACCGCTTCAGCAGCTGCTCGTCCGCGGGCGCGGGAGATGGAGCCGGCATCCCGGCGGCCCGGCGCAGACCGGTCCAGGATCCGAAGCGGAACACGTCCGCCAGCTCCCGACCGCTCTCCTGCAGCCACGCGGCCAGCTCCAGGTCGCCGTGCGTGCGCACCTCCGCGACCACCTCCTTGCGGGACAGCCGCAGCTGCCGCCGGACGTTGTCGAGCACGACTTGTCGGGCGACCTGGTCGAGCACGAGCTCACACCCGGACGGCAGGAAGCCGAAACCGGCCTCGAGCTGCCGCTCCAGCCCAGTCCGGCTCGTACCGGTCAATGCGCGGTACTTCAGGTCGAAGCGGAATTCACGGCGCTGCTGACCGATGAAGTCGAGCACGGTCAGCACGGGCTTGTCCGCCGTACGGCGGAGCCCTCGGCCAAGCTGCTGCAGGAAGACCGTCGCGCTCTGCGTCGGCCGGAGCAGCAACAGCGTGTCGACGTCCGGCACGTCGAGACCTTCATTGAACAGGTCGACGGCGAACAACACGTTGACCTTGCGGTCCCGCAGGTCCCGCAGTGCGGCTGCACGATCCGGCGCGGAGGTTCCCGCGGAGACGGCGCGGGCGGGGATGCCGGCGTCGGAGAACCGCTGCGCCATGTACTCCGCATGTCCCACCGAGACGCAGAAGCCCAGCGCCCGCATCGCCAGCAGATCGGGCACCTTGTCCCGCAGCTCGCGCAGGACGATGCGGACCCGGGCGTCGTCACCGGTGAACATGCGCTCGAGCGCCATCGCGTCGTACTCCCGCGTCGCCACTCCAGTCGGCTGAGGTCGGTCGCGTCGCTGACGCCGAAGTAGTGGAACGGGCAGAGCAGGTCGTTCTCGAGGGCGTCCCACAGCCGAAGCTCCACGGCAGCGCGGCCGTCGAAGAACGAGCGGACGTCGATGCCGTCGGTGCGCTCCGGTGTCGCGGTCAGCCCGAGTAGCTCCTTGGGCTGAAGGTGCTCGAGCAGGCGCCGGTAGGACGCGGCCTCGGCGTGGTGGAACTCATCGACGACGACCACGTCGAAGTGCTCCGGCGAGAGTTGCTGCACGCCGTACGCCGCGAGGCTCTGCACGCTCGCGAAGACGTGGCGCCACCGCTCAGGTCGCTCACCGCCGACGTACAGCTCGCCGAAGGAGCCGTCGGCCAGCACCTCCCGGTAGGTCCGCAACGACTGCTGCAGGATCTCCTTTCGGTGGGCGACGAACAGCAGCGCCGGGCGATGCGGCAGACGCGCGTAGTCGAGCGCCGCGACGACGGTCTTGCCGGTGCCGGTTGCGGCGACGACCAGGTTGCGGTTCCGGTCGTGCAGCTCGCGCTCGAGCTGGAGCCGGTCCAGGATCATCTGCTGATGCGGGTAGGGACGGACCTCCAGGCCGCTCACGGAAAAGGTGACCGTGCTCCGGTCCTGCGTGCCCGCCGCGATCGAGAGCGCCTGGTCGAGCCGCTCGGCGTCGGTCTCCGGGTCGTAGTCGACGAAGGCGCGGTCGGACCAGTACGAGTCGAAGGTGGCCTCGAACTTGGTGAGCAGCTCGGGAGTGTGCGAGCCCGCGAGTTTCACGTTCCACTCCAGGCCGTCCAGCAGAGCGGCCCGGCTCAGGTTCGACGAGCCGATGTAGGCCGTGCCGTAGCCCGTGGCGCGCCGGAACAGCCAGGCCTTGGCGTGCAGCCGGGTCGACCGCGTCTCGTAGTTGACCTTGACCTGCGCCCCGAAGTCGCGCACCAGCCGGTCCAGCGCGGTGTAGTCCGTCGCACCCATGTACGTCGTGGTGATGACCCGCAGCGGCACTCCTCGAGCCCGCAGGTCCAGCAGCTCGGCCTCGAGCACCCGGAGCCCGTACCACTTCACGAAGGCGCACAGCAGGTCCACGCCGTCCGCGGTCGCCAGTTCCGCCCGCAGCTCGGAGCCCAGCTTGGGATCCGACCTCGCGTTGGTCAGGAGCGCCGGACGCGACAGCGGTACGGCGGGGCGCGTCTGCAGCAGCCGCCACACGCCGGGCTGCTCTTGCTGGGCGGCGGCCAGCAGCTGCTGCGGGCCCGGTTCGACGACGTCGCCCTCCAGCTGCGCGAGCAGGCGGTTGACCGCGGCCACCCGCTCCCCAGCCGGCAGCCGTAGCAGTGCCTGCGTCGTCCGCCGGCCGACGAAATCGCCGAGTACATCGGCCTGCTCGGTCTCGTCCACGGGCCGGATCGTGGTACGGAACCCCTGCAGGCGATCGGCCAGGGCCTCGGTCAGCAGGGACTCGTAGATCCCGCTCGCGAAGGCTGGGTCGGGCACGGGGCGCAGCTTGGCACGGATCGGGTTGCGCGTTGAGCGCGCGACCCCGGCGCCGGCACGTGAGGGGGTGGAGAGGTCAGCCTCGCCGACTAGCGGCGCGCATCGACCGCCCGCTGGACCACCTCGAGGTCGGCGCCGTCCAGGCCCCTGTCCGGCTGCGGGCCGACCGTGACGATGCCGGCGCTGCGAGCCCAGTCCGCGTACGGGTTGCCGTCGCCGCGCAGCTCGTCGTCGACCCAGATCACCGGCCGGTCGGGCTCCTCGGCCACCACCCGTCGTACGACATCGAGCTTCCACCAGCGCCCGGTCAGCTCGTCCGGGGCGGCGGCCGTGACCTGCGCCAGCGACGGAGCCGACAGGTCCGAGGGCGAGCCCTGCTCGTCGTGGGTGCCGGCGACAGTCAGCGCGGGCGTGCCGAGCAGCCCGCGCAGGCCGTTGTTGGCGTCATGCCCCCAGGTCGTGAGCCACTGCAGCTCGACGAGCCCCTGGTCGTGCCAGCTCGTCAGGCGGGTGATCACCGTAGGGGACCAGCGGATCGTCCAGGTCCGGCCGTTGGCGTCAGCCGTCCCCGTGCGCCAGTCGGGCCACACCGCCTCGTCCGGCGCGAGGGTGACGGCGTTAAGGACCCCGTCCACGTCCAGCAGCAGCAGCGGTGTCATGGGCGTCCAGTCAAGCGCACGTCGCGCACCGCCGTCGCGTCGGCCGGCATGGTTAGCGTTGGCGGGATGAACATCGTGCTCGAGGAGCTGCGCCGCTGGGACGTCGAGCGGCTCGCCCGGCTGCTCCGCCTGCGACCGGCGCTGATGGCGGCGACCAGCCTGGAACAGCTGGCGCGGGCGGTGAGCAGCACGGCCTTCGAGGCGGTGCAGGACCTTCCGTCGCCCCAGCGCCAGGTCCTCGAGGCCGTCTCGCTGCTTGCGCAACCGGTCACCGTCGAGGACCTCGGCTTGCTCGACCCGGGACACGACGTGCAGGCCGAGCTGCGCCTGGTGGTCGCGGACCTGCAGGACCGCTTCCTGCTGCAACCCGGCGACCCCGTGCTCCGGACCGTCGGTCCACTCGCACAGTTCCTGCAGCACCCGCTCGGCTTCGGGCGACACGTCGACGCCGCCCACGAGCAGATCTCCTACTACGAGCTGTGCGACCTGGTCCAGGCCTTCGGGCGGCCCCGGCCGAAGAGCCGGGCCGAAGGGCTCAGCGCCCTGCGCGCGGCGTTCTCCGACACCGCGGTCCTGCGCGAGCTGCTGGAGCAGCTGCCCGACGACGCCCGGGCGCTGCTCGAACGGGTGGACCGGGACGGTCCGCTGATCAGCTTTCCAGGCGTGGATCCCTACCAGCGGTTGCTGCCCGAGGACGACGGCCTGCTCGCCCTGGTCACCTCCGGCCTGCTCGCGGTCGTCGGCGTGAGTCGCGTCGAGATCCCCTTCGAGGTGGGCCTGGCGCTGCGCCGACCGACCATCACGACCTGGCGCCTTTCTGGGCCGCTGCCCGGCGTACCGGTCGATCAGGACCAGGTCGACGCGGCATGCGGGGTGGCCCTGGTGGAGCTCCTGGACGGCGTCAGCGCACTGATGCGCCGGCTCGACGCCGCGCCCGCCGCCCTGCTGGCCAGCGGGGCGCTGGGCATCAAGGAGCTGCGGGCGCTGGCGGCCGAGGTCGGCGAGCCGTCGACCTGCGCGCTGCTGCTTGCCCTGCTCGACCAGCTCGGCCTGGTGACCAAGACCCGCAAGGACCTGCGGGCGACGAGCGCCTGGGCGGCGTGGTCCCAGCAGGGCGAGGCCGAGCGCTGGACCGACCTGGTACGGGCCTGGCTCGCGCTCGTCGACCTGCCGGCCAGCCGGCCGGGCAGCCCGCGCCGGTTGAAGGCACCTCTGTCGTTCGCCTACGACCCGCGGGCTCCCCGCGATCGCCTGCGCGCGCTCAGGCTGCTGTCCAGCTCGCCCGCGGACACCTCCTACGACGGGCTCGCCTGGCTGGATCGCTGGACCTGGCGCTGGGCCCCGGCGCGACTGAGCGCGTACGACGCGGCCGGGCGGCTGCCGGACCAGGAGCTGCGCGCCGACGTCCTGCACGAGGCCGAGCTGCTCGCGCTGCTGGCCGACGGCGCCGCCACGCCGCTCGTGCGGGCGCTGCACGGCGATGTCGCTGCGGCCATCGGCTCGCTCGCGGCGGCTGGGGCGAGCTCCGTGCGGGCGCAGGCCGACATGACGTTGGTCTGCACCGGTACGCCCTCGCGCCGGATGCGGGCGGCGCTGAACCGGCTGGCCTCGGTCGAGCAGTCCGGCCGGGCCACGGTGTGGCGGCTGTCTGAGCAGTCGCTGAGCGTGGCGTACGACGAGGGGGACGGGCCTACGGAGGTCCTCGCCGTGCTCGAGCGGTACGCCGGGACGCTGCCCCAGGCGATGGCCTACCTGGTCCGGGATGCGCACCGCAGGCACGGCCGGGTGCGCGTCGGCGCCGCCAGTTCCTACGTCGTCGTCGAGGACGACGCGCTGTTGACCGAGGCGCTGGGCAGCAAGGGCAACGCGGCGGGGGTCAAGGGGCTGCGCGAGCTCGGGCTGCGCCGGGTGGCCCCGGGGGTCGCCGTGTCCCGCGGATCGGTGTCCGCGACGGTCGAGGCCCTGCGCCTGCTCGGCGTCCCGGCCGTCACCGACGCCGCCGTCGAGGCTGCTGTGCCGGCCGCTGCCAGACCGCGGCGCTCGACGCCGCCGCGCCGTCAGCCGCTTCCAGCCGTGCCGCCGCTCGACGTCTCGGACCGCGCTGCCGCGCACGCCCGTGCACTGCTCGGCTGAGCCGCACCCCGCGTACGCCCGGCAGCGCGTCGAGCCCGTTGTGAGCCGCACACCGCGTACGCCCGTAGTTCCGTGATCATCAGAAGCATCGCTGCGTAGGGCCGCCCGAGAACGCCCCCCTGGCCATCGGACCTTCTGATGATCAAGGCAGTGCGACCGGATGAGCCGCGCCGAGCTGTCCGCGGTGCGCTGCGGGGCCGGCTACGGCAGCGGACCGTTGTAGTGCAGGACGTCGATACCACGGTGGTAGTCGATGGCGTAGATCGTGCGGCCGTCCTTCGCCCAGTGGGGGGCTGAGGTGCTGCCGCCGAGCGGCTCGAAGAAGCCGACCTCGGTGATCTTGCCGGACGAGCTGATCCGCTTGATGCGGGTGCCGTTCTCGTAGCTGGCGAGGGCCACCAGGCCGCCGTTGTGGAACGCCGGCTGCGGCTCGAACCAGTGCGAGGAGCAGCCGAAGGAGTAGCCGCCGTCCGGCGGGTTGCCGTCGACGTACTGCCCGGAGTGCGGGCGCACCTGGTCGGCGAAGGTGAAGCTCGGGTGCTGGGCAGTGCCGCCGACGAGGAAGGTGGAGAAGGCGCCGGCGGTCGGGGTGCAGACCCCGGTGAAGTTGGTCTCGCCGCCCGACAGCATGATCTTGTCGGTGCCCCCTCGAGCCCACTCGACGCCGTGGATGAAGCGGGTCCGGTCGTCGGGGGCCCTGCTGTAGTCGGCCGTGGCCAGTAGCGCCGGGCGGGTGATCGAGCCGCCGTCGGCCTGGTTGACCGAGATCAGCGCCATCGGCTGGCAGGCCGTGAGCAGCACGCCCGGCCGCAGCTGCACCTGGTGGTGGCACGAGGCCTCGGTCACCCCGTACCGCGCCTTCAGCGCCGTCTGCCAGTTGGTCGACAGCAGCGTCGCCCGGTGCCGGGTCAGCGCCTGGCGGGCGTCGGTGACGCGGCCGCTGGAACCGTAGAAGTAGGCGCAGGACTGACCGGCGACTGTGAGGCAGGTGGAGGTGTGGTCCCCGGCGCCCCCCACGGCGGCGACCTGGACAGGCGTCGCTTTGTGGCGGACGTCGAACAGCGCGAGGCAGTTGGCCTTGTACGTGCTCGGGGTCGTCGCGGCCGGTGTGCACGGGCCGGCAACGGTCACGGTCGAGGTCTGGCCGGAGATGCCGAGCAGCGAGCCGTCGGTCGGCACCTGCTCGTTCTCGAACTCGACGTCGAGGTTGACCGCGCCGACCTGGACCGGCGAGGTCGGCGTGGAGATGTCGTAGATCTCCAGGTCCTTGGTGCTGGTGACGTAGAGGAAGTTGCCGACGACCCGGGCGCCGACGCCGTCGGCCGGCAGCGGGATGCGGTGCAGCAGCGAGACGTTCGGGCTGGCGACGTAGTCCGGTCCGACGACCGGCGCGCCGGCGGCCGGGTGCGCGAACGCGCCGGCCGCCTGCCGGGCGAGCACATCGGCGAGCAGCGCTGTGGCCGCAGGAGTGGACGGCCCGGGCTGCGTGGTCGCCTTGCGGACGTCCGTACCGGGCGTCAGGCCGTTGGCGGCCTGCTGGTCGGCGGCGTAGGCAGTGAGCGTGGCGACGAGCCCCACCCCGACGGCTGCAGCGAGGACGGAGCGGACGCGGGACGGACGGCGCGGCATGCAGGACCCTTCGACGGCTGGGGCAGTGAAGGAGGACTTCGACGCCGCCGACGCGGTTCCTGCCGGCGCGAGCAAAGAGAGCGCAGTGCGCTGAGCTCCCCTCACCCAGCACGCGCCGACGGGGTCCCGGACGGTTCGCCCGGCCCGTCAGCAGAGGCGGCCCTAGCCGACGGCCACGTCGTCGTACCTGGTGTAGGTGGCGTCACCGGTGTAGTTGTCGTCGCGGTTCGACAGGGTCAGCGTGTAGCTGTGCCCGGCCGTGACGGCGGCGCTGACCTTGGCCCAGGCCACCGAGGCGGCGCAGGTCTTGGGCAGCACCGTCGTGGTGACGCCGGTCGTGTTGTCGCGCAGTGTCGCGGTCGACCAGTCGTAGGTGACCGTGTCCGGGCAGGAGCTCTCCCACCAGAACGACAGGCCGGACGAGCCGGTGCGGGCCGTGAAGGTCTGCGCGATCGAGGACAGCCCGTTGGTCGGGCTGCTCGACCCGAGCAGCGCCGAGTAGCTGCCCGTGTGGCCGACCGTGCTGATGCCGGTACGGGCCCCGCTGGAGGTCCAGCCCGTCAGCGAACCGGTCTCGAACCCGCCGTTGGTGATCGCCGAGGTGCCGGACGCTGCGGTGACGCTGATCGTGAAGATCGTCGTGTGCGTCGCGGAGGTCGACGTGCCCGTGACCGTGACCGGGTAGCTCCCGGCCGGCGTGCTGGCCGAGGTCGAGATGTTCAGGCTCGACGAACTCCCCGCCGTGACGGAGGCGGGGGAGAAGCTCGCCGTGGCGCCGCACGGCAGACCGCTGGCGGACAGGTTCACCGTCTGCGCCGTACCGCTGGTCACGGCCGTGGTGACCGTGGTCGTGGCGGAGGCGCCCTGCGCGGCGGTGCCGGACGTCGGTGAGGCCGCGATCGAGAAGTCGTTCGCCGTCGTGGCGCCGCAGCTCGGCAGCGCGAAGTGCCCGATACGGGTGTGCCAGTTGAAGGTGCCGCTGCTGGCGAGGTACTCCGAGGTGAACCAGAAGGTGCAGTCGTCGGAGGGGTCGATGCTCATGCTGGCGTAGTCGCCCCAGCGGGTCAGCGTCCCGGTCTGCGAACCGCCGCCGCTGACCAGCGAGCCCTCGCCCGCGGTCATGGTGCCGAGCGCATCGGTGGCCGCACGGCCGGTGTAGCGGATGCTCGGGAAGCTGGTGCTGCTCGAGGTCGAGTAGCCCATCGCGATGCCGCCGGTCTTGTCCATGGCGGCGCTGCCCATCCAGCGGTAGGAGGCGTCCGGCGCATACGTGCCCTGCTGGTAGATCGTCGGCGCGGTCGGGTTGCGCAGCTCGTACCAGCGCACGGCGGTCGAGGTGCCCGCGACCACCGAGTGGGTCAGTACGATCGACTCGGTGCCGCCGTGGTTGCGGTAGGACAGGTGGTACATCAGCCGGTCGGCCAGCGAGTCGAGCTTGTTGGTCGTCCCGCTCTGCGGGATGCAGGTGCCGCCGCCGCAGGCCTGCGAGAACGCCGCGGTGGCAAGGCTTGTCGGGCCGGTAAACGTGCTGTTGGCCGGGGTGGCCCAGTCGACGTGGAACTTCCAGGCCGCCAGTGTGGAGGCGGTCGCACCGATCGCGACGTGCAGCGCCGGTTCACCGGCCGGCGGCGCCGTCCCGCCGGCGTTGTCGACGGGCAGCAGACCGCCGTACGACGTGCTGGTGGTGAAGCACTGCTGGGTGGCTGCGGCGCCGGTCAGCATCTTGGCCCGGTCCATCGCACAGGACTGCGCGCCCTTGAAGGTGTTGCCGCTGAACTGGTTGTAGGTGACGTAGTAGGCGTCCGGCCAGACCCCGAGCTTGGGGTAGTCGGGGAAGTTCGCGTACTGGAAGGAGTACCGGTAGTAGGACCCGGTCGCGTCCCCGGTTGTGGAGACCGCGAGGCACTCGAAGTAGGGGCCGCTGGTGGAGGCCGCGTTGGCGAACTGCGCGATGATCCAGCGCCCGGCGGCCCGGTCGTAGCGCACAACCGCGTCGCCGTCGTCGGTGGTCTGGCAGGCCCCGCCGAAGCCGCTGAACAGCGTGTTGGTGAGCACCGGCCCGTACAGCACGCCGCCGGTCTTATTGAACACCGCGAAGCCGCTGTTGACGGTCTGCACGACCTGCGTCGGCCCGACCGCGGCGTCGGTGTCCGGCGGGGCCGACTGCACGGTGAAGCCGGCGAGGCCGGCGCCGACGCCCTCGAAGGCGGCCGAGGTGGGGGCAGCGAGCGTCGAGGGTGTGGTCTGCAGCGCCGTGTCCGGTCGGTTGTCGCCGGCCTTCTGCGGCAGGCCGGCGTCGCGCTTGTCGAAGTGCTCCTTCTTGCCCTTCTTGGCCTCGGCGGTCGGCGGCGCGCCTGTGTACGACGACAGCGGCGCGGAGGTGTCGTGTGCGACTGCGGGTCCGCTGTCGCCGTGTCCGGCGCCGACGGCGGCCTGTGCTGGAGCGGGGAGGGCGAGGGGGAGCAGGGTCAGGGCGGCCGCGGTGGCGGTGCCGACGAGCAGGGAACCGACCCGGGTACGGGTTCGGCGGGGTGCGATCAAGGGGGTGGCCTCTCACTGCCCGTCCAGGAGACGGGTCCGACCCGCTCTCCGGGTGGGCGGCGGCGCCGCGGTGGCGCAAGCCTTCCTACCGGGGGGCTGTTAGGCAAGAGTGCGGCCGGGAGGGATCACAGCGATGAGCGAACACCACGGACCGGGGCCGCGACTGCGCCCAAGGCAGAGCCCGGATGCCGGGCTCGTCGGCGCGCCGTTCCCCGACCTCGAGCTGCCCGATCACGACGGCATCACGCGGAGGCTCTCCTGGCTGGCGGACGGCGACCCGCTGGTCCTGCAGACCTTCCGCGGCCCGTGGTGTCCGAAGGAGCAGACCTGGTTCCGGCAGCTGGTCCCGCTGCAGGACGAGGCCGACGTGGCCTACACGCGGATGGTCAGCCTCAGCGTCGACCCACCCGAGGTCCTGTCCGGTCTGCGCGCCGGGCTCGGCGCCCGCTGGCCCTTCCTGTCCGACACGGACCGGGCCTGGCTGGACGTCCTCGGTCTGCGGGAGACCACCGACACCACGCACGACCCCTACGGGCCGTACGTCTTCGTCCTGCTGCCCGATCTCACGATCTCTGCCGCGTGGAACGGCTACTGGTACTGGGGGCGACCGACGCTGGAGGAGCTGCGTCTGGCCCTGCGGCTGGCCACCCGGCAGCTGCGGTCGGAGTGGGAGGTGCCTGGCTCGTGAGCTGGGCCTGGCTCGCCCTCGCCCCCGCGGACACTGCCGGCCGCGGGGACCTGCGGGCACCTGACCTCGGCGCTGCCGTGCACGCCGACGACGAGCCCGGGAGCGGCCTGCGGCTGTCGGCCTGGTGGGCCGGGCCCCGCCCGTACGACGACGCCGTGCGGGTGGACGCCGCCGCGTTGGACGCGTCGGGAGCGCCGGCGTCGGTGGTCTGGCAGTGGTTCCCCCGGGACCGGGCGCCGCTGTTCGACGACCCAGCAGTGCAGGAGCTGACCCGCCGACTCGCAGGGCGCGACCTCGCGGGTCACCTGCCGGCGGCGGTCAGCACCTTCACGAGGGACCCCGTGCACTACGTCGGCGGACTCACCGTGCACCGCGACGACCGTTCCCTCGCGGCGCTGACCCGGGACAGCTGGCTGCGCCGGGTCGGCCCGGTCCGGGGCCTGCGCATCGGCGCGGGTCTGCTCGGCGCGAGCAACCCCCGGCCCGGCCCGGGCACCCAGCGCTACGCCGGCCAGCCGTGGCCGGCGACACGCTTCAGGTCGTGAGGTGCGCGCTCGGTGGAGGTGGTCGCCTGACGATGCGGCGCAAAGCTCTCAGGCGTCCGGGATGCCGGTGTCCACGGTCCTGGTCTTCACGACCATGGCGACCCCTACCGCGGCGACGCCGACCCCGACCACCGACAGGGCCGCCAGTCGCTCGCCGAAGACCAGGAACGCCTCGACGGCGGTGGCTGGCGGCACCAGGTAGAACAGGCTCGAGACACCGGATGCGCTGCTACGCCGTAGGAGTACGAGCAGCAGCAGGACCGCGCCGATCGACAGGACCAGGACGAGCCAGGTCAGGGCGCCGACGAAGTGGCCGGTCCAGGCGATGTGCCGCGACTCCGTCGCAAAGGACACCGCGAGCAGCGCGGTGGCAGCTGCGGCGTACTGCACGGCCGTGCCCGCCAGCAGAGGGATCCCGTCGCCGTGCCGCTTCTGCCACAACGTCCCGGCAGTCCCGCCGACCAGGGAGAGCAGGCAGGCGACGACGCCGCTGACCGGGAGGCGTCCAGAGCTTCCCGCCAGGCCGGGCGCGATCACCAGAGCGACGCCGACCACGCCCACGAGCAGGCCGAGCCACTGCCGCCGGATCAGCTGCTCACCCAGCAGGCGGGTCGCGAGGGCGGCGACCAGCACCGGCTGCAGGCTCACGATGACCGAGGAGACACCGGCCGGGGTGCCTCGCGAGATGGCCCAGAAGACCCCGCCGAGGTAGGTCGCGTGCAGCAGCAGTCCGGAAACGGCCGCGCGGCCCATCTGCGCACGGCTGATGTCGCTGCGGGACAGCGCTGCGGCCCCGGCCAGCAGCGCACCGGCGATAGCCAGCCGCAAGGCAAGGAAGGTGAACGGCTCGGCGTAGGGCAGGCCGTACTTCGCGCCGACGAAGCCGGTGCTCCAGAGCAGGACGAACGCGCCCGGTGCGAGCCCGACCATGGCGTTGCGCGCCCCGACCGCTCGCGGCGTGGCGCCGGACTGGAGCACCGCGCCAGCCTAAGGCAGGCTGTGCGCCGGGGAGCGGGTGCAGTCGACGATCAGCGAGCAGGAGTAACCAAGCGGGCTGAGCAGCAGCGAGACGGCGCCCTGTCGCCAGCTCTGCTCCGGCGAGCTGATCAGGCGCAGGGCCCTTGGCCGGCCTGCGCGAGACCCCGCAGGTTCGCCCATCCCGAACTGCTGCTGCCGCAGCAGCTGCGGGTACATCAACTGCTGGGGGTCCTGGACGTGCCCGAGTCCCACCAGGTGCGCGAGCTCGTGCAGCGCCGTCGGATACGCGGCCGGGCTGAGGGCCCCCGCCGGGGTGGTGAGCTGGGCCGCGTCGAGCACGACCTGGCCGGAGACGAGGTGCTGGCGGCCGTCGAACCCGACCTGCGGGCCGGCGTAGCCGTCGACATCGCCAGCGAGCTCGGCGGACTCCGCAGGGGTCGACGCGATGAGCACCGGCGCCCAGCGGTTGCCCTTGGAGAGCTCCTGGACGGCGGCGTCCAGGGTGCGGGCGCCCCCCGGGGGTTCGAGGCCGGCCCGGACGACGTAGTGCAGCGGCCGGCACGGGTCGAAGCGCAGGACCTCGCCGGTTGCCGGGTCCTGTGCCAAGGGCCTCCAGCCGCCCCGACCGGCCGGCGCGAGGACGGCGGGGAGCAGGCGTTGCGCGGCGGATCGACCGGCCGTGGCGGTGCGGCGACAGCAGGGACGGCGCCGAGCCCGAGGCCCAGGCTCTGGGGAGCGACCAGCGCCACCGCGACGACCAGGACGACGGCGGCCACCCCAGCCAGCACCCCGCGCCGGTCGCTTCGCCGCCGCGGCGGGGTCGCGTACGTCGTCGGGGCGCGCCAGGCCTGCGCGGGCCGTGCCCGCTGGCGACACGGCGTACGGCGGCGATGCGTACCTCGGCCGACTCCTCATGGCGCGCCGCGCCCTGCACGAAGAACTCGTCGAA